>Ga0114959_10001011_pt1 | contig 25767 bp, 33 predicted proteins | sample C_130625_EF_Meta_FD_87317 | JGI IMG/M metagenome (GOLD analysis project Ga0114959, IMG submission 87317) | Freshwater microbial communities from Lake Croche, Canada to study carbon cycling - C_130625_EF_MetaG | ecosystem: Environmental > Aquatic > Freshwater > Lake | place: Lake Croche, Canada... | reverse complement strand
CATTACGCTGATAATCATCTAACACACGATGTTCTACTTCTTCTGGATCAGTCCAACGCTGCAACATCATGTTGTTCCATGCGTATCCTTTTTTATCTCGGTCTTCAAAAGCTTCCGTAAGACCAACCTTCGTTTTAGTGCCTTTGACCCTGACCCCAGGGTATGCTGAGAAGATGTTATCCGATGAATCGCCGCGCATACACTTCTCGAAGAGTAGCCATGCCGGATTAACTGGCGCTTTAGGTTCTTTAGTTTTCTTATCGATGACAATCTTTCCTTTATCATTGAACGTTCCTTCTAATGTGATTAGTTCGTCGGTTATACCGTTATATTGTTTGACATTTGGTGCTACTAGCTGAACTATGTCGGTATCACTACTGACAACAACATGTTCATCACAGGGATGTAATGCGATCCAACGAGCCATAACATCATCACCTTCTGCTATTGGACATCGGATGACACTACAGTTTGTTTTCTCAGACAAATATTTAGTCAAGGATTCATATGCCTCCCAGAACATTTTGTCTTCTTCTATCTGTTGATCTGTTAGTGCTTTTTTAGCTTCTGCACGATTGGCTTTGTATGGTTTGTAAAAATCTTTGCGCCATGATCGCCCTTCAAGAGCAAACACTACATGATCAGCATTTACCATTCTTGCCACTTTATTGGCAGAAGAAAGAATGATATGTAAACAAAATGCTGCTTTTTCTTCTGAAGAAGAAGCACGAGATGCTATATGCCTGGCACGAAAGAACAGATTTGCGGTATCTATAAGAATATATTTCATATGCTAAGTGTAACAGATATACAGTATAATGTCAAATAAAATTGTGTGAGATTATGTAATTTAGTAAAAATTTATTCTAAAATTAAAAATCATTCATTACCTTTTGTAAATCTGGTATCATAACTTCCGTATTTAAATTACGCTCGGCTGCGAGTGAGGCTATCTGGCGCTTGACATCATTCCAATCAACAGAGCTATCCATTTTTAAATAACCAATTGATAATTTATAGAAATCTTCTCTAGAAGTTTTCAAGTCACCAACGTTTTTACTACTAAATTCAGTTATTAATCTAGTCTTTACTTCTTTTGGTAGTGTTTGAACAGATTGCCATCTTGGGCTATTAACCCACATGAAATCAGCAGTCCAGTTTGGAAAATCTTTTTTCATGAAATTTATAAAATCTTCCATGGTAAATATATTGAAAATATTTACTACACTATGTGTTTTAAGTATAATATTATCAAAATGTTTCCACCATGTTTCATACACTCGCATGGTTTCTACTATATTTTCAAATTTACCTGGCCAACGATTCCAGTCATTAACTAGTTCCATTCCATCTATACTAACCAGAAACTTAACTTTTTTACATTTTTCTATCAATGCTTTTAATCGTGGATTAGGTAGAATGGTACCATTAGTATTAACAACCAACTCAACTCCAGATAGATTCACCGATTCTAATAGATCACAAAATCTGTCTGATTCCATAAATGGCTCGCCACCAAGTATCTTAAGAGTTTTTAATTTTGACAAATCCCATTGTGTCCAATCAAACTTATTATCAATAAGTTTCATACCACGACGACCTGCTTTAATATTTTCAGTGCTCCATTTAGTGGAATTAAAATCACCACATCCAACACATGCCAAGTTACATAGATTACTAAATGAAACTTCAAGATCTTCTAGTGGAGCTAATTTATTTTCAGTAGGCACAAGATATTGTAAACTACTAAGTCTGCCACTATGAGTGCCAACAGATTCCATTTCGTAACATTTTTCGCAACCCTTTACTGGATTACCTGCTAGCATGTCTTCTCTGATGTTATTCCATTCAATAGAATTTCTGGCATCATTTGTAGTATTGCTATTGGTCTTATTTATATTTCCATTAGCAGAAAGCCAGTAGCAGCATGGTTTTACTATTCCAGTTGGATATATGCAAGCACCACGCCATGGATACGAACACAGTGATTTGTTTTCAGACACTAGCTGACCTCGCTTCGACCATCACCCATATCTCGTGTTTTTACAACACGATTGCTCATAGCTTCATATTGTTCATATGTTTCCAATACTACATTTCTGCATACATTAGTAAACCAACGATCCACAATGTCAGCATCAGTATCATTCTGATCCATCATGTAACCATGCCTGACTAGATCAGCAATAAACTTTGCATTCCAGTCTAATTCAAAAGAACCCATGCCCATACCATTTGGATCAACATCCATGCTAACAATATTAACATAGGCTTCACCACGATCAGTGGCTAACTCTTTAGCTGTCTTAACTGGTGAGGTAGGTGCTGCTTTTTCCACTGGTTTCTTTGTAAACCATCTTTTAATCATTTTAAACATATCTATTATTCCTAATGCTGCGTCTGGTGTTAACATTTACCTGCCACGCCGAAAGGCATCTGCCCCTATGCGACTGTACCCAAGATGTCTATTTAGTTCACGGCGATCTTCTCGCTTTGCTATTCTTTCTTCTTTAGTTAGACGAGGCCTAACAAACTTCATATGTGGAGCAATATCATTGTCAAATATCTGTGCCATTTGCTTCCATAGAAACTCACGCTCAGCTTGTGTTGTGCCTGACGATATTTTACTGGCAAAGTCATCACCCTCAGGCTTGTCTAGTCCATAATCATGACGCCAGGTGTAGCACATACTAGTTATGATTTGTTCTCTCGTTTTCATATTCTCTTTCCCATTTTAAATGACTATTCATTGCTCCACCGCAGCAGAACTTACTGTCTACTCTAAATTTAACTCCATTTAAAGTAAATGGTTTTAATACACGATCTCCATTCCACCAGCCACGTTCACATGTAATATAACCTTCTGACTCTAGTTTATTGCGTAGTGCTTTGAACTCAGGGCTATCGTCATTTCTAATTGAGGTAAACTGGTGAGTGCCTTTTAAAATCTTAATCAAATCGTTTGCGGTAGGATTCTCTGGATTCTCTAGATAACTACGTACAGAGCGTATAGATACATCAAACGGTTTTGATTCGTCAATTGTAAAATGCATGTTAGTCGTTTTTATCGCCAAACAATTGTAACAAATTAAGGAAGATGTTAATAAAGTCAAGATATAATGTCAACGCACCTGTTACTTCAACTGCTGAACTAGAGTCAACACTAACCATTTCACGAATTTGTTGCGTATCGTATGCTGTCAATCCAAGAAAGATAATAATAGCTAACGCACTAATAACCATTTGCATTACAGTACTACCGATAAAGATATTAACGATACTGGCAATAACAATGGCGATTAAACCAATAAACATAAACTTACCAAGACTATCTAAACTCTGTTTAGTAAAATAACCATAAAAACTCATAGTGCCAAATAATACAGCAGCACCCATAAATGCGCTAACAATTGATCCCATTGTAAATATGGCAAAGATTGTAGCAAAGCTCAATCCCATTAGTGCCGCAAATCCATATAAACATAATAGAGCAGTACTTTTGCCTGGGCTACGTGCCAATATCATAGCAACACCAAACACTGCTGCTAGTGGAGCAAAAATTACAATCCACTTTAAAATTCCTGTGAAAAAGAATTTTAACAATTCAGGACTAGTTCCAACAAAGTAACTGACTAACATTGATACGATTACTGCTAAACTCATATACCCATAGACGCGGCTCATTGCGCTATTGACTTCTTCTGCTGACCGATAACTTAATTCTACTGTATCGGTGTCTATCTGATTTGTATTAAACATAATAATCTCCTATTTTAAAAATCATTTATTCCACCAGTTTTCCCATGGGAATTCAACCTGGCAATCTTCGGTAAACTTATTAATTGTAACAGAGCTATAGTTAATAGCAAGCTCTGATTTGCTCACTTCGTTATCGTATAAGGTAGCTATACGAGTACTCTTTCCCCATACATAATCCCAACGTTCATCATGTCCCAAACAGCCGTCTTCCCAATCCTGTTTAATCCAATCAAATTTATCGCCTGTGTAATTGATATCGTTAACGATGAGAATTTGCTTTGGGGAATCTAAATAGCCATATGCTTCTTCAGCCATCCATAAGTTAGATTCACATTCAGTGTCGTTATTATCAATCTGCAAACGAACCTGTAGAGTTTCCATCGGAACATTTAAATATTGACTAATCAATGTAGCAGGAACAAGACCACCATGAGTAAGCCCAACTACATAGTCAGGTTTCCAATTATCTAGATAAATTTGTCGTATAATGTCCTGACACATGCCTTCAACATCTTGCCAAGTTACAGTTACTTTTTTCATTGTAAATCCTATAGATTGAGTAAAGTTAAATTATACACGATCTATAGGAATTTGTCAATTTAAAATTTGCCGAATACCCTCTTCAAAACTCAAAGGATTGTAATCAGGCATAATTTCACGCAGCTTAGTAAGATCAGGACGACGATTAGCCACAGATCCTGGCATACTGGGTAGCTCTTCAAATACAGCATCAGGGTGACCCAGTTCATTTGCGATAACACGAACAGCATCACCAATTGATATTTCACGATCATTTCCAACATTTACTAGTACACGATTGGCATTTTCGGTGACATAGATACTGGCACGAATAGCATCACTTACATGACAGAATGATCGTGTTTCATGGGAACCAATGACTGAGAATACACCATTCTTAATCTTATTAATTTGATCACCAAGAAAGTGCCCTTGTTTTGAATTCTCGCCATATACATTGAAGTACCGCAGCATAACATAAGGCAATTCAGAATTAGCCAGAAAGTTTTCACTGGTAATCTTAGCTAAACGATAACTCCAGCGTGCGTTATGTATATCTTTAATGAATACATCTGAGTTTTCGGTAACAGGACTAACAGGATCATCAGCGACAACTTCAGAGCTTGATGCATATACTAACCGCTTAAGATTTTTACACTTGGCGGCAAAATTGAATATATTGATATCACTGATAAAGTTGTTTTCCAATACCTTATTTGGCATTTTATAAAAGTTAGTGGTGCCGTTAATAGCACTATAATGGTAAATGTAATCAAAATCACGGGGTAATGATGATAGTCCAATAAATCTATCATTTGCCAACAAATCCATTTTATACCATTCATCACAAGGAGGAATAGTTTCACTGCGACTATGATTATCAACCGCCCAGACTTCGTTACCTGTCGCTTTAAGCTGGTGGCAAAATTCTGTGCCTAATAATCCACTGGCACCTGTTACTAAGATTTTACTCATTATTCACCTTTGCGTTATCATCAATAAGAGCTTGAATCATTGAAAACTCTAGTCCTAAACTTTTAACAAGATTGTTCCATGCACTTGTATCTTTTGGCAAACAATGTCCGCCGAAACCACGAAGGTTCTCATTACACATTAGATAAGCAGGGTTGATACTATCACGTTGAATGATAGCGTTATATACATTGTTGTAATCTACACCTAGTTTTTTACATACTTCATATGCAATGTTGGCAAATATAATTTGGGTAGCATGATTTACATTGTTAAAATATTTTACAACTTCTGCCTCTGCTGGTTTAACACATGCAACATTCTTTGGCAAGTTACCGTGTATTGCTTTCATCATGACATAATCTTCATCACGAGTACTGCCGATAATTAGAAGATCATGATTGTACATAAAATCAGCTAATGCTGTCTTTGCACGAAGAAATTCTGGCACTGAGCAAATACGTAGTTTAGGATATTCTGCTGATAAGCGATCACATGTGCCAGGTACTACTGTACTTTTAATACTAACTAGACCCTTATATTCAGCTGCGTGTAATGCTGATATAACACTTTCTACAATACTAGTATCACAATCTCCATTTGCAGCTTGATTAGTTGGTACACTGATAAACACACAATCTGTGCCTAAGATATCATTGATTGTTGATCCATCATATGCTGGATCAAAAAAACTCATTTCATGTCCTAGATGATTAAGACCTTCGTATACTGCCTTGCCTACCGTTCCCTTGCCTATAATTCCAATTTTCATTTTATTTCCTCTGGATACTTCATATCAACTAATTCATTACCTTCAGTTGATGTCATGTTTAAAATTGCTTGCGCTACTTCATCTGGCTCTAGGCAAATAGCTTTAGTTGACATATCTATCATTGGTGTACGAGTTCTTACAGGATTAATTAGCCCTAATGTTATATTAGATCCTAAAAAATACTCGCAAGCTCCTTGCCATACATTATATAGTGCGGTTTTACTGGCAGCGTATAAAATATAGCTCTTTCTTACTGAGTTATAGGAACTAGATCCTACCATAATAATTTTTACTGGTTTGGTGCTTTTATTTTCCATGTAATGTTTGATAATGCTCCAGTTAGAGCCAACATTAATGTTCATAGTTTTAAAATGAGTTTCTTTATTGGTATCGTCAAAATGCCCGACACAGTTAACAACCACGTCAGGCATAATTTTTCTTAATAACTCATCTACTTGAGGCTGACTTTGTATCCATTCAAAGTCAATTTGTTTACTACTAATAGAATATACCGTATATCCAGCTGCATCAAATGCAGCACAAGTAGCACTACCTATACCACCTTTACCACCAAATATAACTACTTTCATTCTGGAATAATAGAATCAACTCTTACTGTATCTGTTTCGTAATCTTCGCCACCACGGGGACCTTCAGCAAAGGCTATAAAAACACATCCATGCTCACCAGATTTCATAGCATGAATTTCTTTTGGATCACTGATGATAAAATCTCCAGGAACAGCTTCATAAGCTGAAACTGGTTCTGATTTATCTACGGGCTGAGAGTAATAAGTTAATCCACCTGCTAGAACATACGTATATTGAATTGTATGGTTGTGATAATGGTTACCACGCACCGCACCTGGATTATTACTAATGATACAGCCGTGATTAATAGATTTCTTGTAAAAGATATCTACGATAGATCCACGCTCATCATCGAATGAGCCTAGGCCTGGTTCTGTGTTGATAGCAACGTTGTAACATTTCATTGTGATAGAAACCTTGTATTTGGATTAATTTTTAGTAACGCTTGCTTTAGTGGTTCGCCGATGTTCCAGCTTAATACTAACGCATATGGTTTTTCATGTAGCGCAAATTCTTCGTCACCCTTAATAGGAATTCGTGATAGTGGAGTATATTTACCCTGTTTAAATTCACTAGAATCAGTAATACAATGTAGGAGAGTCTTATCTAGTTTGTGCCAGTTGAGCCAGGTATTTGCCTTTGCGGCTGCGCCCACGCCAATAATAACGGCATCTGGCTCATCAGCTAGAATTTGGTAAAATTTGCGAAGCCACTCATTGCGCTGTTGTTCAAATTTTGTCTGTAGCTTGTTATAAAATTTATAACTAAACAAACCCATTGCTGTTTCTTTTTCAATTGCACTTTGTACTAGAACTGGCATTCCATTACCGGTATCCATTTTAGCAATAACACGCAGACTTCCACCGTGGTAATCAACCACATCATAATCTACAATTGTCATTCCAACTTGCTGTAGCAAATTCCAAACACTCTTAACCGTAAAGTAAGAAATATGTTCGTGGTACACCATGTCCATAAAACGACCGCTTTCAACCATGCTGGCCCAGTATGGTACTTCAAAGACAAACAAACCTTCTTTGTCTAGCAAATGTGTAATACCTACTGCAAACTCAATAGGATCATTGGCATGATTGAATACATTATTAGCCATGATCAAATTTGCTCTTCCATGTTTGTATTCTAGCTTATCAGCTAATTCAATGTTAAACAATCCTTTAACTGTGTTAACTCCTGCTGCCTTGGCAATTTTACACATGTCTTTGGATGAGTCAACACCTAGGGCAGTGACACCATCTTCTTGGAATTGTTTGATTAGATATCCGTCATTGCTACCAATCTCTACAACTAATCCCCTAGGATTAAATTTATTCTTGATGGTAGTGGCATATTCGTCCCAGTGATCTCTTGCTGTCTTAGAATTGGAACTGGTATAACTATAACTATACAAGTTATAGCGATCCTTGGCATCACTGGCATAACCCAGTTGAATGCCACCTGATTCCGAACTTAAATATAACTGGAGCGGGAATACAGGCTCAGATAAATTTAATTGATTTTCAGCAATGAATGTATCAGCGTATGCATGTTGCCCAAAATCTAAAATCTTGGTCACTGGAGCATTGCTGATTACACATTGCCATAAATGTTTACTTTCTGTGATTTTACTCATTATCTTTTTACCGTTGTTTGTGTCATTTGTTTGTTGATATCATTGGCCCTGAGTTTTTCCCAGGGATCTTGTTTTCCTGCTTTAACATTATTCCAAAATGTAATGTCTACATTTTTAGATTCTAAATAGGCAGCAATAACATTAGTATCTGCTACTCTGCCATTGCCATACGAAAAGTGATGGAAGTCTAGTGGGTTATTAGGATTCCCTTCTAGTATATCACGTTTTTGATAAGTTGTGTCATTATTATTGCCAGTTAAATCATGTCTGTCATGCGTAGCATAAATTTCTACAATTTCCATAATGTCTAGCATATAAGCAATCTGGCTGAGTTCAGCGTCAGTCATTTGGTGTCGAGATACAAATCCAAATAAATCATACCATTCCTTGGGATATATAGGAAAAATTGAATAAGGATGTTCGCGGTGAACATGAATCTTAAGCAACTTGAATTGACCGGCATGATTAGTTACAATTCTGTCCCAGCCTGTAGTTTCCATAAGCGCATCATCATTCCATACGAATAACCAATCGGCATTTGCTTGAACTGCTAGACCGTTATAATAACGATTCAAACCATTATAGCCCATAGGTTCAAATACTACTACGCTATATGCTACACCTTTATCTTCTAACCAAGGTTGGATGTCAGTGGAAAAATATTTTAATCCCACTTCGTCATCATTGTCAAATCCCAGCACTAGTTGTACTGAATCTACATCAAGTGCGCGATTGAAGACACTGATAATACTAAATTTTAATGCTGTTGTCCTAGCCCTAGTTGGTAATAATACTGCTATTTTGTATTCGTTTGTGGTGCTGGTCATCTCTATCCTTTTACAGTTGAGTTATTTACTGAATAATGTTAGTAGTTAATAATTTTATTTACTACTGTATAAGATGTTACCGTCGAAGCATTTCCATTGACACCAACTGTCCTACTGCATGAGCAATGTCCTCACCTTCTGGAATAACATGAGCTACGATATCCCACTCACGCTCTTTTTTATCCCATGATTTAATTTCTAGGACACATCCACCACGAGCGGGCAACATGGAAAATTTAACAGCCTTGTCCATATTAATTTCATGATCATCCACCTGATTACTTGCCAACTTCATATCTGTTTCTTCCACAACGTGTGGTTCATTGTACTGCTCACGTTGGGCGTCTGCTACCCATTTAAGCAGTAATTTTTTAGCCCATTTCATTGTAATTTCCTTTCATTATCAAGATTCATTAGATGTTTGGCAAATTCTGGATCTTCTTGCATCAAATCTTCTAGATTTACTACATCTGCCATATTCTCGATTTCATCCCCAGTTTTACCCGCAAACTTTGCTTGAATGTCTGTAATGAGTTTTTCAAGTTCTTCTTGCGTACCATCAAAGTTATCAAAACATCCTGGCGCAAAAACAACTTTGATTGAGTTGATTTCTTCATCGTCATCGTCGCCCCAATCAATTTCTTCAATATCTTGTAATGCTGCGTATTCTTCTTCCGATAGTGCGTGACTGCTATCGCAATAGCCTTCCAGATCTCTGGTACGACCACATCCACACTTAGCAAAGTTTTTAACCATTGGTGTCATTTACCTTCTCCGTTAATAATAATACCAGACAGCCGCCAGATTTCATTCCAAATTGGTTCATATGGCCTTCTTTCAAGTGTCATCTTACCTGGTTTTTCTTTCCAAACCTTATCGGCATATTGATTAATAGCTTCGTTCAATAGTTCTTGAGTGCTCATTTATTTTCCTCAGTTAATAGTAATATAATATCAAGTTGCTCTTGTGCGTGTTTGGCAGCAGCAAGGGCATCTGCTACTGCAGGTTTAGTTTTGGCCAATTCTTCTGCCCTATGTTCTTGTGCCATTTTCTTATCGGCCCAATCCATTATTGCTTCTGCACGTTTAGTTAACGCAATTGTTACACCCCCACCGCACATGACCATCCAAGAAGTGCCATTCCAAAACTCTTGTTGTCCATTTGAAACTCTAACCGCACCATGCATGGGGTTAGAGCTAGGTGGCATATATGGTATGCTACCACTGACAGTTGAAATTTCTATCCATGGTCCTCCTACTTTAATATGATCAATCATCACTATCCTCATCTGGACGGCTAAGAGCATCAATCATTGCTTGCTTTTCTTTTTCTTTAAGGTCATTGATATCATGTTTGTCAAAGCGATATCCATATTTCATGGATGGCATTAGTGCTACTTTTTCAAATAGATCCATCTGCTTTGCTGTGACACTAAAGATGTGACCCTGAATTGATCCATTTACTGAATCATTTTTAAGTTTAGATGTACTTTTACTAGTGCCAGTCAAAGTATTAGTCCACAAGTAATACTCTGCGTCAATAGCATTGACAAAATCACTTAATTGAGCATCATCTTTTTTCTTTGCCCAGGCAATGTATAGATTGTCAGAGTTATAAAGACTATCATATTCTTCTTGAGTTGTCGTCCGTCGTTCAAAAATTTCATGTAGAGTTGGCATATAATCGTCGGTTCCTGTTACTACTATTAGTTGGTTAATGGATTTAGTCATAATGTATTGTACTATAACAAAAAGAATGTGACAAGCATTTTGGTATATAAATATTCCTATGAAACGTGCCGTCTTATGTGTTGACAATCCACAACACTTTATCCCTCAGTTAACAGATCATTCTATCATGATTATAAATCCTAATGCCCCTGAAGCTAGGAATAGATATCTTTTAGACAACGCTGACTGGAGTTTATACATTACTAAAGATCAAGAAAAAGTTAGAAACGGCAACGATTATCCTAACGAAAGAGTACTTTGGTATACATCAGGTACCACAGGAGATAGTAAGTTTTGCAGTTTCACACAAGCACAGCTAAACAACATGGCTGCTACCATCGTTAGCTCATACAATTTGACAGCTAACGATAGATATACCAGCATCATGAGTCTATGGCATGCCCATGGACAGGGTTTTTACTGGGCAACACAGTTAGCAGGATGTGAGACTACCTACATTACTATGAAAGATATTAAAACCTTTCCATCCACTAAGCCAACTTTTATAACGGCCATTCCTGATGTACTAAGGGTTATTGCTGAATTAGATTTTGACAATTTAAGATTTATACGCTCTGCCAGTGCTCCTATGCCATCCGATTTGTATCACAAGTTAAACTCAAAGTTTAATGTGCCTATTGTAGAAGCGTTTGGCATGACAGAGGCAATGAGTCACTGTTTCACTAATCCACTTGCTGGTCCACAACGAGTTGGTACAGTAGGACTGCCTGATGGCATAGAAGCTAAGATTGAAAATGGTAATTTAATGATCAAGGGTTTTAATATTTGCCATGGTGATTGGTATGATACAGGAGACCTAGCTGAGCAAGATGAAATGGGCTACTATCGTATATTAGGCCGTAGTAGAGATCAAATTAATGTCAAAGGTTCTAAAATCAATCCTGTAAGTATAGAACGACAACTATTACAAAATATTTCCGGAATGAAAGAATGTGTTGTATTTGGAACTGACAGGGTTAAGTGTTTATACGTTGGTGCATGTGATGAAAATAGTATTAAGAACTTCTTAATAAGTTTAGGTAAACATTGTAAACCAGTTGTACTTAAATCAGTAGATACAATTCCACTTAGTCCAGCTGGAAAAATATCTAGGGCTTTATTAGATTTCTGTCACTAAGAAACTTATATATCTCATCAGCATACCAACGATATGCTGCATCAGTTGGATGTAATGTTTTTTCATCCCACATGTTCATATTTTTAGCTTGCCTAAAAAGGCTTCTGGGGTGTACATAATTCCAATCAATTTTATTGTAATAGTTTTTAAACTGTTTAAGTTGTAGTAACGTTCTATACCAAACAAATGTATATGGTATACCATATGACTTAAGAGTAGACTGTAATGATAATACATTAGTTAGCATTATCTGATGATTAGTTTCATACTTTGGCATGACACAGAAATACTGTTCAAAAATTTTATTTTTATAACCAATAGTATCAATAAATGGCATTATTTCATCAGGAGTATGCGGAAAAATCCAATCTTTTTGCATATATTGCTCATGAGGATTTCCTCCATTTCTATCCCAATCAAATAATCTAAGATTATATTGTGTTCTAAATTGTATACGGTCTGCTATATTCCAAGATACCAAAACTAAATCGTAGGGTCTTTCTGTGACCTCTGCAATAACCGCATCATGCATGTATTGATTGCCACAACCTGATCGTGATATATTTACAACTTCGCAATTTAATTTTTGCTGTAGATGATAAATCCAAGTTCGTTGTGTCCACGACTTTGAAAGATCAGGCATTACTACAGAACTACCACATACTAAAATTTTCATTATAATAAATTACTTTGACAAAAACGTGGAGAAATTAATCTCCACTGTTATTTATAGTGTGGCGATACTTTTAATTTGATTTATCAAATCGTCTAGCATCTTCAACCCACATATTCTTGACATTCTTGCCCTGAACAAATTTGTTGTATTGTTGCCACGCATAACTTCTAAAGTTATACAAATCGTTTTCGTTAAAGCGATAACCATACTCCCTACAAAATTCTAAGAATGTACTTAGATCCTCTAGTGTTTGGTTAGCACGTTCGTTAGGTTTGAAAGACAATTTACCCATTTTTAATTCCTTTTAATTACTATTGTTAATGTTATTAGATGAATCTGCATCTAAGACAGTCCTGCCATAATTACTAGCATTCCACGCTCGTTCATGAAAGAAGTAAAGAATACTATTTACTACTAACGCAAAACTAACTACGCCAAGCCCAACCCAAGGATTACCACTGGCAATCCAGCCTCCTAGGAAGTTGGTAATGGTTACCGCTATACGCCAGGTAATAACCTTGACTAAACTACGAGGAATTCTTTCTTTAAATTTAAACATATTATTTGTTTTGTGCTGGAATAGTATAAGTGTAAACTGCTAAGCCCGAGTTAACAATAATCTGGGCAGCACCTTCGTCACTAATACGCATAACTTTGTCACCTGTCAAATCTAAGATAGCGATAACAGTTTTGATTGGCCATGGCCATGCTCTTTTAATATCACCAACTATGTCATGTTGAAATATGAAACTACCAGCATGTGTGCTGTGATCACCAAAGAAAAACTTTAAATGTCCATCTTCAACTTTAGCCTGGAATGTGGTTTGTTCTGCGTTTGCGGTCGCTTGCATCTTTAGACGAACAATAGCAGATGCGGTTGGTTCAAACTCAACGTTCCACTTAACACCTTTGAATTTAGGTGATTTGATTTTTTCATTGGCAAGTTCAGATGCCATGAAACGATAGCTATTTTTAAAGTCACCTGCTTTGTTTTCAAAGTTCATTTGATCAGGTTCGCCTGCTGCTTTGCGACTAATTGACAATTTAGCATCTTGCTTATATTCTTGTAAATTCAAAAGAATTTTAAGTTTTTCTAAATTTGGCATACCAAATGTACCAACAAACTCAGGCATTGGATTAATCAATCCACCTTCTAATACTACTGAACGATCTTCAGCGATACCGTTGAAATTTGTTTCTGTATCGGTTCCTACTACCCGAATTTGATTAATAGATCCTAAGCCATTTGTGTGGCTGACTAAATCTAAGAGTTGATCATGCATTTATATTTCCTTTGTTATTAAGTTTATTATAGCGTAATACTTCTTATACTTAAAGTATTTTGGCATAATGGTGTTTGAATTATTGCTTTTCAAACAGCCACAAGTCTTCAAAATTTCCATTTCTAGTTTTTTTAGCTTGTCTACTTCCACCCATCGCACTCCACTGCACTCTGTAATGCTTTACCAGAGTTAGGTGTTTTGCTGCTACATCTCTCATATCTTCGCTGATAGTTGTTACTTCTTTGGCAGCATTTCTATAATTACTAATAACAAACCCAAACTTAGCACCAGTTTTCATAACTTCTTTGCATAGCAAAATCGTTGCCTCCCAGTAACCTATCAGCCAATCGTCGTAATTGGGAAAATTGGTTATACTTTGTTCATTGCTATCATATATTTCTAAATCAAAATAAGGAGGACTAAACAGCACCGCATCAACTTGATTTTTGTATTTCCTATCAAAATTATATCTGGTAACTAGCTGTTCACTGGGGCACAAGTAAAGATCCACTGTTTTACTGGGTAATACTTCATCATCGTAAATGTTATTAAAAACAGAATCTTTCTCTGCTGTTTTATATTTTAAATATTCAACATGTAGTAAATTTCCATTTTCTATTACATCTGGTATTACATCAGTGGCAATAAAGTTTTTAAATTTACTACTATAGAACGCAGTTTGGTACGCATTCCATCCCATTACCGGAGCAAACAATGTATCACCTGTAAACAAGTTGTCAAGTATACCTTTATAAGTAGCCGGATTAAATGTACTTGGGCGGTTTGCTCCTATCATAAAAGCTTGCCAGAAAATTTTACTATCGCCTGTGTACTGGCAAATTTGATCAAAGAATGCTGGACAGGCTAAACTATTTCTTAGTTTGAACTCTTCCATCATAACCTTGAGCAAACCGAATACATACTCACTATCATTCTGATACCATTTCTTTGTATTGTAATAATTCAAGAAATTGATGTTCTTACATATTTTTCCATACTTTGCGTTGGTTCGACCAGTAAAGGTATCATTGAATAAAATATTATCATTGGGTATGTTGAAATAAAAGTCAACATTTTCTGGTAATGTGCCTTGGGTTTTAAACCATGCCATGAGAGTTTTTTCTGCGTCTATCACTAACAATTGGTATAATTTTTCCTTATACAATGGTAAGCGGTCAGCTCGGTTATCTTTCTTTCCCACTCTAGCGATAAAACTATCTAGGTCTTGTTTTACTTTGAATGTGCCTGATTTATCAGAGATATCTAAAATTTGAATTTTATTACAAAAATCTTCAAATGTCGGCTTGGGTAAGGTAAACAGAGATAAAAAATCCTGATCTGCAAAAAGTAGTTTTTTCATAGTCACGTATTTATGCCCTAACAACTTCACAGTTATTAATTACTTCTACTGTTTTATTAAGAAGACTATTACTTAAAATATGCTCTGGTAATAAAATAACATCTCTTTTTTGTGTATGTCCTAGCTCTTTATTTTTGTCTTCCCACTGCTGTCGTTCACCAAATAGATGTTGTTGAATGATGGATTTGTTATTGCTACTACTAATATCGTAAATGCGGATTAGATCTAGCGTAGCTTTATCTCTAGTGGCAAAAATGTATCGGTCATTGACAATATCACCCATAGCATGAAATTGAAAGCTAGCACTGCCATATAAACCAGAACGCTTTTTCTTTTTAAGTTGGGTAGCTTTCTGTTCAATTAGGACATCACCGGATTTACCGTCTTCGCCTGTGCGAGCAAAGTTAATATTGTATTCTGAATCGTATTGATGTACTACTTCGTGAATGCTTAAGGAGCTTAGCGTATCAGTATCTAACACATCGATACCGGTCTTATTGTATGCCTCTTCTCGTAGGGCATATATCTTACGACGATATTCGTTTAATTCTTTTACCTTTTCAAATTCTAAATACTTACTCATATATTTCCTCTATATGATATTATAGTGGTTTTACTTAGTATACACAATTATTTTGGTAATATCCGAGCCAGTGTTTGCCCACCGCGTAATGAAGTTAATGCACCTGGCTTACGTAATTCTAGCCAGGTTTGTGGCCCTTCATCATGCCAACAATAATCAATTTCATAACCTAACGTTTTGGCTAATTCAAAGATTAAGCTGCCCGGTGTATAGGAGCCATCTTTCTTCTCTTCCACCAATTTTACCGCACTCCATCGATCACAATCGTTGAATGTCATCATAAACACTCCACCTGGTCGTAGTTTAGTGTAAATTTCTTCAAGATATCGTTTAATTACTTCAAGCGGCCTAAAATTAAAAAAATGACATCCAATTATCATACCAAATTGATTATTAGGAATTTTTACTAATATTTCTTGATCTGAATCTTCTTTAATTGTATATAAACGCAATCTTTGTTGATATTGCTCATTGAATTTACTTAATACCGGCTCAATAAATTTATGACTAATATCAACTAGATATAATGGATCATACCCTACCAATTCATCAACAAATTTTTCAAAGCCAGGTCGCAAAATCATAGCAGGATAATGCCAGTCTACATTTCGTTTAACCCTGGCATAAAACAAATTAAGATTAATGTCTGGTTGCCATCTTCTACCTAGAATATGAAAAGCATCATATATACTTTCATCATGATATGAACTATAACTTTGCTGAAATAGTACTTTTTCTGCTGTTTCAATATCTTGTTTTAGGTTTGCCCTAAGTGATGCCACTTCATTATCAAAAGAATCAAATGCTGCTTTTATACTATAATGTTTATTCACAAACTTATTAAGATTTTCAGATGAATGATTATCAATCAAATATAAAAATTTATCTAGTGACGCATTTGCCTCTTGATATATAGGAAACACTGATAATTTGTCTAGTTGATTTTTGAAAAATACTAAATCGGTTACTGTCATTTAAAACTCAAATAATGATTGAAATGTGTTTTCTGTATTAGTGGCACTTGCTAAATCCCAGTTTAGAACGCTTAATAGATTATCAATTTTTTGATCAACAATAGTTGATTCCATTAAACTATCATCAAACGGCAATTCTTTGAACCATTGTGGCAATCGTTGTTCATCCGTGGGATAACCAATACTAATCCATCCTAACGGATTTGTTTTCAATTTACATACGATAGTTTTCATACCATCAACTACTGCCATACTATAATTATCACCATTCATCTTACGCAAATTATTCCAGTTCAATGCTGCACGAACGTGTCCAGGAAGATTAGCTTTGCCGGCAGCTTCTTCTTTCTTGGTGTATGATGTTAAATTATTCACACGCTTAGGTGTTCCTTTTTCCCATGCCGGACGATCTTTGAATTCAAGTTTAAACTCAAGGATACGTTCAATAATCTCTGCACGTTCAGTGCCAGTAAGAACCTTCTGGAGAATTTCGTACAAGAACTCTTGAACAACCTTTGGAGTATCACTGCGTTTTAAATCTAATCCAATGGCTTTTAATTTGCCAGGTTTGCCATCTAGATCTAATCGATTGCCTTCTAAGTCATAAATTAATACGGCATAACGTTTCTTAGTAATGAACAAACTGTTTGATGCTACTAATTCACGACCTGCTCTAATTAATTCGCCTGCTTCGCGTGGGCAATGAAACGCCTGTTCCATGAATGCAGGAAATGATTCGTTAACTTGATCAGCGATATTGTCATACAACTGAATACAAATTTCTTTGTTCCATTCCATAGTGCCCTTGGCAACTTCATCCTTGATAGCAGGCCATGCCGTGAAGTAGCATGAATCTGTATCGCCGTATATGATAGAATCACCTAAGTGATCTTTTTTACCTAAAATACACTCATTAATGTATCCTGCCATATGCTTGGCAATGCTTCTGCCAGATAAGGTAGTTGACTGTCCAATGCGCTTATCAAAGAATCGACAATGAGGATTCAAAATAGCACCATATAAACTATTAAGATTAATTTTCTTAACTAACTGTCGTTTGTCCCAGAATGCAATTTCTTTTGGATCTGTCGCTGCTTTTTTCTTAGCTTGAAGGTCTTTTCGCTCAGAGTACCATCGTTCCAGCAGTCCTGGAACTACACCCTTGCGCTCATATGTAACAATAGTACCGTTTGCTGTTAACATCCACGGTTGATTACTATTGAATATCATATTCCAAATTTCAGCAGCAGAGTGAGTTGATTTATCTCCATCTTGCCAGTCAATAGTAATTTCTATGCCACGATTTTGTTCCATCACGGCAGTATATTCTAACGAAGCAAATAGACCTTCCCATGCTACTGTTGATGTTTTGCCTTGATCTATAATATCGTTGATGTACTTGTCTGTCATTATTGGTCTTAACTGACCTATAACAGTTTCCATTCCCATATTCAACGCACGAATTGCAGATGGATACAGACTGTTAATATCAACAGCTCCAATCCAAGGATGCATGCCTTTCTTTGGAAATGCTACATAAGCACCAGCTGCTGCGGTGTCCTCTTGAGTTGATTTTGCTTTACGATTAGGTACAACTAGTCCACGTTCATGTGCTTCATTGATAATAGCTTGCTCAGTTACTGCAACAGCACCCATAGTAGTAGGTATTAGTACAGTATTTGCATGGGCAAGTTCATTTGCCAGGTCCATCAATTTTAACTTACTATCAAGCTTATGTAGAATCATTGTATCTTGTCTGTTATATTCAATGAACTTTTTAAAGTTTTGATTATACAGCTGATCTAATGTACCTTCATATTGTGTTTTGTGTTCACCAAGCTCATACTCAGCAATAGCATCTAAACTATAGCTATGTCTTTCTTCGTATGTATATTTGCGATACAATTGCATATAGTCCATATGAATACGACCAACTAAGTCATATGTTGTGCTGGTAGCGCCGTAACGTTCAAAGTCACGAGCCTTCGGATGTTGGTCCCATAAACAAAATCTACGAGTATCATCTTTGCTCAGTACACGAGTAATACGATTTACCGTATATGGAATATCGTATCCCTCACTGTTCCATCCTGACAATACATCGGCATCTTCAATCAAGTCTAAGAATGTCTTGAGCATGTCTTCTTCTTTGTCAAATACAATAGTATTTTCAAAGTCAGCAGCAATTTCTATTGCTGTTTCCATGCTCATGTGCTTAGGTGGTATTACCAATGTAACTAACTGCTCCATCCATTGTAGATAAACAGAAATAGCGGTAATAGCATTGAATGGATCTGATGTAGGTGAGTATCCTTTTTCTTTATGAAAGTCTACCTCAATATCAAAAAACGCTGCATGTAATATGGGTGCATCTTTATTTTTATAGTTTTCTTCAAGACAACGAAATACGGGGTTGATATCTGATTCGTACAGTTGCTTGCCTTGGTGCATAGCTACTTCTTTGCGAAATTCTTTTGAGTTTCGTGTAGAGAAACGGGCTACCGGAGTTCCATAGATTGATTGAAACTTACCTCTGGGATCGTCATAATAGTAGATATAACTGGCAGGATATTCTTTATAAACTCTTTTGCCATCAACTCGTTCTACTACGTGGATACGATCTGAATCCCGCGAATATAATGCGTCTACGTAACTCACTTACAGAGTTTTTCCTGTTTGTGTTAAAATAGTTTCTAACAAACTATGATCCTGCTGTTCTTTGCCAAACTCAGCTTTGTGTGCTAAGCGAATTGCTTTTTTAAGAATACCTGGCTTGATATCAAGCTCTTCTGCCACAGCCTTAATAGTGTCGTTTAATCCACCAGTAAGTGTTTCAATTTCCATCATAACTTGCATACCTTCGTTAATCATTGCTTCTAACTTTTTGGTTTGTTCGCCTGAAAATGTTCTATCTGACATGTAATTCTCCTGTTGTAAGTAACTATTATAAACTAATTATTACTTTATACAATAGAAAATGGTGAAGTGAGGGTTACTTTATCCCTCGGCCCACTACGCGGAGCAGTTCAATTGCGCGGACGCCTATACCGTTTCGTCAAACGGATCCTAAGGTGGATTCTATAGTAGGTGCATAGGGATTACGTTTGTAATCACTATCATCGCCTTCTTCTTGTTCAGGGTATACTGGGTAATTATCCATTATGTGGTTCCCAATTATAATCGATATTTACAACAGATTTATTTTGCTGTTTGTAATATGCTTTAACATCAAATTTTTCATCTTTGATCTTAATACGACTAGTATCACCACTATCAAAATGAACGGTCCAGATGTAATATTGCCCGGGCTTTAAGTCACCTTTGCTTTCAGTTAACAGGCGATTGTATACTCGCTTTGCATTTTCATATACAGCTGGATTAGTAATAACATTATATCCAGATGAAACTGCCCAGGTCAAGAAATTAGATGATTCTGAAAAATCAAATTTACCTTTGTGTTTGAGATTGCGAGTTAATCCTTTCTTAACATCTAACGCTTTATTTTTGTGAGATCCAGTGCCTGGGCCTGCTGTCTGAGCACCTTTAGCAACTAAATTTCTTGCTTTAGCACTTGCCAAATTATTATGATTAGACATACCCTTAAAAGGATCAGGTTTTTTCATTGTTATGTCTGTGTGTTGTTTCAGATTAGTCAATGGATCTGATCGTACTTTCATATTGCCTGCAATTCCTTCTTCCATAGGAGGAGCAATTTTACGTTTTTGTAACTCTTGCTGAAGTGCTTGTAATTTATTAGGAGCACGAGCAATAGCATTACGAATATCACCTGCTACATTTGACGGCAGTTTTCTTAATACATCATTAACGATTTCTTCTGCGTGATTTCGTTGTTTTCCTAATAAGGCATCTTTGCTAGGAGCATCTACCGTAGCAGGAGCGCCGTAACCGTCGCCATCATCGTCATCGTCGCCTTTGCCATTAAGTAACTTATTAATGAAATCTTCGTAATCGTGCTTATTATAAACCCAGGCCTTAGCATTCTTTGCTAGTGCTTCAGCACCCATTTTGGTACCCATTCTAGCAAGAATTTCAGGAAGATCCTTGTTAAGTTCACTAAAACTCTTAGGCATGACAAGATTATCTTTTACCATTTTGCCACGAAGGAATTGTTTCAATTCAGCAGCATGTGCAGGACTTTGTCTAGTTAAGTCATACAAGTCCGTTTGCATTTTATTAACATAGTATGTTTGAAACCAACGACTGCCAACTCCAGCAGCTACTAAACCAAAACGTTTTAGATCACCATTGTTGTCATAGTAACTTTTAGCCATCTTCTTTAATGTGGCATATAGACTAGTGATTGGTTCACCTATGTCATTGGCAATAGCCTTAACAGTAGTGTTTAAGCTAATAGACTCTTCCATAGAACCAAAACTTTGTCCTGGTCGTGGAGCACCTTTTTGTGTGCCCTTATAGTATCCACCAAATTTAGCACCTTCTTCTACACTTTCGTCATACTTGTTATACTTGTCTCTGACTTTATCTAAGTCTTTGCCTTCTCGTCCAGCTTTGGCTAATGCTTTCATACCATCTTTGCCATATTTTTCATTGCCCTTAGCAGCACGACTCATAGTTTTTTTGTCTGAGCCTTCCGCCACACCTTTCTTTCTAATGCTGAGAACATCAGTAGGATTTCCACCGCCAAACATATTACTAAAAGCATCACGAGATTGCTGCTTGGTATCAGCTTTTTTTTGCTTGGCAACTACTTTTTTACCAGTGATACCCTTAAGCATCTTGTCAAACTTTGGATCGCCCGTGGCTTCATCTACTCCCTCAGTCTTAGCTGCTGCCTTAAGATTAGCTGCGGTAGGAGCACCTTTGCTACCTGGCTTACGCATGTGTTCTTTACTGCCATGCTTGATACGATTTTGCTTAGCATGTATATTAGCCCACAAACCAGGTCCAGTTTTGCCTTCCTCTATACTTTCATCATAGTGATTGGGTTGATCCATACGATCTGCATAACCATCAGCCCATCTTTCGTGTTCTGATGTACCTCTTTGGTACGGATTTGATACTTGTTTAAAACCAGCATACCAACCTTGTTCATATGGATCATCCATGTCAGGGCCTATACCTTCAGCCATGACATCATCTGGATTAATCATTGTTACTTTTCCATGCTTGCTAGCCTTGCGTGGTTTTTTAGCTACCGCACCGGCTACATAGCTGGATAAAACTTTTTCTATGTTGTCTAATTGTCCTGGTTCAAAGCGATTAACATCTATTTTATCTATATAGTTGCCTATGCGTGATAGTGTTGCATCTGTACGTTTAGTGGAATTAACGATATCAAGTAATTGTTTGCAGCGATTTAACTGACTAGTTCTTTGTTGTTCTTCGGCGGATGAGATTTGTGGTTTACTTGGAATTTCACTAGTGCGTTTTGATTTAGCACTAGCAAATGGATTTTGGGCACGAACAGCTCCTGCTCTATTACTTCTGAAATTAGCTAATTCATCATCAAGAGATTCTGCTTCATATTCTTCAAAGTTAAACTTACTTTTCTTAAACCCAGTTGTAAGAGCATGTGCTTGCCGTCTGTTTACTAAAGTAGGACTTAATTTAAAGCCTAACTTATTTGATTTTTCATCAATCTCATGAGCTGCGTGTTCTTCATGTGACATATAGAAATCACTATCACGGTCGTAATATTGACCTACTTTAGGATCATAATAAACAACTTTGCCAGATTTTAATCTAATCGGACCTTCAAGACCTTCATGACTTAGGTCAGTATACCGTTCACGATTGATGCTAGGAACAACTGTATATCCTTCATCAACATCTTTACGATTACTTTCAAATAGATCAAACAAATTCATTATGCTTCCTCAATATAATCAGCAGACTCATCAGCAACTTTTTGTGCTTTGCGACGAGCCATGTACATTTCCAATGCCATTTCACATTCTGCTAGACTTTTAAATCGTCTAGGTAATTCTTTTCCGGCACGACGAATACGAAACCCGACACGCTCATCACCATGTATTTCAATTAATACAGCACCGCCACCACCACTAAGTCCAACTTCTTCATCAACGGGCACATGTACTGTTTTAACGGGTGCTGACTTCATGCTTTCTGGTAATGTTGGATCTGTTAACATAGCTGGTGCTTCACCAGCAGCTGGTTCCTGTGTTGGATCTTCTTCTATATCTTGCGTTTTCATGTTTTTAAGACGAGTATTAGGCTTAGATTGTAATGCTAAATCTCTTAATTCTTTTTTCTTAAGATCTAAATCTTGTTTCTTTTTAGCAAGCAAATCCCTATCTTGTGCCAGATCAGCTTCAGCAGAGTGTAGATAGTCAGCTAAACTTGACTTAACTTTTGACAGTACATCTTCTTCCATCGTATCTTCGGCAAATTCAACGCCACCTACCATAGGTGTAACATCTTCACTAACTTTTCTTAAATTATTAAAAAGCACAGGTTTCTTTTGCTTAGTTTCTGTAATAGGTTTACTATCCTTTGGAGCAATACGCCCTTCTAGGATAGCTAACCGTTCGATTATACTGTACATGTCATTTGTCATTATGCCCTAGATTCCTTCAAAAAACTTGATATCATCCAGATAAACTTGTTTGTGGCAGTTAATCTTTCAGCGATAAAATTTGCTATGTCTTGCTTATTTTCTTGTGTAGCAGCAGCAAAACATTCATTAAGAAGTTCAATCATAGTGTGGGAATCATGCAATAATTCTTTTAGCATCAATTCAGCACGTGGGATCTTAGTTTGGTCTGGTATACGTGATAATTCATTATAACGTGTAAGGCTACCAGGTGCGTATTCATCTAGGGTTCTGATCATTTCAGCTATAGCATCCACAGCTTCATATGCATCTTCGTAAACTTTTTGCAGAAACTTGTGGTATTGATAGAAGTCTTTTCCCTCCACATTCCAATGGAAATAGTGAGCCTTCAAATAATAACTGAAGTCACTGGCTAATAAAGTTTTCATTAAGTCTGATAGCATCACTTGTTCCGTTTATATGTTTTATAAGCATCCGGCGTATTAGGCGTTGGATTCTCATTATTAGTATATTTAGTGAAAAACAAACTATCTCCAGGAATTCTTTTCTGGACAGCACCTAGCGCAGCAGATACAGTGGCAATACTACCCGAACTGGTAGAACCAGATGATGCTTCTTCTTTAAGATCTACCGGCTTATAAAATGTCATTATACTATCCTAAAATGCGTGTTATCTATAACTTCAGCTGGACCATATTTCACAATTAAACTACCTACTTTTAATTTGGCTAAATTAGGTGACAATAACTCATAATATAGCTTATAATTACCTGGTTCCGCTTCTATTTGTAAATTCTCTTCTAGAGTACTATCGGTCCAGATCCAAGTTCTTTCACTAAACAGTTCATCATTGACATACAATCGGTAAATAGGGCTTAATCCTTCCCATTCACAGTCAATATTACTCAGTATGCGGACAAATTGTTTAGCCATACTGTATTTAGTGGATTATTAATTAACGGTTATTCTGCGGGATATGTATTAATGCCTATGCCCTTTACCTCTGCCACACCAGTCTTCTTTACCTGGGCAGTCTGCTTGAATGCGCGATTATATCTATCACTATCCTGTTTCTCTGGGTCACTGATAATTTGATCAGGGTTACTTTTATGTTTTTGTGCCCGTTGTGTTAGGTTAGCAGCCAATGCATCTACTCCTGTAAAACGAGCAGCAAACTTTAGCTTTTTCATAAATGCTATATCTTCTGGACTTTCTGGTTGAGTATATGCGTTTACTTTGAATACAGGAGTTTTACTTGATGCTCTAGGCACATCCTTGACTGCTGTTTCCCAGCGTAATGCTTGTGGCTCTGATGGAATATCCAATCTTTTAAAATATAAACTACTATTTGTTTTTATGTCTTGTACCCAAAAATCTCCACCAACAGGGATTTTATCGGCAAGTCTATGAATATTAGAGGTTGCTTCTAGTAGCCCATTTTGCATTATGGGACCTATCTGCCTGGTTGCTGCTCTGATAGCAGCGTGATCATTTTGATAAATTATCCAACCATTATGCTCATATTTGAAAATTTCAGTATGCCGATGTTGAGTATTTTCATCAATCTGATTTTTCAAGAAAGTATCAGCCAGTTCCTTACACCTTTGCTCTAATTTTTTATTCTTTGTAATAAGAATTTTAAAATCATTATTATCACGATGCTGCGTTGGATCTTTATATCCGCAATAGGCTATTTTTACCTGTTTATTATTAAGTACTTCGGTGCAGGTTATTTCTTTTATATCACCGGTATCTTGGTTACACGGACTTAAAGTAGTAACCACAATACAGTCAGGTGGCAATTCACCATATTTCTTTTCATAGTTATCTATAGCGACTCGTTCAGCATGTATTCGCTCATTGCCGTATAGATAGTTTACACCTGTGGCTAATCTTCCGGTAGGATCAATTACGGCAGCAGCTACCATGCCATAAAATTCAGGTGCTTCTTCTTGCCCCTTGATGACTTTTTCGCATAGATCATTTAATAGACTATCTAGCTTATCACGGCTGAATTTTAACTTATTATCAGATTTTTTTGTTATAAGAATTTTAGCAGATGATTCAGTTAGCCCTTGCTGATCTAATATTTTGGATGTAAATTTATAATCAGAGAACTTTAATTGCAGCAAAGTATTAAAGTGTGCTAGTTCTGATGTTGAATTAAAGAAATAAATTTGGCTCATTGAATCACCAGATAAAGTTCCGGATTCAGGAAATCGCTTTGTAAAACCATCAATATCAAAATAAACATACTGACTATCAATTTTTACTAACTTATGTTGATTATTAAAATATGCTGTGTTAACATATTTTGATATAGGGGTAGATTGTATACTTGCGTATATATATGATTTTTCAACCTTAGGATTTGGAGTTTTATATAAATCTAAGAAAT
>Ga0114959_10001010_pt1 | contig 25787 bp, 25 predicted proteins | sample C_130625_EF_Meta_FD_87317 | JGI IMG/M metagenome (GOLD analysis project Ga0114959, IMG submission 87317) | Freshwater microbial communities from Lake Croche, Canada to study carbon cycling - C_130625_EF_MetaG | ecosystem: Environmental > Aquatic > Freshwater > Lake | place: Lake Croche, Canada... | reverse complement strand
GTGCACAGAAACAGTCTGGGTCTGGCCGGGATCGACCACCTTCATGGAGGTCTTGTCCTTGTAGAACTCCTTGCGGGTCTTGCCGTCATGGTCGCTGAAATTATCGCCGCGATAGACGCCCTTTAACCCGTCGAGCATCCGACGCATGCCGGGCGAGAGGCTTTCATAGGCAAGATAAAGATTGGTCCAAAGCGTATCGCCGCCGGCGGAGGGAATCTCGACGCCGAACAGCATGGTCCCCATGGCCGGCTTGGCGGTGAATGCTTGATCAGAATGCCAGGATCCGCCGAAATTTTTCTTGTCGGCTGGGGTCTTTCTGATCTCCAGCACCTCCGGAAACTCGTCCATCCCGGCCATGTAAGGGTGCAGGTGGATCTCCCCCCAGCGTCGCGCGAATGCCAGTTGCGTGGCCGGGGTCAGCTTCTGGCCACGGAAGAAGATCACCTGATTCTCGAGTAACGCCTGACGGATTTCCCCAAGCACCGCGTCGGGGAGGGGTTGAGAAAGGTCGGGTCCCTCAATTTCGGCCCCTAGCGATCCGGCGATCCGGTTCACTTCGATATGGCGGTAGGGCCGGTTGACGATCTCCAGCATGGACGCCTCCCCTATTTCGAGCAGTCTGCGCCCCTCGACCGATCTGGGACAAGTCTTCCGTCGGTAGGCTAGGTTGGCGGCGGGACGTCAGGGGGAGAGCAGGATGCGTGGCTGGCGGATGGCGCTGCTGACGTTGCTGCTCGCGGGGTGGTCCGCGCCTGGCCTGGCATGGCCTGACCGGCCTCTGCGCCTGATCGTCGGTGCGGCCGCGGGGGGCTCGAATGATCTCGTCGCGCGGCTGATCGCCGAGGCGCTCTCGTCCCGCCTGCCGTTTCCCATCGTCGTGGAAAACCGCTCCGGTGCAGCAGGGATGATTGGGGTCGAGACGGTGGCGCGAGCGGCGCCGGATGGCCATACGGCGTTGCTGATCAATACCGCGCATGCCGGGCTGCGGGTCTTTGTTCCCAATCCGACGATCGATCCGCATGACAGCCTTGCGGCGGTCACGGTGATCGCCGAAAGCCCGATGGTGATGCTGGTCGCCAATGATTTCCCGGCAACTGACCTCAAGGGCTTCATCGCCGCGGCCCGGGCCAATCCGGGGAAATGGGATTACGGTAGCACCGGCGGCGGGGGCACGCTGGGGATGGGGGCGTTGCTGTTCCTGCGCGCCGCCGATCTAAAGCTGAACGAGATTCCCTATCGTGGCGGCGGACCGGCGCAACTCGATCTCGCGGCGGGCCGAATTGCCATGTTGTTCGATGTGGGCGTCAGCAGTTTCCAAACTGCACGCTCTCGTCTGGCGCGCGCCTTCGCCGTGACCTCGGCCCGGCGCAGCCCTGCCGCGCCCGAGGTGCCAACCCTGCGGGAGGCCGGGTTGGATGCGGAAATGACCGTCTGGCAGGCGGTGATGATGCCGGCTGGGACACCCCTGCCGCTGCGCGAGGCGCTGCGCGACCAGATTGCGGCAGCGCTGAGAACGCCAGCGCTGCAGGCGCGCTTCGCGGAGCTTGGTGCCGATCGGGTGCTCGGCCTCGGGGTGCCGGAGAGCGAACGCTACATCGCCGCTGAAGTCGCGAAGTGGGAGGCGATCCTGCGCACCGGGCGCTGAGGCGGCTTGCGCGACACGACCGCCTGGGCTGGCATGCGACGCAGGAGGATACCATGGCATTCCAGGTCGAAGGCCCGTTCCCCGGGGCGGCGTTCGGGGCACGCGTTCGCTGGGCCGATGCGGCGGATGCCGCGGCGCTGGTCGCTGCGGCGGAGGCGGCGCCGGCTGTTCTGCCGGGGATGCTGGCGCGCGCTGGCGGGGTCTTGTTGCTGCCTGGGATGGACGCCATGGCCGATGATCCCGGCCTGCTCGTCCGCCTCAGCCATGTTTTCGGCGCGGAGGTTGAGGATTATCGACAGACGCTGGTCGCCCAGAATCTCGTGCATCCAACCCAGCCAGAGATCTTCGTGGTCTCCAACACGCCCCCGTTTGGCCGCCAGCCACCGGCGAAGCCGGAGCCGGCCCTGACCCCGGATGGCGGCTTTCCGGTGCAGTACCCGCAGCGTCGCGGCTGGCACACCGACCAGAGCTATCGGCGGCCGCCCCCCGATATTTCGCTCTTCCTCGCCGTGCTGCCGGTGCGGCGCGATCAGGGGCAGACCCTCTTTGCTGATGGTGCCGCCGCCTATGACGCATTGCCGCCGGCGCTGCGGGCCCAGGTCGATGCGCTGGAGGGGTTGCATGTCGGCGCCAGCGCCGGGCGGCGGCGTGAACACGTGGCCGCAGGCAAGCCGCCGCGCCCCCTTGCCCAGCATGAACGGCCGCAACGCCAGCCGGTTGCGCGACAGCATCCGGTCACCGGGCGGCGCGCGCTTTATCTGTGCGAATACGGGCAGATGGATTGGCTTGAAGGGCCCCTCGTTGGGATGGAGCCCGGCCCGGATGGCGCCGGGGCGGCACTGCTGGATCGGCTGATGACGCATTTAACCCAGCCGCGCTTCGTCTACGTCCATGAATGGAGCAAGGGCGATCTGGTAATCTGGGACAATCGCTGCACGGTCCACGCCGCCACCTGGTTCGACGCCGAGCGGGAGCCAAGGATCATGTGGCGTACGACGGTCAGCGGCAATCCAGGCCCGCGCTATGCCGATGAGCGGCCGAGCTGGATTCCGGCCTGACCGGCGGCCGTGCTATCCCCGCCCCCGGGACGGGGAGAATGGACATGGACGGCGATACTTTCGGCCGCTTCGGCAGCGGACAGGCGGTTCGGCGGATCGAGGACGGGCCGCTGCTGCGCGGTGCCGGGCGCTATACCGATGACCTGACGCTGCCGGGGCAGACCTAGCTCTATTTCCTCCGCTCCCCGTACGCGCATGCCGATATCCGCGGCATTGATACAGCGGCGGCCGTTGCCATGCCCGGCGTGCTGGCGATCCTTACCGGGGCCGATCTCGCCGCTGCCGAGCTTGGTCGGCTTGGTGTCGCGCTGCCCTTCAAGCGGCCTGATGGCTCGCCGCTGGCCGCACCACCGCGCCCGGTGCTGGCGCTCGATCGGGTCCGCTTCGTCGGTGAGGCAGTGGCGGCGGTGATCGCCGAGAGCCCCGCTCAGGCACGGGATGCCGCCGAGGCGATCCTGGTCGAATATGCCGAGCTGCCGGTGGTCGCCGGCCTCGCCGCCGCCACGGCACCCGGCGCGCCGGTGCTGTGGGAAGCGGCCTCCGGCAATATCGTCGCGGAGACGCGCTACGGCGACCAGGCGGCGTGTGATGCGGCTTTCAGGGCGGCCGCGCATGTTGTCGAGCTCGATCTGGTCAACCAGCGCCTGGCGCCGGTCTCGCTGGAGCCGCGCGTGGTCAACGCCGCCTACGATATGGCGAGCGATCGCATCACCGTGACGCTGAGTTCGCAGATGCCGTCCGGCGTGCGCGACCAGATGGCCAAGGAAGTGTTGGGCATCGATCCGGCCCGTATCCGCGTGCTGGTCGGCGATGTCGGCGGCGGCTTCGGGATGAAGACCGGGATCTATGCCGAGGACGCGGTCGTCGCCTATGCGGCCCGGCGGGTCGGCCGGCCGGTGAAATGGGCGGCCAGCCGGATGGAGGATTTCCTCTCCGCCACGCATGGCCGCGATACCGAAAGCCGGGTGGCGATGGCGCTTGATGCCCGCGGCCGGGTTATCGGGCTGCGGGTAAAGACGCTGGCCAATGTTGGCGCCTATACGCGCGCGGCTGGTGTGGCGATTCAGCTGTTGATCGGCCCCTGGGTCTCGACCAGCGTCTACGACATCACGACCATCGATTTCACTTTCACCGCGGTGCTGACGAATACCGCGCCCACCGGCCCCTATCGCGGCGCCGGGCGGCCCGAGGCGATCTATATCATCGAGCGGCTGATGGAGGCGGCGGCGCGCCGCATGGGCCTGGACGGGGCTGAGTTGCGCCGGCGTAACCTGATCGATCCGGCGAAGATGCCCTACACCAATGCCATGGGTCAGACCTACGATACCGGTCGCTTCGGGCAGGTCCTGCAGGCGGCGGAACAGGCGGCGGACTGGGCCGGCTTTCCGGCGCGCGAGGCGACTTCCCGCAAGGCTGGCCTGCTGCGCGGACGTGGCATCGCCAGCTTTCTCGAATGGACCGGCGGCAATGTCTTCGAGGAGCGGGTGACGGTCGCCGTGAAGCGCGAGGGCGAGATCGAGATCTACGCCACCACCCAGGCGATGGGGCAAGGCATCGCCACCACCTATGCGCAGCTCGCGGTCGATGTCTTCGGCGTGCCGATCGAGCGCATCCGCGTCGTGCTGGGCGATTCCGACCGTGGGAGCGGCTTCGGTTCGGCCGGCTCGCGCTCGCTCTTTACCGCGGGTTCCGCCGTGCGCGTCGCCTCGACCAAGGCTGTCGATCTGGCCAAGGACCTCGCGGCGGAGGCGTTGGAGGCGGCGGTCGGCGACCTCGAATACACCGCCGGCACGCTACGGGTGGCGGGCACGGACCGCGGCATCGGTCTCTTCGACCTCGCCGCCCGTCAACCGGATGGGCGCATCTTCATCGACAACGCCTTCGCCGTCTCCGGCCCCACCTGGCCGAACGGGACGCATATCTGCGAGGTGGAGATCGACCCGGAGACCGGCGCCATCGCGCTATGCAGCTACACCTCGGTCAATGATGCCGGGCGGGTGGTGAACCCGCTGATCGTGGAGGGGCAGATCGCCGGTGGCGCCGCACAGGGGCTGGGGCAGGCGCTGTACGAGGAGGTCGTCTACGACGCGGCCGGGCAGCCGCTGTCGGCCAGCTTCATGGATTACTGCCTGCCGCGCGCCGATATGATCGCCGGCTATACGACCGTGCTCGACCAATCCATCCCCTGCACGAATAACCCGCTGGGCGTGAAGGGCGTGGGCGAGCTCGGCACCATCGGGGCGACGCCGGCCTTGGTGAATGCCGTTGCCGATGCACTAGCCCGGGCCGGCCGGGGGGCGGCGGCGGATGCCCTGCAGATGCCACTGACCCCGCCGCGCGTCTGGGCCGCGCTCCGCGCGTCCTGAGGCCAGCGGCGCGAGGCTTTGATTCGTGCCGAGCGCCCGAACGGGCGCCGCGGCCAATGCCGCGCGCCTCAGGAAACCGGAGGTTTCCGCCAGGCGATTGCGGGCCAGAAAAAGCAAGACCAGCGATCAAAGGATTGGATTGCTGGTCGCGGCCTTTCCGGCCCCTCCCTCATCGGGCGGCACCCGCCGCTTGTCTTGGCGTCGCGGCGGTGGCCGCGGCGCCCGGTCGGACCCACGGCACGAGGCGAGGCCCCGTGCCGCTGATGGGCGGTGAGCGGTGCGGCCGGCTCAGCCGGCCTCGCCAATGGCCCGCCGGATGACGCCTTCGGTCAGCACCTGCGGCAGCAACTGCGGGCTACCGCCACCGGCGGGATAGAGCAGATAAAGCGGCACGCCCTCTCGCCCATTCTCGCGCAGCAACGCGCCGATGGCCGGATCGCCCTGCGTCCAATCCCCCGTCAGGGTGGCGACGCCATGCCGCGCGAAGGCCGCCTGCACCGCCGCGGTCCGCAGGACCAGCCGCTCATTCAGCTTGCAGGTGATGCACCAGGCGGCGGTGAGATTGACAAAAACCGGCTTACCCGCGGCCTGCAACGCCGCCACCCGCTCGGCCGACCATGTTTCGGCGGCGGTGGGCGCCAGGGTGGCCGGCGGCGGGGAGCGGGCCAGGATGGGCAGCAGGGCCAGGGCGGCGACCAGCGCTGCCCCGGCCAGCCAGCGGCCCGCGCCGACCCCTGCTTCGCCCAGCCGCGCCGCCCAGGCAGCGAAGCCGATCAGCACCGCGCCGATCAGCAGCAGGCCGAGCCCATCCGGCCCGCTCTGCTGCGCGAGCACCCAGGCGAGCCAGGCGGCGGCGGCATACATCGGAAAGGCCAGCGCCTGGCGCAGCCATTCCATCCAGGCGCCCGGTCGCGGCAGGCGCCGTGCGACCCCCGGAAATACCCCTAGCAGGCCATAGGGCAGGGCGAGGCCGAGCCCGAGAGCCGCGAAAATTGCCAGGGTCGCGGCCGGCGGCAGGCTGAAGGCGGCGCCGATCGCGGCGGCCATGAAGGGCGCGGTGCAGGGCGTGGCCACCAGCACAGCAAGCGCCCCGGTGGCGAAGCTGCCGAGCGCCCCGCCGCGCGCCGCCAGATCGCCGCCGATGCCGAGCGCCGCGCCGAGGCGAAAGACACCGGAGAGGTTCAGCGCAACGCCCAGCATCAGCCAGCAGAGCGCCGCGACGAAGCTCGGGGCGGTCAACTGAAAGCCCCAGCCGATGGCCTGCCCGGCGCCGCGCATGGCCAGGATCGCCCCGGCAAGCGCCAGCATGCTGGTCAGCACCCCGAGGGTATAGGCGGCCGCTTCCGCCCGCACCGCCGCGGCGCCCGCGCCGCCGAGTCGGGCCATCGCCATCGCCTTCATCGCCAGCACCGGAAAGACGCAGGGCATCAGGTTCAGCAGCAGGCCGCCGAGCAGCGCTGAGAGAAGCAACAGCGGCAACGGCGCCTCGGGGCTGCCCCCCGCCAAGGCGCTGACTGGGGCTGCGATCGTATAAGCCGCGCGGGCCCCGCCTTGGTCCGTCAGGACCAGGACACCCTCCAGCCGGGATGCGGTCGCGGCATCGGCGGGACGGGTCAGATCGAGTGTCAGGCGCTTCGGCGCCAGGTGCAGCGGCTGCAGCGCGGCGCTATCGATCAAGCCCTGCTCGGTCGGAAAGAAAAAGGCCTGTTGCACCGTGCCGGTGGCGGGCATCTCGCCGGCGAGGACAAGCCGACCCTTACCGGGGCCGAGGCTCGCCTCGGCAGACCAGCCCGCTGGCTGCGGCAGGGCGGCGCGGGCCCGGGCGAAGCGGGCGGCCTGAGCCGGATCGAGAGCCCCGCTCGGGCTGACGGGGAGGTCCAGGCGGAAGCGGCCCTCCTCTGGCACGCAGATCTCGGCGCACACCAACCACGTCGCGTCCGCCTCAAGCCGCAGCCGATCGCCCGGCGCCAAGCTCGCGGGCGGCGTGATGAACAGCGGCAACAGCACCTCGCCCGTAAAGCCGAAGCTGACCAGCGGGCCTTGCGCCAGTCGCTGCGGCGCCGGCCAGTCGAAGCCGGTGGCGTTGGCCCCTGGCGGCAGCGTGAAGGTGATCTCGGCTGGGGCACCGGCATCGCCGGGGTTGCGCCAATAGGTATGCCAGCCGGGGGCGAGCCGCAGCAGCAGCCCCGCCGCGAAGCGCTCGCCGGGGCGGATCTCGGCCAGTTCGGTGATCAGGGAGACGGTCGCGCGCGGCGAACGCACGGCCTCGCTCTCCGCCGCCCGGGCAGGTGAGGCGGCGAGCAGGGCGAGCAGCAGGGCGAGCACGCGGAGCACGGCCGCATACAAGGCCGGGGGATCGCCGCGACGCAAGGGCGCGCTCATTCCGGGTTGCTGCTGCCCCGCCCGCCGATGAGGGCGACCGGGTCGCTGGCGGCGAGGCAGCGGAGCGCGGCGAAGCGGGCGAAGCGGCGCAGCAGCGCCTGCCGGCGGGCCGGTGCCAGGGGATGAACGGGAGCCTCGCGCCGGCGCGCGGTTTCCTCGGCGTCGCACACCAGCAGGCCGACATCAGGTGGCAACAGGGGCTCGGGGAAATCGGGGTCGACGGCGAAAAAGAACTGGTCGCAATACTCCCGGTAGGCAGGCCACTTCAGGTCGGCGATGAAATCCTGGGCGCAGGACTTCACTTCGATGATCACGAAGGCGCCCTTCGGCGTCAGGGCGCAGAGATCGGCGCGTCGGCCATTGGGCAGCGGCAGCTCGGTGACCGGCGCCCAGTCGCTGGCGATGGCGAAGCGGGTGGCGGCCCGCCGCAGCGCGTTCGTCATGGCGGGGCGATTCAGCGCCATGCCGCTGAACCCGTCTGTTCCTTGCCGCGGCGCCGATCCTTGGGGTTGGTCAAAGAGGTGCTGGACGCTGCCGGTGCCGGATGCGAAGACCGCGTCATGCTGATCGCCGATCGTAACCACCTGACCCGTATCAAACGCCCTTGGGTCACCCTTGGGTTGATCGCGCTTTGCAGTCTGCTGTTCCTGGCAGAGGTGGGCGCGAGCGATCTGCCGGCCTGGCTGGTCTTCCGCGCGGGGGATCTGTGGGAGAAGTCCGGCTCGGTCGTCACCTGGATCGGTCTGTTGGGGCACGCCCTGACGCATGCTGATTTCATGCATCTCTTTGGCAATATGCTCGTGCTCTGGATTTTTGGCGATAATGTCGAGGATGCGCTGGGCCATCTGCGCTTCCTGCTCCTGCTGATCTTCGCCGCCATGGCCGGCGCGGTGGCCATGGCGCTGACCGCGCCGGCGGATACCCTGCTGGTTGGTGCCTCCGGCGGCATTTCAGGCGTCATGGCCGCCTATCTCCTGCTTTACCCGCATGCCCGGGTCCTGATGCTCGCATGGAAAGGCGTGCCGATGCAGGTCCCGGCGGGCTGGTTTGTCGCCCTTTGGTTCACGGTCAACCTCCTGCGCGCTCTGCTGGATGCTGTCGGGCCTGCGGCGGAGCGCGACAACGTCGCCTGGATCGCCCATGTGGTGGGCTTCCTGGCCGGTCTGGTGTTTACCATTGGCGCCCGGCCACAGGGGGTGGCGCTGTTCCAGCGCGAACGAATCGCCGCCGGGTCCGCCGGCGGTTGGCTCTGGACCCGGACCTGGAACCTCGGTCCGGACGAGAATGGCAAGATCGATCACCGGACGCTGGCCAAGGCGGGGCTCTTCGTCCTACTGGCCGGGGCCGGCATGCTGCTGACGGGATGAGGCCCGCCCGTCCTTCAGGGATGCCAGCGGTCCAATCCCTTGACCGCTGATATTGTTTTTTCTGGCCCTCAATCGCCGGGCGGAAACCTCCGGTTTCCTGCGCTGCGCGGCGTTGGCCGCGACGGCTGCGCGGCACTGGGCGCGGCGCCCGTTCGGGCGCTCAGCACGGGTCAAAGCCTCGTGCCGTTGGTATTGTTCCTTGCTCTCAGCCCTCAATGATCCTGCCATCCTCCATGTGCAGCAGCCGGCCGCACCGCGCGGCCAGCGCTGGATCATGGGTGATCAACACCAGGGTGCTGCCGCGTCGCGCCTGCAGGTCGAACAGCAGGTCCATCACCCTCGCCCCGGTCGCGCGGTCCAGATTTCCGGTCGGCTCATCGGCCAGTAGCAGGGCGGGCTCGGCGACGGTGGCGCGGGCCAGCGCCACGCGCTGCTGTTCGCCACCCGATAGCTGGCTGGGATAATGGCCGCCGCGATGGCCGAGCCCGACAGCGGCGAGCGCCGCCGCCGCCCGTTCGAAGGCATCGGCCCGTCCGGCGAATTCGAGTGGCACCGCCACATTCTCGAGCGCGGTCATGGTCGGCACCAGATGGAAGGCCTGGAAGACGATGCCAAGGTGGTCTCTCCGGAAGCGTGCCAGCCCGTCTTCGTCGAGCGCGCCGAGATCCTGCCCAGCAATCTGCACCGTGCCGGCACTGGCGCGCTCCAGCCCCGCGAGAAGCATGAGCAGCGAGGTCTTGCCCGAACCGGAGGGGCCGATCAGGCCGACCGTCTCCCCCGCGCCAATCGCAAGATCGACGCCGCGCAGAATGTTGACCGGGCCCGCCGCGCCGGCCACGGTGAAGCTCAGCTCGCGGGCCAGGATCAGCGGCTCGGTTCGCGCCTGCGACGGGTGGGGAAGGGGCTCCATGACCGCAGCATATGGGCGCCGGGCAGCGCTCGGTACAGCCCTGATGGGGTTCAGACCGGCGTGGGCGGAGCGGCAGCCGATCAAGCTTCTGGCGCTCGGCGATAGCCTGACCGCAGGCTACGGTCTGCCCTCCGGCGAAGGCTTCGTTCCGCAATTGCAGATGACGTTGCGCGCGCGTGGGCGGCAGGTGGTGGTCCAGGACGCAGGAGTCTCGGGCGATACCAGTGCGGGCGGGCTCTCCCGGCTCGACTGGGCGCTGGCCGAGGCACCGGATGCGGCGATGGTCGAACTGGGCGGCAATGACGGTCTGCGAGGCCTTCCGCCGGCTGCCACACGGGCCAACCTCGCGGCGATTCTCGACCGGCTCGCCAGCAAGGGCCTGCCGGTCCTGTTGGCCGGCATGCTGGCGCCGCCCAATCTTGGTGCCGAGTATGGGCGGGAATTTGCGGCGGTGTTCCGCGATCTCGCCGAAGCGAGGCCAGCGGTCATTTTCTACCCGTTTTTCCTCGAAGGTGTGGCGAGCGAGCCCGGGCTGAACCAACCGGATGGCATCCACCCCAATGCCGCAGGCGTGGGCGTGATTGTCGCGCGGCTGCTGCCGGCGCTGGAGACGCTGCTGGCCCGACTGCCCTGAGGGGATGGGTTGAGGGATGGGCTGAGGGGGGGCGGGAGTTTCCGCCCGGGTCGGTCTTGCGGTACGTTGCGGCCGTTCGGTCCGGGAGGTTCTCGGTGCTCCGCCTCTTTGTTGCTTTGGCCTTGCCGGCCGCGATCAAGACCGACCTTGCGCTGCTGGCTGGCGGTATTCCCGGGGCGCGCTGGCTGCCGCCCGAGAACTACCATCTGACGCTGCGCTTCATCGGCGAAGTCGAACCCTGGCAGGCCGAGGAGATCGACCACGCCTTGGCGATGATCCGCGCCCGGCCGTTCGCGCTGTCGCTGCGGGGCGTCGATGCCTTCGAAAAGGGTGGCCGCTTCACCGCTCTTTGGGTCGGTGTCGAGAAGACCGATGGCCTGGCTTTCCTGCAGGCCAAGGTCGAAGCCGCGCTGCAGAGAATTGGTTTGCCACCTGAGCGAAAGCGCTTCGCCCCGCATGTCTCTCTGGCGCGGGTCGAGAGGGTGGCCCCGGACAAGGTGATCTCCTATGTCCAGGCGCATAACCTGTTCCGCGCCCCGCCGGTGCAGGTCGAGCACTTCACGCTGTTCTCGTCCCGGCTTGGCAAGGAAGCCGCGAGCTATGTGCCAGAGGTTGACTACGACCTGGTGTAACGCGGCACACCCTGGCTGAAGGACATTCGATGTCGTTGCCCGCCATCGTTATCCTGACCGGCGCTGGCATCAGCCGCGAGAGCGGCCTTGCGACCTTTCGGGATCCCGATGGGCTCTGGGCCCAGGTCCGGGTCGAGGAGGTCGCGACGCCGGACGCTTTCGCGCGCGATCCCGAACGCGTGCTTGGCTTCTACGATGCGCGGCGGGCGCAGATCCGCGATCCGGCAGTGCAGCCGAATGCGGCGCACCTCGCTTTGGCCGAGCTCGACCGTCGCTGGCCGGATGAGTTCCTGCTGGTGACCCAGAATGTCGATGACCTGCACGATCGCGCCGGCGCCCGCCGCCTGCTGCACATGCATGGCGAATTGGCCAAGGCGCGTTGTCTGGCCTGCGCAGCGGTGCAGGAGGCACCGGCTTGCCTTGCGCTTCGGCCGGCCTGCCAGGCCTGCGGCGCCGCCCGGTTGCGGCCGCACATCGTCTGGTTCGGCGAGACGCCGCTCGACATGGCGCGGATCTATGACGCCTTGGCGCGCTGCGATCTGTTCGTCTCGATCGGCACCAGTGGCAATGTTTACCCGGCTGCCGGCTTCGTCGCGGAAGTGCGGGGTCGGGCCCGCACGCTGGAGCTGAACCTCGAGCCATCGGAGGGCGCTACCCTGTTCGAAGCGGCGCGGCACGGCCCGGCGACCCGCCTGGTGCCGGCCTTTGTCGCCGAACTCCTGGCCGCCCATGGGCTGTGATACCCACGGTATGAGGCTTTGACGCGTGCCGTGCGCCCGAACGGACGCCGCGGCCAGTGCCGCGCAGCTCAGGAAACCGGAGGTTTCCGCCGGGCGCTTGAGGGCCATAAAAAGCCAATACCAACGGTCGAAGGATTTGACCGGGGGTGTGAGGTCCTATCCCTCGTCTTCGAGCCGCGTGATGTCCGCGTCCGAGAAGCCGAAATGATGGCCGATTTCGTGGATCAGCACATTGCGCACAAGCCGGAACAGGTCTTCGCCGGTTTCGATCCACTCCAGCAGGATCGCTTCGCGGTACAGCACGATGGTGTCGGGCATCATCGGCGTTTCCAGCACGCTCTTGGCCGGCAACGGCGTCCCGCGGTACAGCCCGGTCAGCTCCCAGGGGCTATCGAGTCCTATTTCCAGCAGGGTATCGTCATCAGCCGCATCCTCCACCACGATCGCGGCGCCGCGCACAGGCTCTCGCAATGCGGCCGGAATGGCGGCGAGGGCCGCTTCGGCCAGTTCGATAAGATCGTCCAGGCTGGGGGGGGAGCCAAAGCGCATGCCGTATGGGTGCCCGCGCGTACAGAGAGGGTCAAGCAATGATCGCCAAACTGGATACCGAGAGCCGCGCCGAGTTACCTCGGGCATTGCCGGATTGGACGCTGGTCGCGGAGCGCGACGCCTTGCGTCGAGTCTTTGTCTTCCGGGATTTCGCCGAAGCCTGGGCCTTCATGTCCCGCGTCGCGCTGCTGGCGGAAAAACACGACCACCATCCCGAATGGTCGAATGTCTGGAACCGGGTGGAGATTGTGCTGACCACGCATGAGGCCGGTGGGCTATCCAGCCGCGATGTCGCGCTTGCCCAGGCGATCGATGCCGTGATCGGCTGAGCGGGGCCGGCGCGGCGTGCGGGCTTGCGGCCCGGGGACCTCGCCGCCATGCTCCGGCCCGCGCCGGCCATGCCGCGCGCCAAGCCCAGGGGGAAATCCATATGGCCTATCCGACGGTGCAACTGCATATCAACGGCGAATGGCGCGCCGCGCGGTCCGGCCAGACCATTCCGGTGCTGAACCCCGCGACCGAAGAAGTGATCGGCACCGTCGCCCATGCCGGGCGCGACGACCTCGATGAGGCGCTGGCTGCGGCCGAGCAGGGTTTCGCCGTTTGGAAAAAAGTCTCCGCTTTCGAACGCTCCAAGCTCATGCGCAAGGCCGCCGATCTGTTGCGGAGCCGGGCCGATGACATCGCGCGGCTGATGACGCTGGAACAGGGCAAGCCGGTCGGTGAGGCAAAGGTCGAGACCTTGGCCGCCGCCGACATCATCGATTGGTTCGCCGAGGAGGCGCGGCGCGCTTACGGTCGGGTTATCCCGGCCCGTGCGGAGGGCATCTATCAGTTGGTGGTGAAGGAACCGGTGGGCCCGGTGGCTGCCTTCACCCCGTGGAATTTCCCAATCAACCAGGTGGTGCGGAAGCTCTCGGCGGCAGTCGCCACCGGCTGCTCGATCATCGTCAAGGCGCCGGAGGAGACCCCGGCCAGCCCGGCCGAACTGCTGCGCTGCTTCGTCGATGCGGGCCTGCCCAAGGGCGTCGCCCAGCTGGTCTTCGGCGTGCCAGCCGAAATCAGCGAGTATCTCATCCCGCATCCGACGATCCGTAAGGTGACCTTCACCGGCTCGACGCCGGTCGGCAAGCAACTGGCGGCGCTGGCCGGCCAGCACATGAAGCGCGTCACCATGGAACTCGGCGGCCATGCCCCGGCGATCGTCTTCGACGACGCTGATCTCGATCTGGCCGCGCGGACGCTGGCGGCCGCCAAGTTCCGCAATGCCGGGCAGGTCTGCGTCAGCCCCACCCGGATGCTGGTGCAGGAAAAGCTCTACGCGCCCTTCGTCGAGAAATTCGTCGCCGCCGCGAAGGCCCTGAAGATCGGCAACGGGCTGGAGGAGGGCACCCAGATGGGGCCGTTGATCCATGATCGCCGGATTCCTTGGGTCGATGGGCTGATGGCCGATGCACGGCAAAAGGGCGCCGAGGTCCATACTGGCGGCGAGCGCATCGGGAATAAGGGGTATTTCTACGCCCCCACCGTTCTGACCGGGGTCGGTCGCGATGCCCGCATGATGAACGAGGAGCCCTTCGCGCCCGTCGCCATGATCGCGTCCTTCAAGGATCTGGACGAAGCCGTCGAGGAAGCCAATCGCTTGCCCTATGGCCTTGCCTCCTACGCCTTCACCCGCAGCGCCAAGACGGCCAACGCCATTGCCGCGCGGGTCGAGAGCGGGATGATGACGATCAATCATTTGGGCCTGGCCCTGCCCGAAGTGCCCTTCGGCGGCATCAAGGACAGCGGCTATGGCAGCGAAGGCGGCACCGAGGCGATCGAGGCCTATCTGAACACCAAATTCGTCAGCCAAGCCGGGCTTTGAAGTAGGATGCGTTCGCATTCGCGCACGCATCCTGTTCTAACTTTTGTTTGGTCGCGGGATTCAGCGTTGTCGGCGATCCCGCCTCAACGCATCCCGCTCTAAGCGACCGGGCGGCGGGTGTTCAGCCCGCCGCCTCGACCCCGCCCGCGCCAAGAATCGCCCGCCCCTCCGGCCCGGTGAGGAACCGCAGCAATTCCGCCGCCTCCGGGTTGCGGTTGGGGAGCAACGTCGCGGCGTAGGTGGTGCTCACCTGGATTTCGGCCGGCAGCGGGCCGAGATAGCGTAACGCCGGCACCAGATGGATCTCAGTGATCGCGGCGAAGCCGATCTCATCGCCGCTGCCTTGCAGGACGCGCTCCAGCACCCCGGCGCCAGTGGCGAAGCGCACCGTCTTCGCGGCTAGCGCGGCCGTCATCCCCCAGCGCTCGAAGATCCGCTCCATCGTCACGCCGGTCGAGGCGCGATTGAAGATCAGGGCGCTGGCCTGTTCCACCGTGCGCTTCAACTGTTCGGGATCGGCGACCGCAGGGGTCCAACCACCCGGTCGCGCCACGATCCCGGCCCCGACCTTGCCGATCGCCGCCCGCTCCTCGCCCAGCCTGCCGGAAGCGACCAACTCGTTCACCAAGGCCACCGGGGCGATCAGCAGATCGGGCGTCTCACCGCCCAGAATCCTCTCCCGGAGGCGCGGTGCGGTTGCATAGCTGACGGTGGCGGCAGTGCCCCGTGCCGCACGGAACGCGGCCAGCGCCGGCGCCAACCCCGGCTCCACCGCGCCGGCGCTCAGCACGCGCAACTCGCTCGCCAAGGCCGGCGTGGCGCTGGTGGCCAGCGCGAGCGCGCCAAGCGATCTGCGGGTCGGTCTCATGCCGGCGGGTCGATCCAGTTGTGCAGGGCGAGGCCGCCATCGACGACCATGGTGGTGCCGGTAACATAGCGCGCGAAGCGCTCAGCGAGCATCCCGATCGCCATGCGGGCGACATCCTCCGCCACTCCGATTCGCCCGAGCGGGATCTTGGCAGCCAGTGCCGGATTGGCCTGGAAGCCGCCGCCACCGATGGCCCCGGGCGCGATCGCGTTCACCCGGATGCCCGCCGGCCCCAGCGCGCGCGCGAATTCCTTCATCAGCATCGTCATGCCGGCCTTGCTGGCGCTGTAATGCGGCAGGTTCCGCGGCGTCTCGGCGTGCAGCGAGGTGACAAAGAGCAGCCGCCCGCGCGGCCCGCTGGTTGCCGTCTCCTGCATATGCTGGCCCGCCAATTGGCCGAGCACGAAGCCGGCTTCCAGGTTCACGCTCACCATGCGGTGCCAGGTCTCGGCCGAGACAGCGAGGGCGGTGTCGCTCTCCATCCGGCGCGGGCTCGCGCTATGCACGAGGATACTCAGCCGCCCGAGCGCCGCCACCGCGGCGGCGAAGAGCCCGCTCGCGGCGCCGGGCTGGGCAAGATCGCAGGCGATAAAGCGGGCGTCGTGGCCTTTGGCCCGCAGCGTCGCCGCCGCGGCCTCGCCACCCTCGGCATTCACATCGGCGAGCACCACCCGGGCGCCTTCGGCAGCGATGGCCTCGGCGATCGCCCGGCCGATGCCGTTGCCAGCGCCAGTGACCAGGGCGCTATCGCCCAACAGCAATTGTTCCATGGATGCCTCTCCTCCGCGATGCTTGGTCGACTGATCGGTCCGCGGCACAGTTGGGCCATGCCGATCGTCCGCCGCGCGCTGCTCTGCATGCTGCTATCCCCGGCGGCGCTTGCCCAGCCTTTGATCCCCATCGGGGTCGAGACGCCGACGGGTCAGGCCTTGGTCGCCCGGCTGCGCCGGGGCGGCCTCATCCTGTTCTTTCGCCATGCCGATACCCGTGGGGAGCCCTGCGACAGCAGCTTTCGGGTCGGCGATCGGCCTGGGCAGCGCAACCTCTCGCCGGCGGGGCGGCTGCAGGCGCGGCGGATCGGCGCGCAGCTGGCCGCGCTTGGTATTCCGATCGCGCGGCCGGTCCTTGCCGGCCCGGTCTTCCGCGCCCGCGATACGGCGGAACTGGCCTTCGGCGGCGTCGATACGCAGGTGACCGACAGCCTGCTGGCCGATGATTTCGCCGGCGTGCGGCTGGAGCGGGTGCTGGCCGAACACCGTCGGCTGTTTGCGGAACCGGTGCCCCCCGGCGTGAACCGGGTGCTGGTCGGCCATCGGACGCCGGCCATTCTGGTGCTTGGCGAGCAGGTCGGTGGCCGCGCCTTCCCCGAGGGCGCGGCACTGGTGCTCGACCCCGGTGCCGGGTTGCTCGGCATCTTGATGCTGGCGGAAATCCCGGGCGGCGGCTTCCACAGCTGTCATTGATCAGTCGGGCTTCACGCCGGCGGTGCGGATCACCTCCGCCCAGCGGGCAACCTCCTCGCGGACAAAGCCGGCGAACGCCTCCCGCGATAGCGGCCGTGGGATCGCGCCCTGCTCGTTCAGCAACCGCTGCGTCTCCGGTGCTGCGAGCGCCCCCAGGGCAGCCCGGTGCAGCGCGGCAAGGACCGGCTCGGGCGTGCGGGCCGGGGCAAAAAGCCCGTGCCAATTGTTGGTCTTGACGCCGGGCAGGCCGAGCTCGGTGAAGGTCGGCACCTCCGGCAGCAGGGGGAACCGCTCGGCGCCGCCGAAGGCCAATGCGCGTAGGGTCCCGGCCTTCAGATGCGGCAGCAGGATCGGCAGGTCAGCGAAGCCGAGATCGGCCTCGCCCGCGACCAGGGCCAGGGTCAGCGGGGCGCCGCCCTTGTAGGGGATATGCGTCAGGTCGATCCCCGCGGCCAGTTTCAACAACTCCCCGGCCAGATGCGGCATGCTGCCGGGACCGGCCGAGGCATAGTTCAGCGCCCCCGGCCGCGCGCGGGCGGCGGCGATCAAATCCGCCAGATTCTGCCAGGGCCGTGCCGCCGGGACGATCAGCGGCTCGGGCACCAGGACCGCGAGCGTCAGCGGCGCGAAGTCACGCAAGGTGTCGTAGGGCATGTTGGGCAGCAGGCCGGGGGAGATCGCCATGCCGCCGGCGCTGCCGAGGCCGATCGTGTACCCATCGGCCAGGGCTTTCGCGACCACGTCCATGCCGGTCACCCCGCCGGCCCCGGGCCGAGCCTCGACGATGATCGGCTGGCCCAGCACGGCGGTCATGCGGGGTGCCAGCAGCCGGGCCACGATGTCGGAGGGGCCGCCCGTGGCGAAAGGCACCACCAGCCGGATCGGGCGGTTCGGGAAGGCATCCTCGGCGCGGGCGGGCCAGACGGCCAGCAGCAGGCAGACGAGGGCGCCGAGCACGCGGTACGACATTGGGTGGTTCCTCCCGGGGGCTTCGCCTGCGAGTATCCCACCAAGGAGAGCTCCGTCCATGCGCATCACCTCGGTCACCGGCATTCCGGTCTCCACCTCGTTCGACTACGGCAATCCGGCTGGGCCGGGCGGCAACCTGCACCTGCGGGCCATGGATACGCTGCTGGTGAAGGTCGAGACCGATATCGGCATCACCGGCTGGGGCGAAGGCTTTGGCTTCAGCCTGGTGCCGATCACCGCGCAGGTGCTGAATACGCTGATCGCGCCCGCCTGTCTGGGCGAGGAGCCGCACGACATTCCCGGCCTGATGAGCCGGCTGGCGCGGCGCTTTCATAACTTTGGCCTGAACGGCGCGGTCAGCTTCGCGTTGTCGGGCATCGACATCGCGCTTTGGGACATTGCCGCCAAGGCGGCCGGGCAGCCGCTGCATGCGCTGCTGGGCGGCAAGCGACGCGATCGGGTGCCGGCCTATGCCTCGCTGCTGCGCTACGGCGATCCCAAGCTGGTGGCCGAGAATACCGCCCGGGCGGTGGCGCTCGGGTATCGCCAGATCAAGCTGCATGAGGTGCGGCTGGATTGCATCCGGGCGGCGCGGGCCGCGGCCCCGGCCGAGATTCCCCTGATGCTCGATATCAACTGTGCGTGGCCGGGCGTTGCCCAGGCGGTCGAGTTCTGCGGCGATGTGCAGGGGATGAACGTGCGCTGGGTGGAAGAGCCAATCTGGCCACCGGAGGATTTTGCTGCCATCGCCGAGGTGCGGCGCGAGGGGGGCGTCGGGATCGCGGCCGGGGAATGCCTGGGCAGCGTGGCGGCGCTGAAGGCGATGCTGCAGGCAGGGGCGGTCGATGTCGTCCAGCCGAGCATCACCAAGTGCGGCGGCGTCTCCGCGATGCTGGAGATGCGTCGGCTGGCGGTCCAGCACGGCGTCGCGCTGGTGCCGCATTGTCCCTATTTCGGTCCCGGCCTGCTGGCCACGCTGCACTTCCTGGCTGCGGCGGAGGTGGAGGAGCCGCTGGAATACTACTTCGCCGAGCTCGCCCGGCCGCCTTATCCCGCGCTGATCCCGCGGCAGGGCTTCGTCGCGATACCCGATGCCCCGGGCCTTGGATACGAGCCGGCATTGTGAGGTTTTCCGCCCCGGCGCTGGCCGCCGGGCTCCTGGCCGGCTTTGTCGGGTATTCTTCCTCCTTCGCGGTGGTGCTGCAGGGGTTGACGGCGATGGGTGCGGGGCCCACCGAGGCGGCCTCCGGCCTTAGCGCTGTCACCGTCGCTATGGGCCTGTGTGGCGTACTGCTCAGTTACTGGCGGCGGATGCCGATCAGTGTCGCCTGGTCGACACCGGGGGCGGCGCTGCTGGCGGCATCCGCAATGCCGGCCGGTGGCTTTCCGGAAGCGGTGGGCGCCTTTCTCGCCTGCGGCGGGCTGATCGTCCTGGCCGGGCTTTGGCCGCCGCTCGGCCGCTGGGTGGCGGCGATTCCGCCGGCGCTCGCCAATGCGATGTTGGCCGGGGTGCTGTTCGGGCTGTGTCTGGCCCCGGTCAAGGCGGTGGCGGTGGCGCCTTTCGCCGGGCTGGCGATCATTTTCGCCTGGGCGGTGATGGGGCGGGTCAATCGCCTGCTCGCGGTGCCGGCGGCGGTGCTGGTTGCGGCGATTCTCATCGCCTATGGCCTCGATCCAGGGACGCAATTGGGTGGCGCGGCTTGGCCGATGCCCGTCCTCATCGCGCCGCAATTCAGCCTGGCGGCGCTGGCGGGCATCGCGCTGCCACTGTTCCTCGTGACCATGGCGTCCCAGAACATCCCCGGCATGGCGGTGCTGAATGGCAATGGCTATCGGCCTGCGCCGGGGCCGCTATTTGCCGTGACGGGGCTGTTCAGCCTGCTCGCCGCGCCCTTCGGCGGTCATGCGGTCAATCTCGCGGCGATCACCGCGGCGCTCTGCGCGAACCCGGATGCCGAGCCTGACCCGGCGCGGCGATGGCAGGCCGCCGCCTGGGCCGGCGCGGTCTATTGCGTCTTCGGGCTGCTGGCTGGCATCGCCACGCGCTTCGTCGCGGCGGCGCCGCCGGTGCTGGTCCAGGCGGTGGCGGGCCTTGCCTTGCTCGGCGCCTTCGGTGGCGCCCTGCAGGCGGCATTGAACGATGCCAAGGAGCGCGAGGCGGCGGTCATCACCTTCCTCGTCACCGCGTCTGGCCTGACGGTCTTCGGCATCAGCGGCGCCTTCTGGGGGCTGCTCGCCGGGGGCGCGATGCGGCTGTTGGCGCGGACGCGCTGATAGCGGCTGCCCGGGCGGACGGCTGTCGGTGCCGACAGGTGGGGCGCTTGCCAGGACCTTCGGAGCCAGACCGAGCACTGGGGCGGGCGGTTGCCCGCCTGCGTGGACCTCTGGTAGAGACTTTTTGGAATTAGCGAAACATGACCGATCGGATAGCCACATGATGTTTCGCGGTCTCGCTTTGGCGGTACCCCTGGTGCTGGGGCTTCCCGCGACGGCCCAAATTCGAAACGATGCGGCCATGGCGATCGAGGCGGTCGGTCCGGTTGCCCCTGTGCCGGGTCCTGGACTCGATGCCCAATCCCTTGGTGTGGCGATAGGCGGCGGGTTGCCGATCCAGATCGTCACCATCCCGCAGCCGGAAAAGGCGATCGCATTGGGCACCCCGGTCTTGATCCAGGGAGATTCGCGCCGCCGCGGCCTGCTGCCCTTCGCGCCGTCGCCGGACCTTCAAGACGTGATGTTCGAGATCGGCCAGTTGCGGATCACCGCCAAGCCGGAAGGGGGGTTCCACCGCGAGCTCGGCGGCGGGCTCAGCCACGTCACCACCACCATGCTTGGTACGGTCGTCGAAGATCGCGGCAGCGGGCCGAGCTGGAAAGGCGTCCAGGTGGTGTTGAACATCACCTGTGAGGGCGAGGCCAGTCCGCCCGGACGCGCCCGCTGCGCGGTTGGGGCAAAGTTCCGCTCGCCGTCCCGCCCGCGCACTTCGGCCAGGAACACAGTCCTCCTTGAAGTCAAGCCCGGTCCGATCCGCAACCCAGGCCTGGTGCCCGCGGGCAATCTGGAAGCTGGCACGCATACGCTGGTCTTGGCGGCGGAAACCCCGGTCAGCGCCCTGCCGCGCGGTTTGGCGAAAGATGTCTTCATGGGCCAGCCGGTCGGCGCCGCGCTGACGCCAGGTCTCAGCCAGCTCGTCCTGCCGGTTGCCACCCAGTCGGTTCTCATCCCGCCGGTCACGCTGCAACTCGGCAGTCTCGCGCTGGGGTTCACGAGTAGCGAGGTGCTGAAGCTCACCCCAACCGCCATGGGCAAGCCAGGCGAAATGTCGCTGCGGCTGCTCGGCAGTGTCGAGGCCGATGTCGCCCAGGACGGGGACAGTTGGAAAAGCCTGCCGAGTGTGGTCGATGTCACCTGCCGACAGGCAGCGCTTGCGGCGCCCCTGGCCTGCGAGATGACGGTGACGGTGTCGACCCCGCCCTGAGCTTGGGCCGCGCGCGTCAGAAGCCCGGTCGTGGTGTCAGTTCCATGATCACCTGGTCGAGACCACCATCGACCAGGATCTCCGCCCCGGTGACGTAGCTGGCCCGCTGACTGGCCAGGAAGATGACCGCATCGGCGATATCCTGCGGTGTCCCGACCCGCTTGGCCGGCACCATGGCCGCTCGCCGTTCGGCAACCCCGGGCGCCTGATAGAAGCTTTCCGACAGCGGTGTGCGGATCATGCCGGGCGAGACGATGTTGCTGCGGATGCCATCCGTCCCCCATTCCAGCGCGAGTTGGCGCGAGAGCATGGCGACGCCGGCCTTGGACGGGCTGTAGGCGCCGCTGCGCGGCTGCGGATTGCGTGCGGCGATCGAGGCGATGTGCACCAGCGCCCCGCCCCGCCCGACCATTTGCGGTCGAACGGCCTGGGCGGCCAAAAGATAGCCGGTCAGGTTGATCGACAGCAGGGTATTCCAGTCGGCCAGCGAGAGGTCGGCCAGCGGCCCGGCACGCAGGATACCCGCGTTATTGACGAGGATATCGGCCGGGCCGAGGGCCGCGGCGGATTTTTCAGCGGCGGCGATGATGGCCGCCTGATCCGACATGTCGCAGGGGATCGCGACAACGCGCGTCCCGGTGGCCTGCAGCTGGTCTGCGATGGCGGCCAGCCCTTCCCGGTCGCGGTCAAGCAGGGCGAGGCGGCAGCCAGCCTCGGCAAAGCCCAGGGCGATGGCGCGGCCGATCCCGCCGGCGGCACCGGTGACGATGGCGAGCTTATCGGCGAGGCCGAGCCAGTCGGAACTGGGCATGGACGCTTTCCCCTCTCTTGCTTGGTCCGATGGAAGGCTGGGCTAGGCCCTCCGGTCAAGCCGCGCCAGCTTGTGGGATGCGACAAGCGGCGTCTATCGTTCACGCCGCAAAGGCAAGGCGCCGCGCCCCGGGGGTGCAGAAGCGCCGCCATCGGTGGGAAGGAAAGCCACTATGTCCCGTCTCGGTTTCGGTGCCTTCCTCGCCCCACATCACCCGGTCGGCGAGCATCCGATGCTGCAGTTCCGCCGCGACCTAGGGCTGGTCGAGCATCTCGATTCGCTCGGCTATGATGAGTTCTGGTGCGGCGAACATCATTCGAGCGGCTGGGAGATGATCGCCTCGCCCGAGATGTTCCTGGCCGCCGCCGGGGAGCGGAGCAAGCGCATCCGTCTCGGCACCGGCGTCATCTCGCTGCCCTATCACCACCCCTTCAACGTGGCGCAACGGCTGGTGCAGCTGGATTACATGACCGGCGGCCGGGCGATCTTCGGCTCCGGCCCCGGGGCGCTTGCTTCGGATGCGCATACGCTTGGGATCGATCCCATGCTGCTGCGCGACCGGCAGGACGAAGCGCTTGGCATCATCCGCCGGCTGATGCGGGGTGAGCGGATCACATATAAATCTGACTGGTTCGAGCTGAACGACGCCGCCCTGCAATTGCTGCCTTTGCAGGAGGAGATGCCCTTCGCCGTTGCATCGCAGATCAGCCCCTCCGGCATGACGCTGGCGGGCAAGCATGGCATCGGGATCATCTCGATCGGCTCGCTTTCGACCGAGGGGCTGAACGCGCTGCCGACGCAATGGAGCTTCGCCGAGGACGCAGCGCAGAAAGCCGGAACCACGGTCGATAGGAAGAACTGGCGCGTGCTGCTGAGCTGGCATATCGCCGAGACGCGGGAGAAGGCGCGGGCAGAGGCCCGCGACGGGCTGCTGCGCCACCACAACGAATACCTGGTCGGTACGCTGCAGCGGCCTGGCTTCAAGCCCTTTGCTGACCCTGACGAAGCGGTTGAGAAGACCGCCTTCGGGCCAGGCGCGGTCGCCACCATCGGCACGCCCGATGACCTGGTGGCCAAGATCAAGCAGGTGCTCAACCTGTCGGGTGGCTTCGGCACGCTGGTGGGATTCGTCCATGACTGGGCGAACCCGGAGAACACCTTCCGCTCCTGGGACATGGTGGCGCGCTACGTGGTGCCCGAGATCAACGGCCACCTGCGCAAGCTGCGTGAATCGCGGGAGTTCGTCGCCACGAACCGCGAGTATTTCGAGCGCGCGAAGCAGGCCGTCATGGCGAAGATCACCCAGCACGAACTGGCGGCCGAGGCGCTGAAGGTCACCAAGTCGCCGCTGCTCTCGGCCTCCGGCTCGAACCTGCCGGATTTCGACGCGCTGCGGGCGAAGCCGGCGGCTGAATAAGCCGGCGGGCGGGCGGGTTCAGCCCGCCTTCAGCCGCCGCGCTGCATCGACCGCGAAATAGCTGAGCACGCCATTGGCGCCGGCCCGCTTAAAGCCAAGCAGGCTCTCCAGCATCGCCCGCTCGTGCTCGATCCAGCCGTTCTGCACGGCGGCCATGATCATCGCGTATTCGCCGCTGACCTGGTAGGCGAAGGTCGGCACGCCGAAGCGGTCCTTCACGCGGCGGATGATATCGAGATAGGGCATGCCCGGCTTGACCATGACCATATCCGCCCCTTCGGCGAGATCGAGCGCCACCTCGCGCAGCGCCTCGTCGGAATTGGCCGGGTCCATCTGATAGGTCTTCTTGTCGCCGCGCAGCGCCTTGCCGCTGCCCAGCGCATCGCGGAACGGACCATAGAAGGCGGAGGCGTATTTCGCCGCGTAGGACATGATCCGCGTGTCGATGAAGCCACCATCATCCAGCGCCCGACGGATGGCGCCGATCCGCCCATCCATCATGTCTGACGGCGCGATGCAGTCGATCCCCGCCTCGGCCTGATTCAGCGCCTGGCGGACCAGGATGGCGACGCTGTCGTCGTTATGCACATAATCGCCAGTCCGCGTCTCCCGCAGCACGCCGTCATGGCCGTGGTCGGTATAGGGGTCGAGCGCGACGTCGCCGATCAGCCCGATCTCCGGGAACTGGCGCTTCAACTCCCGCGCCGCGCGGCAGATCAGGTTGTTGGGATTGAGCGCTTCCTGCCCTTCGGCATCCTTCGCGTCGGACGGCGTTACCGGGAAGATCGCGATCGCCGGCACGCCCAGCGCAACCGCCTCCTCCACATGTTTCGCCACGCGGTCGATGGTGACGCGCACCTGCCCCGGCATGGTCGCAACCGGGCGGGTCTCGTTCGTGCCCTCAATGACAAAGATCGGCCAGATCAGGTCGCCCACCGTCAGGACATTTTCGGCGACCAGCGTGCGTGTCCAGGCATCCCGCCGGTTGCGGCGCAACCGCACGGTGGGGTAGGCGCCGGCTGCCCCTTCACCGAGTTCAAGCCGGGCATCGAAAGGGGCGGTCCTGCGGTCGGCGTTCATGGCGCGGAGATCCTCCTGACCAGTAGGTTGGCATGGCGAAGGCCAGGCGAACAGCCTTGCTTCGCCTGCTTCGGACACGACCTCATACCGGTTCCGCCCAGCGCGGCAGCGGGCGGCGGCCGATGACGCGGTCCCACAGCAGGGGCAGGTCCGCTTCCCCGCCGATCCCCGGCGGCGGCTGCCAGGGCCGGCCGGCGGCCAGCGCCGCGGCGATGCCCTGCATCAGCCTTTGCCAGGGCCCGTACAGCGCTTCATCCGCCAGCCAATGCGGCGGGGCGGGCAGCGCGCTGTGCGCGCCCAGCCGGCGGGCGAAGGTGACCGCCGCCAGCCCCATGACGCTGATCGCCCGGCGGAAGGCGCAGCAGATCCAGTGGCGGAGGCCGTCCAGGGCCGGGTCCGCCTGCGGCCCGAAGGCCGCCTGCAGCAGCCGCAGCCAGAGTTTTGCGTGTGCCCAGCGGCGATGGGTGCGAGAGACGGTATCCGCCTTGCCGAACTGCGCCGGCAGCGCCCGCCAGGGCGCCCGGATGGCACCCTTCTCGGTCTGCCATTTGAGGGTGGCGCCGCGGAAAATCGCATCCAGCCTGGCGCGCGGGTCCGCCATGGTGGGGCTGTCCGGCCGGTGGCGCAGCGGGCCGCGAAAGCCGCACCCGCACCCCCAGAGGTGGAGGGAGAGCGCGTCCCATTCCGCATCGCTCAGCGGCTGCCAGGGGCGGGCGGGGATGAGGTGCGGGTCCAGCGGATCCGGCGCGCCCCAGTGGGTGCGCCGGGCATGCCGGCGCGGGCCGCGGCGGCGCGGGCTGGGCGGTTCGGCCCGCAGCGGCGGGGAGAGGGTGGTGAAATCGAATTCCTGCTCGTTCGGCCCCAGCGGGGCGGGGGTGGTGGCGTCCGGGGTGGGGAATTTTTTCGGTGGGGCGGGGAGGGTGTTTGGGGAGTTCGGCATGGGGTGGGTCCGGGTGGGGGAAGGACTGAAGGATAATAAACCTAATTTAGGGAAAATGCAACGAAAATCCCACCCCGCCGCGCGGCAATCCTGCTCCCATCCCTTCATGAGCGCCGTCCTGCCGACGACCCGCACTGCGCTTGCCGACCATGTGCTTGCCACGCTGCGCGCGCATGAGGCGGACTTGCGCCGCCGGCATCCGGCGCCTGTCGCTCTTCGGCTCGGTGGCCCGGGGCGATGATGCAGCCGAGAGCGACGTGGATCTGGCGGCGGAACTCGACCCGGCGGCGGGGATCGACCTCGTCAGCCTTATTGGGCTGGAACGGCGGCTTGGTGAGATGCTTGGCCGGCCGGTGGACCTGTTGCCGGAGCCGGTGGAGAAGCCGCGCCTGCGCGCGACTATCGAGCGGGATCGGCTGCGTGCCTTCTAGGGCCTATCCGCCCTTAGCGCTCCGTGAGGCCGCCGTATCCAAGGCCTGTTGTACCGCCTCGGGATTCCCCGCGATCGCCTTGAGATAGGCGCGCGCCGGCTGGTCTGGCTCTGCCCGTCCCTGTTCCCAATCGCGCAGCGTGCCGAGCGGGATCTGGTAGCGCGCCGCGAACTCCTCCTG
>Ga0114959_10001007_pt1 | contig 25797 bp, 29 predicted proteins | sample C_130625_EF_Meta_FD_87317 | JGI IMG/M metagenome (GOLD analysis project Ga0114959, IMG submission 87317) | Freshwater microbial communities from Lake Croche, Canada to study carbon cycling - C_130625_EF_MetaG | ecosystem: Environmental > Aquatic > Freshwater > Lake | place: Lake Croche, Canada... | reverse complement strand
GAATAACACTTGAAACGTGTTAAGTTGTGCAACTCTAAAATGCGAAAGAGATCTTTAACATCGCATACATCTAAAAGTATAAAATCGTTTTTAATATTTTTGTACAAACTTTGTATTAATTCAATATTTTCAAGAAGAGTATTGACACCAATAATGCAGTATTGTTTCTCGTAGTCTGTGTTGCAAACGAGATTTGCGTACTTATGTGTATACGTGTCCGTCTCTCTATTCCATATATTTGAATGATGATATATATATTTTTCGTCTTCATAAGCGTCTAGTTGTTTCATTTTTTCATGAACATCAAACTTTTCAAAAAAAATGGGAGAAATAAAATATGGACCAATTCTATTAATTTCCGCATTTCGAATAAGTGAAAAGTTATTATTATTATTATTCATATACTGAATATAACCAAGTTTGCATATTTTTGCCATTTTAGTTATCATTGCTGTTCGCAAAAGAATCTCAAAATCATCGCAAATCGGTAAAAATTCTGAATAGTTACCCGCTTTCATCAGAATTTCTCTTCTCCATATTCTTGGATGATTTGGGCAGCATGTTAAATGGCTTAATGTAACATTATTAATATTTGGTGTAATATATACATAAATCCAGCGATCATTGTATTTTTCACAATAATATGCCCCGTATCCTTTACAAACCAAATCTCCATAGCAAAAGTTTTCACCATTTTCGTATATATTTGCAAAATCCATATAAATAAATCCAATTTCTTCATTTTTTTCAAAGAGATCAAATGCATCTTTCAAAACATCAGGTAAAATTTCATCATCGTGATCAAGTTCAATTATATATTTTCCCCTGCATAGAGAGACTGCCTCATTTTTAACATTTCCTATGTTTCCACTATTTTCACTTCTTTTATACATACGAATTCTGGCGTCCGTTAATTTTTTTTTAAGAAAACTGAAGTGTATATCATCTGGCGAATCATCAAGAATAACCCACTCCCAGTCTACGAGCTTTTGATTTACTACGCTTTTGTAGGCTCGCAATATCTTTTCGTAGGAATCATAACAAGTAGTAAAAATAGAAAAAATTGGTCTCACGTTTTCTCTAGGCATTGTGCAATTATGTATAAAACAATAATTAACACTTCTACTAAAAATTTCGGTAGATATTATTTCTTTAAAATGAATCCATCGCGCTCCCATTCGTTGTGCAATGTACGGAAACACATAACTATGATACTCGGTCTCTTCGGGTCCGTAAGTAACAAGAATTTGATAGTTCGGATTGAACAATTTATTTAAATCGGACGCATCATTAGTAATGTGAATAGTACAATTTAAATCTTTTTTATTGTCTTCTATAAATTTATCAATATGTGAATATTTTTCGAGTCGATAAAATAAGATAAACGGGTATTTCATTTATATTATTTTACTATTATGAAAATACTTTATGTGCTTTTGGAGTATATTAATATTCCGGAGAATGTTTTTTAAATAAACATCCTTGAGAACTAATTCCAGAAATTTCATTTGTAATAATCTCTGGATTTTGATTTGCACAATTTGACATCCAAATTTTTATAATACAGAAATTTTTTTTTGGAGAAATGGTAATTCCCGTAACGTTGACAACAAATGAATTTTGCTTACTGATTGTATTTCCCACGAGCACATACGATAGTTCTTTCCATGTTTCACAAACATTTTTATTTGAAACTTTGTATGAGAAACAGCCACCGCTTCTGTTTTTAGGATCCTCCCAAATTGGTTGGATTCCTTCCCGCATAAAAAACAACATGCAGTTCTTGACAAGAATATCAGGAAGGGTTTCAGTAACGGCGATTGTTTCCTCTGCGGAGCTCATTGTGTAAATTTTCTTGTAACTTTTTATACTCCAATCTGTGTCGTGTGGTAAATGAGCCCACAAACACCAATTGTCTGATAACTTATGAAATTCTTGAATTGATTCATTTGTTGTCATTGCTGGTTCGGGAATTACCATTTATAATTCTAATCATCAATTTTTTTTTAAATTGTTTTTATATTATTGATTATTACTAGATAGTTTGCGTACTTTCATAGTAAACATCTGAAACCATATTGCTTTCGTCTTCGTTAGGCAATGAAGGTTTTACCTCCAATGTTGTATAACCATCTTCAAGTATAATAATTTGACACGTTGAGTCATAAACATTTATTCTTACATCAGAGTCTATTATTTTTAGTTTATAATTTTGAAGTAAATTAACATCCGTATTCTCGATTTCATTGAGGTAGTGCTTTTTCATAAAATATTTCAGAAATTTCTTGTCAATAATATTATTTTTAGCAAGATAATTATATTTATCTGTTGAAAATGAAATTTTAATAGTCTTATCGTCGCCTTCGTCTATTCCAAGTGTAATTTCTGATAATATAAACTTATTTTTGGAAAGAATTGTTGGGGATTGTGCTGACAAAATATCTCTATGGATTGTTTTGACAACACATTTATTTTTAAAGTCAGAAAAAACAAAAAAATCATAAGAATTTTCTGAGGGAACTTCGAAGTCTGTGCAATTTATTTCTTGTTCTGTAAATGAAACAATAATTTCTCCATCCTTTACAAATTCATAGACATTTTTAGAGTCTTTGGTAACAAAAAATTGTATGCTGTTATAAATTTGCTGAACTTTATCATGGAGACTTGGATAATCTTTTGCAAGTTTATTATATGTCTTTTTACTGAGAATCTGAATCTGTGTATAGAGAAAAATTAGATTGAAATAAAACCCTGTCATAAATGTATCGTACTGATTCGGAAATCTTTTTCGAAAAAATTCTGCAATAAAAAGAAGACCTGTTGATGATAGAAGAAATGAGAAACTCACCATGAGTATGTAATTGATAATAATAAATTTTTTTTAAGTCGTTTATTATTATATTTTTTTCTATTAGAAAAGTATCTTGGGATAAATATTAGTATCCTTGAGTATTTGACGTAGCGCGTTATTTTTATCCAGCTAATGTGAAGCTGTTCTCTAGCTGGTGAAATAGTTGGGGCGATATAAAGCGAAAAGAGAAAGCGGATCTTGATAGGAAAAAGTTAAAGGAGAAGGCTGAGGACTAGGAGAAGAAGTGAAAAGAGAAACTAGGTCAGGATAAGAATAAGGAAAAGTAAGTGTGGATGGTGTTGGAAAAGGATAAGGAGAAGGAGAAGGTGATGGAGAAGGTGCTGGAGAAGGAGAAGGTGCTGGAGAAGGAGAAGGAGAAGGAGAAGGAGAAGGAGAAGGAGAAGGAGAAGGTGCTGGAGAAGGAGAAGGAGAAGGTGCTGGAGAGGGTGAAGGTGAAGGTGCCGGAGAGGGAGAAGGAGAGGGGGTTTTAGTAGATGAAACAGCTGATGAAGTTATCATAGAAGGCTTAAGACTACTTGGATGAGATAATGGTACTATGATGTTATGATTTTTATAGTAAACTGGGTTGGTTTTTTCGTCATAATATGGATCGTAAATAATTATTTTTCCATCTGGTTCGGTTCGAATATTTTTATTATAATACAAAGGATTATTTTTTTTATCGTGTCCACGTGAAGCATCAAGTCCAAATATATAGAGAAGGGTTGCGGTAATAAAAGTCATCATAGCAAATGGAATAAAAACAATAATCCAAGAAGCAACCCCTAAACCTTTTTGACATAATGTATTCAAAAGTATTGTAATCATTACCATAACTATAAATTTTACTAAAGCTGTGTTATAAAGACCTTTTAATGTATCAATAATAATTTGAGTCAATGAAAATGCAACATAAATTAATGCCGGGGGGCATAGATCAAACATGATTACTTATAATAGATCAATAAAAAAAAGGTTCTCCGTTCTTTAAATGTCCTATCTTTTTTCCCGGATCTCCGTTTTTATTTATTTCGTAAATTAAACCATTTTCTTCATTATTTGTAAAATAAGATTTATCATCTATCTCAATTTCAAATACATCTTCTTCTTCTTCTTCCTCTTCTTCACGATCATCAAGAATAACGTGCACTAATTTTTTTTCGAAATTATTTACTTTAGGTTCCTCGTCTTCTTCTTCTTCCTCTTCTTCCTCTTCCTCTTCCTCTTCTTCTTCCTCTTCATCCTCATCATCTTCTTCCTCATCTTGAGAAATTTTAAACATATTATTCAACATATTTTTTTTAAGAGAAGGGTCAGAACCTTTCAATAGTTTCTCATACATCTTTTCGTCATCTTCACTGAATTTAACATTGCGTTCGGTTTCGCTAATTTTTAACGAAATATGTTCTTCCGATTTATACTTTTTCAATTCTCGTCTTAAAAGTTCTGTTTCCTTTGTTAAAGACTGAATTTTTCTATAAAATTCTTGAATCGTAGTACTTAAATCGTCCCTCTGCCCATTTGTCGCAAGAAACATTTCTTTTGCGTTCGTCAACTTTTTAACTGCAGGTATATTCATTATAAAATTGTGTGTTTCTTCATATGTATGATATCTGTCAAAAAATTTTTCTAATATTTTGTTCACTTCTTTTTGTATAATAGAATTTATTTCTCCTAAAATGGGCTTGATATCAAAAATAATATCCTGTTCTACTGACATATTTCAATATAGTTATATTCGTTTAATATGATTTAAAAAATATTTTAATTATCTCTCTATATGTCTGAAAAAGTTTCCTTTGTTAGCAACGATGATATAGAAAAAAAAATAAATATTGTTATGAACCAAACCGATTATACTAGAGATGTTATAAAAGAAAAGTTAGAAAAAAATAATTATGATGAAATCTTAACCATTAAAGAGTATTTTGGGATTTCTAAAAAAGTACCTAAAATATCTTCTCTTAATCAAGAAATCTACAAACAGATTAGATATAAGCTTGATGGATCTATGAAAGAATATAACTCTCGAAAACTCGAATAAATCTTTATTTTGCAAATATATTATCTAGTGAATATATAATATAATATATACAAATGAAAACGCATAAGAAAAAAGGTAACCCGCGCAGGTTGACAAGAAAATCAAAACAAGTTAAAAAAACTCCACAAAAGGATTTTTATAGCAATATAAACTATCGTTGGATAAAAAAAGAATATCATTCAAAAGATAAAAACTTGACATTTGATTTGACAATTAAAAAAAAGGTGGACCATGAACTAGAGTATGTTGTCTTAGCAAAACTACTGGAAGAAAAATCAAAAGCAGGAGAACAGATTCGAAACATTTACAAGTCGTCCTCGCACTGGAATGATGATATAGCAAGTGACAAAATAAAAAAAATTATATTTCGTCTTGATGAGTCAAGGAGTAAATATTCTAGTTTTTATGATTTTATGGGTTGGTTTGTAAAAGAGGGGTTTAGTTTTCCTATTGGATGGGATATTGAAATTAATGCCCGAAAAACTCATGAATACATATCACATTTGAATGAGAGCGGTATAACTTTTTTTGATAAAGAATCATATTTTAGCAATGAAAAGAAGTATCGCGAACTGAGAAAAATGTATCTTGCATTTTTGAAAAAAATCTTTGCCATCGCTTTTGGATCAGAACATAAATACAATATTAAAAAAATTTTTGATATAGAGAAAAATTTATCCGGTTCTTTACTATCTTATAAAGATATTTTGTATATTAAAAACACTTTCAATCTTTATACAGAAGAAAAAACTTTTAATGAAATCAACCTTGAATGGAGTAAATTTGCAAAGGCTCTTGGTTTCACTTTTACTCCAAAAAATTTAATTATTGAAAATCCAAAGTATATTAAAAACGCCGTAGAAATATTGAAAAAATGGAACGACTCAGATTGGAGAAACTATTGGGTTTATCAAATACTCGTCGTCGCATCAAAATATCATCAACCATTATCTACTGCTTTTTCAAGCTTTTTTGAAGAAGTAAATAAAATTAAGAGTAAAAAGACGATTGATATGAAAAAAATTGCTCTTTCTAGTGTTGAGACTTATATGAATACAGCTATAAGTAAAAAATATATTGAGTTATTCAAAAATGAAAAAGAAATTGACTATACAAAAAAACTTGTAGAAAGATTTAAAAGAGTTTTCAGAAAACGCCTTTCCGATAATAAATGGCTTCATTCTGACACAAAAAATAAATCAATAAAAAAATTAGAAAATATGGTAATTATAACTGGTTATAAAGAACTATGGGAACCGGATCCAGACATAAATTTTTCTTCAACAGATGCATGGGAAAATTATACACTATTCAATGTATGGTCTATTGAGAGAGACGTAAAACTTGTTGGAAAGCATATGAAGTCTAAAAAAATTTGGTTACAGATGGAAGACCAAAATGTTTATGATGTTAATGCTTATTATAATAGTTTAGAAAATGAACTTGTTTTTCCAAATGCGATTTTGCAGCCTCCTTTTGTTAATATTGAAAGAGATTTTGCATATAACTTGTCATCAATAGGTACTACAATTGGTCACGAAATGATTCACGCGTTTGACGACGACGGATACTACTATGATGAAAATGGTGTTTACATAAAGAATACGTGGTGGCATGAAAATGATAAAAAGGAATATGAGTTGAAACAAAAAAAAATTATAAAACAATACGAAGATGCAGCCAAACTAGATAATTTGAAAATTGATGGATCTTTAACATTAAGCGAAAATATAGCAGACATTGGAGGACTCATGTTAGCTGAAGATGTTTTAATTGAGTATTTGAACGAAAAGGAAATTTATGGATCTGCGCAAGATAAGTATTTAAAAGAGTTTTATGTAAACTATGCTACAAATTGGCGTTCAAATAAAAGTATTAAACTTTTCAAAAAAAGTCTTACACAAAATGAACATTCTTATTCAAAGTATCGTGTAAATTGTGTTTTATCAAACTCGAAAAATTTTCAAAGAGTTTTTAATATCGATATTGGAGATGAAATGTATTTTGAGCCTGAAGAAATATGGTAATCTACCTTTAGAAAAGGTAGAGCCAAATCCTGTTTCATATCAAAATTTTTTTGAAATGAAATATTAATAGTTTTGTTGTTCGGCGGCTATATTTTGCAAGCCAAACTTTTCATTTAGAATATTGTTCTTGCTTTGAGGTTTTCTTTGCAGTTTCTTTTTAACATTCAGATTGCTCGATGGTATAATTTTATTATTTATTATATGATCTTCATTATCTTCATGAAGTTCAGGTAAAATTCTAGTAAGTGGCTTATCTACAATTAGAAAAAATCTTTCATTTCGTAGAAGCGATCTGTATTCTTGGATATTTAAGTTTCCGTAATATTTATCCAACATGTAGTATACGTTAGGGGCGGGCTTTATGTTTTTTTTATAGTCATAAACTTTCGCATAAATATGATTCAATAAATGATATCTTTCAAATTTGGTGGAACTATCAATATGCTCTTCCATGAGATGAGCAACAGCGCATTCCGGACTACAAAAACATCCGTACACTTGATAAGAATCTTTGATGAAATGCTTGGGTATGTATATAGGCGGATTATCAAAATCATACGTGCACCAAAAACAAGCAGATTTCTTATCTCCTATATTATTAACATGCAAAGAGTGTTCAAGTTGCTTTAACTTTTTCCAAACCTGTTTATTTTCATTATCTTTTTCGTTTTCTGATTCGTAATTATTTGACACTTCTATTATTGACGTACTATTCGCTGAAATATTTTCATTAAAAGCCGACTGAGATTTCACGTTATACAGAGGAGTATTTGTTGAATCGGTTCCATTTTCTAATACATCATAGTTTAATTCATTTTTATTGTTTGAAAAATGAAATGGTTCCATACTTAATTCAAACATATTTTGCGCTTGTAAGTCTCGGACCGAGCATTTCAAATGGAGAATAACATTTGGTTTCTCTTCTTTGACAATTGCTGCGGGCACAACTTGCTGAATAATTTTTCCTCCCTTCGGTTTACGTCCTCGTTTTTTTGCCGCAGGCTTTTCTAATGATTTCTCGTCAGATAGAATAATATTTTTGTTATCCGTTTCATTTTCATAGAAAAAAACAGAATCATTTTTTTGTTCGACACAATTTTGCGAGTGTTTTTCTTCAATATCAATATTTATACTCCCACTTTCCTTTAAATTGTTCGCCGCTGCAGCCGCAGCTTCAATATCCTTTTTAGATCTTCTGCCACGCTTCGGCTTAACAATTGCATTTTCAGTTAAATTTATCATACAACTTTATAAGTATCCATATTAGATATAATTTAAATTGTTTTCATATATGTTTTTTATATCTTTACGAAGAATAATTACTTTCATAACAATTTCTACAAACCGGAATATAATTATCCACACCAATTAGCATTTGTGTTTTATCTTTATTGAGACGCATTGAAAATATACCCGGTTCTCCATTCTTACAGAGACTGCACAGGGACGTAAGTTTAGTTACTTTATCACAAAGTGGAAATAAATCCAAGATTTGTCCAAATTTTTTTCTCTCAAAATCGCCATCTAGCCCGGCAACAAAAACCTTTTTATTTTTCTTCAACATGTCTTTAACACAAATATAAAGATCTTCAAAAAATTGGCCTTCGTTTATCAAAATAACGTCCGAGTTTCTCAGATTCATGTGGTGGTTGCTAGTTTCCGTATCTAGAGGTTCCTCTAAATTTTCATAAAACCATATATTTGATATCTTGTCATTTTGTATACAAGGAATCATTGTTTTGTCATGCGTAGATAACATGGTTTCATCGTATCTTTTATCAGACAAATGATTAATCACAGAGACTGGTATGTTGCAAAAATTGCACTGCTTATAAATTTCAAGTAATTTTGAAGTTTTTCCAGAAAACATTGGCCCGACAATAATTTCAAGATAAGCTTTTTTATCGCACGGCTTCAAAGTCATTATAAAGTATTGTGTGTTATTTATCTTAGAATTATTTTACCTCTTCAATTTTAAAAATAATTCGTAAATTAACATATAAAAGTTGTAGAACCATTAATATATTTATGATAAAACCAAATACATTTTATCCTCTTGTTGAGAAATACAGACCAACTCAATTTGACGACATTGTTTTAGATCCATTAAATAAAGTAATTCTTAAAAATATCATCGAAACTTCTTATTTTCCAAATCTTCTTTTTTATGGGCCTCCGGGAACCGGGAAAACTACAACTATTATAAATTTGGTCAACGCATATCAAGAACGATTAAATGGAAAAAATAAAGGCCTGATGATCCATTTAAACGCATCAGATGAAAGAGGTATAGATATAATAAGAAACCAGATAAATCTATTTGTAAACTCAAAACCATTATTTCATAGTGGTATGAAATTTGTTATTTTAGACGAAGTTGATTATATGACTAAAAATGCTCAGCAAGCACTGCGATATTTACTACAGAGTTATTCTACAAATGTTCGTTTTTGTTTAATATGTAACTACATAAGTAGAATAGATGAAGGCTTGCAAAACGAATTCTTACGTCTTAGATTTAATCAGCTACCGCAAGATGATATCATTCAGTTTTTGAAAAACATATCTGATCAAGAAAAACTGAACGTGAACCTAGCCGCACTTTTGTGCATACAAAGGCTTTATAAGTCGGATATCAGAAGTATGATTAATTTTATGCAGTCAAATCACAATGTTTTGGATTCAAATTTTAACATTATAGATGATAATGTTTGGCAAACACTTTGCGAAAAAATAAAACAAAGTAAAAACTTTAAAGAATGTGTTGAATATGTTCAGATAATTAGTATAAATTATAATGTAGACAAAAAAAATATAATCAAAGACTTTTTAAATTATATTATTCGCAAAAAAGAGAAACTTTTATCTTCTGATTTTTTAGATTTTGTAGAAAACATTATGCATTATCAGGATTGTAAGAATACACATTATGTAAATTATTCTTTTGCAAAAATGACTACCTTTTTACTGAAAGACTCATAAATAGACATTCTTAATCGTAGTTTTTCCATGAACTCATTTGGCGGAGAACATTTGGATGGATCAAAATTATTTTGTTTGAGGTCGTACTGGTTGCTGTTTAATATTTTTGTAGAATGATATGTATCTTTGCCAATAGGTAAAATGCGGATCCTCCTATTATAGTGACAATTTTGCATTTATATTGTATACTATTAGAAAATAATTGATTTAAATAATATAAAGAAACATAAAGACATATTGATCTTACATTGTAATGGCTGTGGCAAGCCAATTCAATATTGACGAAGAATGGAAAAATTTTATATCGCCTAAATACGACAATGATGACGACGAAGATGATGATAATTTTATAGATCCCGAAGAATTTGATTTCAAGTCTGAAGATATTATTAATGAATCATCTTTATCTGAAGCTCCCGTTTCGACTCCAATTTACATATCAACAAAAACTAAAATTTCTTATCTAAATATGGCAGTTGACTTGAAGGAAGTATTTTGGAAGATACCGGTTATTTCTTACGCAGAGCCTAAAACAGGGGTTATTAAAAAGCAAATAAAAATAAACTCTCTAACACAAGAAGAGTTAGATGATGTTCAAGATAAACTAAAACATGAGAAGTATTTTGAGGAGCACGTTATAACGAGTATAAAAAATCCAAATGGAAGAATTAAGTTTAAGGATATTCGAAAAATTAGTATTGGAATATCTAAGAAGGATATTATGAGTTATAGATGCAGAAAGAAGAGCGCTTTTTATAATTGTTTCGTACTTATTTTAAGAATAAAAGTTGATTTAGTTTATAAAGAATTTCACGTAAAAATATTCAATACAGGTAAACTAGAAATCCCTGGAATACAGACGGAAGATACATTTCAAAAAACATTGCAGGTTATTATTGATACGCTTCAACCTCACTTCGCTGAAAAATTGGAGTACCAAAAAGATACAACAGAAACTGTTTTGATAAATTCTAATTTCAATTGCGGGTTTTATATTAATCGCGAAATCCTTTATGACATTTTGAAGTATAAATACAATATTCAGTCTATTTATGATCCGTGTTCTTATCCAGGAATTCAATCAAAGTTCTATTTCAATCCGGACATAGGAATTCAAACGGGAAGTCAAATATCTGAAGAAAATAAAGAAAAATTTAATAATATTAGTGAAGTATCTTTTATGATTTTCAGAACAGGAAGTGTTTTAATTGTTGGAAAATGTGATGAAAGCGTACTTATTGTAATATATGAGTTTTTGAAAAAGCTTTTGACTGCAGAATTTCATAAAATTGGACAGCAAAAGACAAAAGCTGAAGCAGCAATAAATAAAGATAAAAAGAAAAAGGTAAGACGAAAGCAAATTATTGTTAATTTATTGGATGCGCCAAACTAAGAAACAACCCAATTTATAAAACATTCTGGTGACTGGTCTAGCATTTTGTTAAATTGTTCATCTAAAATTTTTTGATTTATCTTCTTTTCTTTTAAGAGGTATTTTATTTTACATACGCGTTTCATTAAAAAACTAATAATATTTAGATATTTATCTGTTGAAATTATTTTTGAGCTTAAGAATTCTATAAGTATTTCAATAGCTTCTAAATCTTCGTTTAATAAAACAACTGAGTTCATTTTATCGGCTAGAATTTCAAACTTTTTTATAAACGTATCACATTCCGCATTTTTTTTGTTTTCGAGAAAGAAACGAATAATGCTCTTATGTATTTGAGTGTGAAACTTTAATCCTTTTAATTTTACCTCAAGTTCTTTATCTAGAGATACTGAAGATTTTTTATGTTCTGATACAATTTCAAAAATTGTTTTTTTATATACATACATTGTTGCATCCCTAGAACTTAGTTGAAGAAATTGGTTTTGTTCTTCGCTTATTTGTCCTATAAATTCCACATAATAATAAAATGCTTTTTGTCCGTGGTAATAAGACATTTCTAAATTTTTTGTGTTGAGCAAAATATTTTTAAAAACGTGAGTTATTGTTTCTAGACCTCTCATTAGAATGAAATTGAAATAAAATATATTTTTAATTTTAGTGTTTTCAATAATGAATCTCAAATATTCCGAAACAATAAGTATATATTTATTTATGATATCATTCAAAGAATTTTCTAATAAACACTTATAGTTTTCTGCATTAAGAAGAGAATAGTTGCAAGAGAGTGAACTCATATACAAATAAATAATACTATTATTTAATTTTTTTCTACCTGAAAATTAATATTCATATAAAAGTATTTAAAGATTTAAAATTTGTTATTTGTATAATGTCTGATCAAAAAAGTGCTGCGGCGGATAATAATTATAGACTTCCGTCAGAGATTACGTTAAAACACGCGTCAAAGTTGGCGGTTGTTGAGGATAAACCTATCATGTTAGACTACTGGACATCTTCTCTTGACAAGAAGTCTTTAATTGGTGTTAGGGACAGCGGTGAGAAACTTTTGGTAAAAAGTGAAGATGAGTATACCAGTCCAATTTCTAAGTTCTACAAGAGTGGAAGTGAATACATTATTATCACAGAGAATTCAATTTATTTAGTAGCTTCTGATATTCCTACCAGAAAGATTACTTAAACACTTTCACTTTTGACAAAGTTCAATGATAAAATATGTTTTATTCTAGTTTCGGGGAAAGTAGAATAAAAGAAAATCTAATCCTAATATAGCAATGTCTAGCGCATCTCGTTTTGGCCCCAGTAATGGTCAATTTTGGTTTGGTAAATACGGATTTCTTTATAAGAAAAATGTAGGTGTAGGAGGAAGGAGAACAACACAATTTCGTTCTTCCGCTTTATGTAACACACCGCAATATTTATATAATAAATATTCTCCCGGACAAAGCGGGGTTGGAGCACAATCTGTTTCTAATAGACGCGCAAAAAATAGATTGGCGACAATTTGCAGCTCAGAGAAACCTTGTGGAAAATTTTATCCTTATTTAGGTCGCTACGATAATTATACCGAGAACCCCAATGGCTACTTTCCTTACCCTACACAAAAAATTAGCGCAGCTCAGTATCTCATGAATTTACAAACATCTGCTCACTATTCAAACACGTCTAGCATTACAAATAACTATGAAGTAAGTTAAGTAGTTTTTATTATAAATAATAAAAATTACCAAAATTTAAATATCTCGTCAGCAACATCATCAGCAACATCGTACGCAACTTGCTGTTTCTCTGCATTCGCTATTAATTTTTGTTGACGAAAACGTTGCAAAACATGGAATACATCATTTTTTTTGTCAATGTTAGTAAAATGTCCATCCTTCAGTTTTACAACTTTTGTTCTACTTGTTGAAATTTTTGTTGTATCCTCTATTTCTTCATAACTATTTTTTTGCAATAAAATTAGACTACTATCATCTTCAGGATTGTCTGCGTCTATAGTAATTCCATTTATCTTGTAAAATGCTCGATTTTTTTCTGTTCTTGCTAACATTCCGGTATTTAGTGTTTTGCCAAAAAGGCGCATAATTACATACCATTCTCCGCATACTTTCAAAAAACATCCAACGTATTTATCCTCTATCATTATTTTGCATGATATATTACCGGTTTCGTTAGGTAATTTTACAACAAACTCGGGCACTTGAACACTCTCAATACTTTTTATAATAACATTTTTAGATGTAATGTAAATGATATGGTTATAGATGCCATTCATATTGATACATGTATCCCACGTTTCGTTAACTTTTCCATTTTCGGTATAATGCTTGTCAAGCAAGTTACAAGAAACTTGTGCATCCGGACATAAGTGTGACGCCTTATTTCCGCCTCGCATTTTTCTTAATATTTTTCTTTTTTTATGCGTTTTTTTTATTCTCCTGAGTTTTTGTTTTTTTGTTTTTCTCATTTTATTAAAACGATTTATATTATAAAATCATAATAATTATATAAATCTCATATAATTATTGTTTTACATTTTTGTGAGAATTAAACTCACTGCCTCCAGTTTATAAGACCGATGCTCTATTACTAAGCTGAAGGGCATTTTCCACCTTTGGAAAGGGAAGGTTTCGAGGAACCTTAGTTCCCTGAAGTTGCGTTGTAAGGGAATCGAACCCCTAGTTCAACCTTGGAAGGGTTGCGTGTTACCACTACACTAACAACGCTCGTATTTCATCCTGTACATTCTTTTAAGTAGTTTTAAATTTAAAGTATTTCTTTTAATTTATCAATCGTTTCTTTTGCTAATGTTTCTGGAAATATTACATTAAAGTGAATAATTAAATTACCTGTATGATTCTCTCTAGAAAGACCCATGTTTGGAATAATTTTATTGTAGTCAGGAATAATAATATTTCCACTATTATTATGAATTGTATACGTTTTTCCGTTGACATATTTTAATTCAAAACTAAAACCACAAAGCGATTCTTTGAGAGAAATTGTTTTTTCATAGATTAAGTCTAGACCATTCCGCTTAAAGTCAGTATTGTTCTCTATTTTAATAAATAATTTTACATCTCCCTTACACTCTTCATTTACAGAATTTCCTTTATCTTTTAGAAGAAGAATCTCGCTGTCATCAATTCCTTTAGGAATTTCAACATAGAGGGTCTCTTTTTCAAATACCTTGTTCCCGTTTTCTACTATCCATCTCTCAATTTCTACGGGAATGTTTGTTCCATTCAAAACCTGATCCATAGTTATGAAAATATTTTTGATAATTGGTGCGGGTTTCTGTATCATATTTACTGGGACTCCGTTTCTAAAAATATGAATATTTGCCCCAGGTGGAAATCCGCCCATCATCCCGTGCATCATTCCTGGCATCGAACCTTGCATTCCATGCATCGAACCCGGCATTCCAGAAAAACCTCCAAAAAGCGTAGATAATAAGTCATCTACGTTGGAAAAATCTCCGTTTCCTCCCATACTATTCATTCTCATGAATGGATGACTATTCCTTCCATCATACTCTTGTCTTTTTGTTTCGTCGCTCAAAGTTTCGTATGCTTCATTTATTTTTTGAAATTTCTCTAAAGCAATTACGTTTCCAGGATTTTTATCGGGATGCCATTGTAAAGATAATTTTCTGTATGCTTTTTTAATTTCATCTTTTGTAGAATTTTCTTCTACACCAAGTATATTGTAAAAAGTATCCGTCATTAATATTTATTTATTAGATAAACTTAAATACTTATTTACGAATATATATATTATCCATGGAGACCAATCTACTTATTTATAAATATCAGCCTATCTTTTTCAAAGATTTTGAAATAGATAGTGACATTGTTAATGTATTATCTACTCTTATATCCATGGATAACTTAAATATTCTTTTTATAGGAGATATTGGTTCTGGAAAAACAGCGCTGCTAAATGCTCTTATTCGTGAGTATTACATAAACTATGGAACTAAAGAATATGAGGATAATATTTTGCACATAAATAGTTTGAAAGAACAAGGAATTAACTACTATAGAAATGATGTTAAAACCTTTTGCCAGACATGTTCTACTATTAAAAATAAAAAGAAAATTGTTATATTGGATGACTTGGACTTAATAAATGAACAAAGTCAACAGGTTTTTCGAAATTGCATTGATAAGTACAGCCACAATGTTCATTTTATATCATCGTGCAGCAATATTCAAAAGGTAATAGAAAGTCTGCAATCGCGATTTTTTATTATTAAAATAAAACCTCTACAAAAAGAAAATTTGAGAAAGATAATGCATAAAATAAAAGAAAGTGAAAATATTTTTATAGAAACTGATGCTGAGGATTTTATTTTAAATGTGTGTAACAATACTGCAAAAATACTTATTAACTATATGGAAAAATTCAAACTTTTAAATCAGAATATCACTATTGATTTGGCAAATAAAGTTTGTACAAATATAAGTTTTTTTACTTTTGAAAAATATAATGAACATTTGAAAACAAAAAATTTACAGGCCGCAGTAAAACTAATGTATGATATTTATGATAAAGGGTATTCCGTTATGGACATACTAGACAACTATTTTTTATTTGTAAAAATAACTTCTAATCTAACTGAACATGAAAAGTACAAAATTATACCATTTATTTGTAAATACATATCAATTTTTCATAACATTCACGAAGATGAAATTGAATTAGCTCTCTTCACCAATAATTTAATTCAAAAAATTTCATATGAGAACGATTAGTTTGAAGTATAAAAAATAATTATAACGATTTTTTATTAAGAAATATGTCTGAAGATAAAATAGTTTTGCTTTGCTGTGTAGGAAGATCAGGATCTACTACATTACAAAGAATTTTGAATACGATCCCAAACAGCAATATTTGTGGAGAGAATTATGGTGCAATTTTTGACTTGTTAAGATTTTATAAGAATATTAAAAGAACAACATTTGATCAGGTTGTTGGCGGTACTAAACCAGTAAAATACGATTTTTTAATTGAGAAAAAAGTAAAACCTGCTTGGTATAATTCATATAACTATGATGAAGTTGTTGGAATGATACGATTTTTAATTATGAGAATGTTTAAAGATAAAACAGAGACTACTCTATGGGGATTTAAAGAAATAAGATGTGAACTTCATAATATTGAACTTTTAGAAGAATTTAAAGAATTATTTCCGCAAACAAAAGTTATTGTTATGATACGTGAAAATATAAAACAACAGGCAAAAAGCGGCTGGTTTAAGGATGATCCAGGTGCAATGCAGACAATAAAAGGACACAGCAAAACACTTTTAGATTTTTACAACTTTCATAAGGAATATACTTATTTTTTAACATTTGAAAAGATGTTTATAAAGGCAAACATTCGTGATTTATTTTCTTTTATTGGATGTGACGAAGATTTTGACGAAAATAAAGTAGTCAGTGTTTTAACAAATAAGATAGAAAATTATTAAAATATTCGCACAATTTACTAGGAATGTCTTTATGTAAGTACAAAGATATATTGGGGGTTCCAGGAAAGGGTATACACTCATACAGAATTTTTAATATATCCGTGGTAGATGTCATTATGACTATAATCGGGGCATACATATTCTCTCTTATCTTCAAAACAAATTTTGTATACACACTTATTGCACTATTTATTTTAGGTATTATATTACATAGAATTTTTTGTGTTCGTACAACATTAGATAAATTATTATTCGATAAAAAGAAATAACTACTTAGAAGTTAAAATTATTATTAATGGTTTTGCGTAAAAATAAAAAAAAAATAACCGAATAGTGTATGTCTACCCAAATTTTCAAAAAAAAGGTTCCAACAGAATCATTATATTTGTTATTAGATTTGATTTGTGTTAAAAATGCAAATCATTATATTTTTAACAAAAATTCTTTTCGAAAAGGGATATTCGCTAATAAAATTGCGGATTTTATTGAAGAATGTAAACCTTACTATCATATATCAAAACAGAAGTATTTGGAAAGAAAACTTACATATAATAGTTTTACCACAATATTAAGGCAAATTTGTAATTTTAATAAAATTACTCACACTTCACAAATTAAGTACGATAAATCTGCTTATGATATTATTTATTATATTTATTTTTAGGAAGTAGGGAACCAAGGTTTCACTACGGACCCCTCCTTAATCTTATTTTATTTTTGCAACTTTTTGAATAATGTCAACTCCATCTATTTTTTAGGAAAATAACACGAAGCGTTAAGGATTCGCGTTATTTTAATTTATTGCGTTTATTTTCGGTTTCTCTTGCGACGCGTTATTTTTCGAGATCTCTTTTTTGACTTTTTGTTTCTTCTTCTTCTTCTTTTTGTTTTTCCTCCCCAATTTTTTCCTTCTTTAAGCGTTTCGCGTGCGAAACTTCTCCTACATCTTTCATCCCCATCAAAAGCATCATTTCCAAATTCATCTGTGACATTCGCACAAGAAAAATCAAAAATCAAAAATCGTCTAGACCCTTTATCCATACAAAAATTAATAAGTTGTTCAAAAGTAATTTCAGCTTCTTTATATCTCGTACTTCTTTCTCCATTCGCATTTTCTACTTCATTTATTAAATCTGGTTGTCCAGCAATATTTAGTGCTTTTATTTGCCAATCTCCTTCTTTATTTCGTGCTTCACTATTTTTTCGCAGGTAGACTTTATTTATCATAGTGCTTCCGGGCTCAATGTTTTGTACACTATATCCTCTAGCAAAACTATCTAAGAATGCAAGTTCCACCTTTATTTCTTCAACTTCTCCCGCCTTTCTTTGTTCTTTAACAAAACTATCCGTTTCATTTTTTGAGCCTGTTACTTTTTTTATTATTTCGTATGTTATTTTTGAACTTAATGATACTAGATCTGTTGAATCCAAATGACGCCTTTCATTTACTTTTTTTGTTATAAGTTCGTTTGCATCTTTCATGTCTTGTGGTGCTACAATATTACAAACACTTGGAATTACAGCGTTTACCTTGACTAGAGTAATTCCCTCAGGAACTTTAAATTTTTCTTGAAATGTGCGAATGGTTCCATGCGTTGAAACAGCGATAACTAGAGTTCTTGGAAAAGTTTTGGGAACAGCTGCTGACCCGTATTCTTCTGCTGTTTTAAATTCTTCAGATTCAGTCGGATCTCTTTCATCATCATCATCTAGTTCGCTCATATCTGTTACTATAATAACAGATATAAATTTCTATTAATTATTTGGATAAGGCAATTTTAGTAAATTATCACCTAAAAAATTAGGTTTAAGCCCCCAATAAGGCTCTCCCATAGGTGTTTGCCAAAAAGAGACCCAGTTTGGTTTTCTCTTTTCTTCCACGATCATTCCTTCTTGTCCATTAGGAATATTTGCCAAGAGAAGATACTTCCCAATAATGGTGTTCGATTGTAATACTTGTTTTGGAGAAAGACGCGCAAACCACTCATAATTTCTGCGATTTAATATATCATTTGCAGGAATCCAAATTCCGTATGTATTAGGATGTAATTTAATATAGTTTGACGACATCAAATTTTCTATCTTTATTGGTTCATCTTCGATTGTTTTTGTTCCAACTTCCATTCCATCGATTAAAACAATTTTTCCTTTACGCACACGTAGTTCACACCATCTATCAAACTCTCCTAAAAATTCAGAAGCGGCTGTATAGTCACTAGAAATAGTTCTTTCCATAAAGCTAATTAATTCCATAACTATAGGAGTTTCTTTTTCTGCTCCCATAAAGTGCGTACTTGGGTAGTATTTATAAGAAGCAGATGTTACATTTCGATCATTATTTGCGCACATAAACATCTGCCCATTTTTTACTCCTTTTTCGTATAGACCAACTAGATCTCTCATACATAAAAAGGATAATGGGGTTGTCATCCCTCCATAAATGTAAAGTAACTTTGCCAGAGCAAGACTTCTAACTTTATCAGATACTGGGTTAGAAATATTTTCCATTTTAACACTCCACCCTGGTATTAATTTTTCAAACGATCTGTCATCTATCAAACAAATATGAAAAGAATCGTCACATTTTTGTATAATACTTTTAAATGTTAAATACAAGTAGGGTTGGTTTAACTCAAATGAACTTCTTGACCCAAAACTTAACCAGTTTCGCGAGTTGTATTCATGTTCCACATGAACCCATAAAATTGGTTTTTTTATCTGGCCTAAAGTTTTATCATTCAAAAGATATTTTTGGATCGCTTTATAGTCGTCGTCCCCATCATCTCGTAATCTTTTATCTTCGTATCGTCTGTAAAAATATCCCAGCCCTATCAAAATAACAAAAAGTATGATATAGTTCTTTATAGAAAACATGAATATAATATAATGCTATATATTTTTCTAAACTTGCCTCTCTTTCTATAATCACTTGTCGGTAATTTTCATAATGTGTCCCCAAAAAGACTGGTTGTTTTGTTTTGCCTGTTCTACTTGTTTTGCTAGGTCATATGCCCTTTTTGTCGCTTCTTTGTCACCTTCGCGCGTTCTATTCTTCAAATATTCAAGGGCTTGAATCTCAGATAAAGGTTTTGTTTCTTGGCTGCTTCTATGACTCATGTATTCGTTCACATTCTTGAATTTTTGAACTTTGTGATAATCTTCTTCCGTTACAGGAATAACTGATTCTGTATGCGCCTTTTTTAAATCTTGATAACATAAATTGCTGAATAAATCTGATGAATATTCTTCCGGCGCATCGGAAGTTAGGTCCGAGGCTCCAAGATTGTTTGCATATATTTCATGAACGTCTTTATGAACTACAAGAGAACGTACTTGGTTTTTCTTTTTTTGAAACTCTGACGCCATTTCTGATTGGTTTATTCTTTTTTCAGGTTCTAAATCTTCTTCGGATGTCAACCAATTACCATATCCAGACTCTTCTGCCTGGTTTTTAAGTTTATTCTTTTCAAACTGATCATTAAACCAAGCGTTAAAATCTTTTGTTTCTTTCAGATTTTTGTTTTTTTCAAAGAAATTTTCAAGAAGTAGATTTTTGTCTTTATTTGATAAAATTGCATAATTTTCTTCTTTTTTTTCCATTGACTTATTTCTAAATTCAAAAATATTGTACTAAAACTTGTATTCTTTTGAATAAAAAATAAAATATTTTGCCGGAAGACGGGATTTATCGGGATGAACCTGTAAAACAACACGCTTTGCCTTTTTAAGATCATTTTCATCAAAGTCGTATTCTAATTTGAACAAGTTTAAAATATCATTTAAATTGTAGTTTTCAATGTCTAAATCTAAAGTTTCCATTTATTCATAGTAATAGTTTATTTAATATACTTTTGCAAAGTAAAGTAAATTAAATTCAAAGGAAGTTTGACGTGCCTTCATTGTGATTTTCGTAATAGTCTTCATAAAAATATAACTTGTATAGGCCTTTTTGTTTTTCATGAGTAAAAAGATGTGGTTTATTTAAAATAAATGTTTCTAGCGTAATATTTTTTCTCTCTAACAATGTTTCTTGCATGGTGTCTTCATTAACTGAATAAAGTTTACATTTTTTACCAAACACTACGAATGCTGTTTGGTATAGAGACTCAATGGTTTCGGCTTTTTTAATCTGTAAAATTTTTGAACTTCTGTCTGGCTCTATTACTTGAAAAGTAAAAGAATCACTTTTATTTAGTCCTTTCATCCCTATTTTCTAAACTATTATACTTATTTAGAAAAAAATTATGGATTTGGCGTTGCGTTCATTGTGCGCGCTTCGTTAAGCAGTGCCCCGCATCTCTTAAAAAATGCATCTAGTGCACCAGGCTCAGATCCAGTAACAATATCGTCCGGTAGATAGTTGCTATTTCCTTTTTTATAGCATAGCATAACGGGAATTCCATTTACGAGTTTTTTACTTTTGAAATAAGCGTATAAGTCAAAACTTTCATCTACATCAATATCTGCGCAAACTACATCATTAGGAGATGAACCAAAAAATCCATAAACAACTGGAGCGATTTGTTTGCATGGTCCGCACCATTTTGCACCTAGTTTGACAATTACCAGTCCTGGATTTACTTTGAGAACGTCCAAAAATTCTTGTCTGTTTTGAAAAACACTTATTACTTGTTTTTGAGCCATTTTATAAATTAATACAAATATTTAAAAAAAATTTTTTAAACATATTTACTCTTAAATTTTATCTTTATCTATAATTACATTTGTAGATATATTTTTAATAATTTTATTAAGCTCCTCTGGTTCTCCACCATTTGCCTCCATGATTAATTTCAAGTATTTATCGCTATTTTTATTTGCAGAGTCATTATACCCTTTGTGCTCTTTTGTCCACTGACTGATTTGTTTTGCATTTTTTAGAGAAACATATTTTATTGCACCTTTTATTTTCTTTTTATCAGTGTCCTCTTTTTCCCAAGCATCATTATCTTTTATATAAAGAGTTTCTCGTTTTACGTCACTACAATGAATGGGGCGCTTATGAACATCTAACTCTTTCAAACCATTAATAAAAATTCTTGAAATACCTTGTATATAGCCAAGTCTTCCAGTTTCTTCAAGGTCTTGAAGCTGCAATTGGAGAGAACTAACAAACTCCATTATGTTTAAAGCATCTTTACACTTTTCATTTAAGAAAAAGTTCATGTTGAATTTGTTATTATTGATCGTTGTTATTTTTGTCTCTTTTGCTAAATCAAGTAACTGCTTTTGTAGAACGGCATTTTGTTTATTTTGCTCTACCATCATTTGCTTAAACTCCTGATTCTGTGTTACTAGTTCCATGTTTTGCTCAATAAGCTTACAAAGTATTTGGTTTTCTGGCTCTTTAGCATCACATTCAGAAACATAGTTACATTTTTTATTATGTCTCCATAAACCTGAACGTTCTTTATATGTTTTTTTACACTTTTCGCATGCAAATAAGTGTTGGGGCTTTTTGTGGGTTTCTTGTGTTAAAATGTTGACATCTGTTGATTTTATATGTTTTCGTGTTAATAAATGTCTTTCAAAATCCCTCTTTTTGCTGCATTTGAAGTCGCAATTTTTGCATACAAAATTAGATGGGTAAAATTGTGGCAAAAATGTTGATTTTGTTGACATATATTATCAACAGAAAAAACCCCCTAAATCATTTTCCAAAAAAATCTACATTTTTGAGAAAAATATCAATAAGGATTTTTATTGGATAAAAATAGAAAATAAAGCATTATGCTTTGTTTTCGCTTTTTTGAAAAATAAGAAAAGAAAAAGTCAAAAGTATTTTGGAAAGTGAAAAATGGACAAAAATAAATGTCCAAAATCGGGTTTTCCAAAAAAGTCTTGAAAATACGAAATTTTATTATTTATTATTTTTTATATATTTCGTTACGCACGCCTCAACAGCGTGTTCTATTTTTGAAACGCCGTATTTTTTCAGCATACCAGTTTCGAGTTTCGCATACGAACGTCTTTTATCGTTGGATTTTTCAATTTCAAAAGGTTTTGATTCGTATTTGTTGTATATTTCAAGAATCTTTGCGGGACTTATTGCTCCGTCATTTACGAAGTTACATATTCCAGTTTCTCTATTATCGATCATATCGACGAGCTTTGGAAATAATTCATCTATGTATGTAACTGAAAACTCTGTTTCGTCAATTCTATCATAAGTAAGCAATTTAGTGAGTAAGTTTTTGTTTGATGAAATACTAGAAATAGGATAATTTACACGCAAAAGTAGTACATTTTTGTAATTTTTTATCATATTTTCTAAATATATACGACATTTGCTATAAAAGTTAGAATCAAAATTTCCTTCGGCGTCTTCAGAATAGTATTTATCGTTTTGAAATATTCCCCCGCTTCCAATGGTTGTTAGATGAATATTTTTATCATTGCACAACTTAGCAAGAGTTAATTGATAAATAACATTTGTTTCAATAGTTTCAATGCGATTAATATCGCACCAGAAAATATTGGGGGTACCAGTTAAACCCGCACAATTTATCACAGACTTTGGCTTGTATGTGTCTAAAGTTTTTTCAATTTCTTTCAAGTTTTCTAGTCGGATATTGGATAAAATAACATTTTTATTTTTCTCTGAAAGAGTTTTTACGATATTGGTTCCTAAAAATCCTTTGTAGCCAAAAATAATAAAGTCAATCTGTTTTGTAAAATTTGGTTTCTTGTCCTTTTCTGATAAAATAGGATTTTCTATGGGTAACTTTATGTTTAAAATTGGGTCTAAATAATTTATATGAGAAGTATTTTCGTCTGTAAATACTCCGTTAAAATGATAAACTATAATAGACCCTTTTTCGAGAGATAAAAATGCATGCCCGTGATTTTTTGGTACGAGTATTTCAAACATACTTGTTTCTGGATCCAGCATGTAATATTTAGGAATTAGATAGTCCTCTGACTTTTTATCAAAGTTTATAATAATGTCCAAAATTTTACCTTGAATACAAGTTACTAATTTGTCGAAAGGATTTATGTGTATACCTCGGAAAACATTAAGGTTATTTACGCTTATTGTACTCTGTTGAAAATTTTGCGTATTATCTATAATAGGAAAAAACAAGATTCCTCGGCTATCTTCAAATTTATTATTGCGTTTCATATAATTTAATTAATAATAAAAATTTTTGAATAAAAAAAAATGTAGAGTTTAATTTGAAACGTGCGTTTTAGAATAATAATATTTACATTAATTATGGATGCATTTTGTAAAAATTTACATCATTGTTTGTGTTGCCACCAAAAAGTTAATTTAATCTTAGATTTAAAAAATCAGCCTCTTGCTAATGATTTTCACAAATTGGATGAAGAAGTTATTTTATTCCCCCTTAAATTGATGTTCTGTCCTAGTTGTTTTCATTGTCAATTATCTCATGTTGTAGATCCTTCTATTCTTTTCAAAAATTACAAATATATTACCGGAACAAATAAAACAATTGTAAAATTTTTTGATGAAAATGCAAAGTTTATTACTGATTACGTTAAAAATCCTACTAATGTTTTAGATATTGCCTGCAATGATGGGTCGCAGCTAGACTCTTTTAAAAGTTTGGGGTGGAAAACGTATGGCGTTGATCCTGCAGAAAATTTGCACTCAGTTTCTACCAGTAAGGGACATGATGTTTTGTGCGATTTTTGGAATTTTGAATCTGCAAAGAAATTACCCAAGATGAGGGTTATTTTGGCGCAAAATGTTTTTGCACATACAGAGCATGTAGATGAGTTTTTGCAAGCATGTGAAAGCATAATGGACGACGATAGTTCTCTCTTTATTCAAACGTCGCAGAAAAACATGATTATTAATAATGAATTTGATACAACTTATCACGAGCATATATCATTTTTTAATACAAAATCAATGAACGAGTTAGTTTGTAGAAATGGTATGGTTTTGAACAGAGTTTTAGAAAATGAAATTCATGGAACGAGTTATATTTTTGAAATTAAAAAAGTCAAAGATGAATCAATCTATAATGTTGACAAGATTCTAGAGGAAGAAAAAAATAAAAATCTTTTTGACTCAGATTTATACAAAAATTTTGCTTTGAGTTCTATCAAGTCTTTGGAAAGATTGAAAGCTACCATTATTGAGTATAAAACTAGTGGATTTAGGTGTATCGGATTTGGAGCTTCCGCAAAAGGACAGGTTACCATTTGTGCGGGAGATATAGAACTTGATTACATTATTGATGAAAGTCCTTTAAAAATCGGCTTGTATTCACCGAAAATGAATATTCCAATTGTTGATTTGGAAACTTTTCAAAATGATACATCAGACAAATTTCTGATAGTGATTTTGGCTTGGAATTTTTCAAAAGAAATAATCAGTAAGATATCAAAATCTGATAAAAAGGGTGAAATTATAATTATTCAGAAATATTTTCCTTATTTGGAAATAGTTGTATAAAAATAAGTTTATTTTCATATGTTATTGTAAAATAATAACTTATGAACGTGGTTATTAAAAGAATATGTAATTTGACTAGATCATTGTATAATTTAGACGAAATTTTAGAAAATAAAACTCTTGAATATGCATTTGAAAATAATATAATTAAAACATATTTTTATTTGAAAAATTCTTCCAAATATTTTTTGAAGATTGATGATGATTATCAATGCGCTAATTTTGAAGAACTTAAAAGCTATAAAGAAACATTGCTATCTTTATTCAAAAACTTTTGTGTAGTGTCGGGTTTATTAAATAAAGAAGAAGACCTTATTATTGAAGATATATTATCAAAAATGGATAATTTTTTTGGCTTTCGGGTGGATTTTCCCGATATTTTCGATAAAGATGAATTTTCTTGGCTACCATATTTAAATTATAATCCAGATTTAACTGATCATGGTATTTTTTCAGAGGATGGTGTTCATCAACATTGGGAAGAATATGGAATAAATGAGAAAAGGACAATAAATGGTTCGTTCGGATTACTTACTTCTAGAGGGATTATTTCAAAAAAATATATTGAATCATTATTT
>Ga0114959_10001006_pt1 | contig 25809 bp, 30 predicted proteins | sample C_130625_EF_Meta_FD_87317 | JGI IMG/M metagenome (GOLD analysis project Ga0114959, IMG submission 87317) | Freshwater microbial communities from Lake Croche, Canada to study carbon cycling - C_130625_EF_MetaG | ecosystem: Environmental > Aquatic > Freshwater > Lake | place: Lake Croche, Canada... | reverse complement strand
GAGGAGGACTTTCCTGGTCCCCAGCAGCTACCGCGCATTCAGCGCCTCCCGCCTCGAGGGGATTTGGAAGCCTTCGCACGGGATAATCAGAACGTCCATACACGGGTGGTCACGCAGCATACGAACTCATCGCTGGACATCCTACTGAACGCCGACGTTCCGTCGGATCAGAAGACGGTCACGGAGTCACACATGTGTTTCATGGATCACATTGCGATGGATCGGATCAAGACCTCGTTGGATGTGGTCGGAGATGTAGACCGTGATGTGAAGCGATGGTACCGAACGGGGACATGTCGCCAGGAGGGTGATTTCCTGTACAAGCGAACACTGGACGGTCTGTGGGCCAAGATCAAGACGTCGCCCATGAAGCGGGAACTGGAGATTCGGCTCTGGCAGGAGATGGTAGATTCTCTGGGCATGTGCTGTGATGGCCACATTACACGGTTAGCCAATGTGTTGTGTGGCTTTGATGACGCCTTCGTACCGGAACTGAGTCCGGCCGAGAAGCTGCAGAACCGTATGGCTGTGATCGCCCAGATGGAAGACAGCATTCTCCAGACCGCAGAAGCCTTGGCAGCCTTCAAGGAATTCAACGTTCCGAGGGATCAATGGGAGGCGTGGGTGGACGCGTTGTAATCTCAACACTTAGTAATGAAACTCAAGACCCTTCGGCGGTCACACAATCCCGCCAAGAAGTGGGACGCTATTTTTGAACTGCCGAATGGCAAGACAAAGACAGTTCCGTTTGGTGCAAGGGGGATGTCGGATTATACAAAACACAAGGACAAGACTCGCCGTGCGCGATACATCCAGCGCCACTCAGGCATGGGTGAACATTGGTCGCGTCCGGACACACCGGGTGCATTGAGCCGTTGGATTTTGTGGAACAAGCCTAGCCTGAAGGCTAGTCTAACGGACTTCAAGCGGAAGTTTGGTGTGTGAGGAGGAGCCGGGTGACGTGAGGAGGAACCGGGTGACGTGAAAACGAATTGTCTCAGATCAAGGAAATGGCTGAGCCCCCCGAACCATCATCAACTGCCAAAATGTTCTGCCCCTACTGCCAACACCCCGTCACCCGCCACGAGAAGACAGGAGATGATGCCAAGCACCGCTGGTGCTTCATCCATCTCTACGAGGCCAAGATGATTCCGAACGACGGCACCCCCGCCGAGTGCCACGCTGCCTTCTACGCACTGTGTGCAGCACATGTTCCACCCAAGGCCAAGCCCCGCAAGGTCAAGATCAGCCCTCAACAGCGGAAAGCCACTGTCCCCGGTCCATATTACTGGTAGTCACCCGAACCAAGTCCACCCAAGACACCACCCGCCCATCTAGGTACCGCTCGGCCAAGTGGTTGAAGGTATGCACGTACGTGATCAAGACAGCGGCAACGATGGTCCAGTGCCAATCCATATTTTCAATTGAGCGAGATGTTCTGACTGCGGGGCAAACGACGGGATAGCACATCCCTCTTCGTACCGCCAACGGACATGTCATCACCCTCCTGAATACCCTCGATCGCCCTCAGTGCTTCTGCGACCCGCTCAGGCTGATCAGCGAATTGGAGGAACAGCTGTTGCCTCAGTGTTGACCGCTTGAGTGCGGGACGGGATGTACGCTCTGACCTCGCGATGGTTCCCAGCGAACCATCAAGAACAAAATTGCCCAGCTCATTCTGCTTCATGTAATTGAGCACTGTGCTACCCAGTGCATTTTTGCGGTCACGGATGGTCTTGATCTGGGCCTGAAGGGCGCGAATTTCATCGTCTGCTGCGATCCACGAGCGAAGAGTCTCCTTGATTTCCTCGGCCATTGTTGTTCTACACTCAGAACTTCCAGCGTAAATCACACTCGAGGCATGTCACGAAGGTTGTCATGGGCTCATCCGCAGACCTCGTCTGCATCTGGTAGTAATCGCAACGGGTCTTCTTGCGGCACCGGCGGCAGTCCATGAAGATACTTGCCGTCTGCTTCTTCGAGTGCGTCGCCTTCTCCTTCTCGGACGTACTCTGCACAATCTCCGTCCAACGCTCTGGATTCTGAATGAGCGGCGTGGAGTTGACAAAGGCGTCGACAGTCATGGTCGGCATCAGTTGGCGATACCGATACAGGTCAATGGCCCGATTGCGATACAGATTCAGAAACACGGAGTTGTCCCATGACTGGTCAATGAACCACTCCTGGGCATCGTGTACGCACTTCTTGAGAATCGCAGTCTCAATCTCGTTCGAGTCGAACTTGTCGCGCACGAGGTTCCGAAGCGGATGATCAACGTATACATTGGACGCGTGAACCGTGTGAACAGGCTGTAGCTCACGATCCGCCTCAGGGATATCGTCATCCTCCTCCTCGACAACTGCATCTCCTACATCGTCCTCTTCGTTCTCTTCGTCGGCGTCGGCGTCCTCCTGAAAGGTTGACGTCTGATAGAACTCGTCGTACTCGGACGACCTCAAGTCCTTGTACTGGTTCGCATGGGCATCGTAGTCGTCTGCATTAGCGTTCAGAGACTTCATGATGACCAGTGTACCCGAGAAGACATCCTCGTTGAACGGTGAAGGCAGCATATGCTGGTTCGCATTCTCCTCGTCTTCCTCGCAGGACACACCGAAGACCGCGTAGACATCTTCGTCATGAATCATCTTTCCCTGAAACTGCATGGTCGGCTGCTTGGTTTTCTTGCGAAGCCATTCGAGAACATCGGATGTCTTGGCCGGAAGAGTCGTCTCGGTGAGGGTACCGGATGTCGAAATGAAGAGTGCGACAACCATCTTTAGTCTGAGTTACGTGGGTGGGTTTAGATTCATTTTTTCGAAAGTACTGCAGCTGCTGCTGCGGCTCCAGCGGGAAGTGGAATACTAAGCCCAGGTGCGGCGGCCGGAGCAGGGGCGCTAATTTTCCGAGACGCTGGGAACGGGCTTCCCAAGACCTTCCAGAACCCTCGCGAGATGTACTGAATAGGTCCGTTGGTCATCGAGGCTAACGATACAGCCGCAACGACAGCTAAGAATGCGATCAGTAGAACACCGAAATACACTGCAGCATCAACCCACGCTGCATTCGGTTTGAACGTCGGGAGCTTCAGCTTGGGAAACGGCGTGTTGCACGTTGTCTGTCCAGGTGAGTACATTGTGTTTGAAATCACGAGTCCAACATCAGCGGGAAGAACCGTACCGATTGTTGTTCGCAGTCTCGCAATGTCTGCAGACGCAACACTCACAGAGTTCTGCATGTAGACAACCTGTGGACCCGAACTTGACTTCCATCCTAGATGGCGTTCGCATTCAGAGTCGGAGATCGTGTATTGTTCGAGCCTACCGTTCACCCATGTGAAGTACGGATCCTTTGCACCGTCCACAATTGATGCGATCGACCAATCCTGACCTGGTGCCGCTGTCGTTGTTCCATACGTTTTGGTTCCCGGATCTACGATACCCAATCCTTCCTTCGTAGCAGGGTCGAGGACATTCACAATCGCCGAAAGAAACATTGTATGTGGGCCAATGTCTGCAGCTTTCAGTGGAATGAACAACCAAAGGACGTCAGATACGCAGTGAAGAACTGCATCTGCGTTCACATGCTCAACTGCAGTTGGAGCGGGGGCGTAGAGCCTTATTTGATTGAACACTGCCGTCACACCATTGAAATTCACAGACAATGGAACTGCTGGTTCAAGTATCAATGTATGCTTATCTCGTGCCAAGTTTATGACAGAAGACGATGCAGACGAAGACACTGTAAGACTGCAACTCGTACACTGAGTTGATCCGGCGATTGTGATCCCGGTGTCGAGGGTTACAGATGGTTTCGGGTCGGTTATATCTTGTTTACTACACTTGCTTCCGCCTCCACCCATTGTTCTAGTGTGGACAAAACAAGTCTGCGAAAGAGAACAAGATGCCAGAACCACGCGGAGTACTCAACTGGTGGCAGGGATTGACCCTGGCCGCAAGTAGTGCATTAATCGGACTCGTTGCCGCGCTGTTTATTCTGAAGCCAGGTGGGAACAACACATCTGCACCCGGTTGGGCAACACAGCTTCTGCGTTTTGTCCCCCATTTCCTCATGCTCTTCGGTATCCTGGCTGATGCATTCACATATGAAGGCGTATACTGGACAGGCACGGCGATTGGTCTGATCTCTACCTTCGTTGGTCCGTACATCAGTGCGGCGGTCACCAACTTGATTGCAGCCGTGAAGGGACAGATGGCACGTGGTGGTGCAGCCGGGCCTGGCGAGTACGACGGGCTGAAGATGTTAGCCATGCAAGACATGTCCGAACCCGGAACTCCTGAGACCCTCGTTGTGACTGCAAGTATCATGTCCTACTACATTTTCGACTTGATCACCAATTTGAGCCTAGTGGATTCCGCTGGTGCGATCGTGGCAGCCGCTGTGTTGTATGGCGGTCAGGCGTTTTCGATCGAAGGTGGGGCGAACAAGGCCTTCCTATCAGGTGCGCTGGGCATGGTCATCGGTGGAGCCTACTTCGGTATAATGTCGGCATCCGCACCGGGATTTCTCCCATCCAGTGCGATTCCAGGTAGCAAGACAGCAGGTGCTGCAGGGGGTGCTGCAGGTGCCGGTCGTGCCAACGGTGCCAACGGCGCTCTTGGTGGACGAACCCCTACAGCTGGAGGCCCTGCATCCGCAGCAGCACCGTGTCCTCGCCCCTAAGCATTCATTAGCTTCCGACACAATGCAAAAAACATGGACGGCTCCGAACCCGTATACCGCCCAATCTCCACACCTGCCTTCAGAATGACGAAGGTAGGAACATACTGAACGCGGAGCTTCCCGGCGATTCCCTGGGGGTCATCCTTGGTGTTCACACCAATGAAGTAGATACCCGGAAAGTCATCAATCAGATCTGCAATGGTCGGCTTGATATACTGGCATGGACCGCACGTCGGGGAAAAAAAGTGATACGCGATGCGGTCAGCGGGTGCGGTCATCTTTGTTGTATAGTGCAAGAAACTCGTAAACTACTCCGTCTTCTCGATATGCACTGTGGTCAGCTCAGCACGAAGCATCGGCTGTCGCTGAACCGTAGACTTAGCCAGTGTTACGTTCCGGAGTTTGCACATCTCTGCAAACGCCTTCATCAGGTGCTTGTCAATGATCTCCTGATCGAGTGTCGCCAGGTTGCTGCGAACCCATCCAACCACGACAGTTGTCGACACCGCCGAACCCATCAAGGCGATTGGGCAACCAGGAAATATCTCGTCAGATGGCCTAGCAGCCGGGAGCTCGATCATCTTTCCCTCGACGCTCTCACGGGCCATGCGATCCACCACATCGTTCTGCTTGGACAGATCGTCTGCGCCGCCTGTGTGTGCACGAACATGATGAAACCGATGCTTGAACTTGCTCAGGCGACTCGCGATTCCTTCGATCAGGTCGCGATGAAGAACGTCCTTTCCCATGGTTGTCTTCCATCCGCGCGACACCCAACCCGGCATCCACTCAGTCAAACACTTGATCGAATATTCGGAGTCAGTGTAGATGACCAGGTCTTCGTTAAAGGCACCCTTGGACTCGAGGATAGAGACTGCGTGGAAGATGCCCGACAACTCAGACCGCTGATTGGTCTGCGGCTCTGCATCGGGAATACGGGCGGACGTCGACCATTCTGGGTGCTCGGGAAACCACACTGCATATCCGGCCTTGGCGTCCTTCCGACCGTTACCCGAACAAGCTCCATCTGTAAACACGCGCATGACTTACTTATGCTTTGCTATCCAAGATTCCTTTTTCATACGCATGAGGGTCGTCCCACAATTGAGTGGAGACCTCTCCATGGATCTCAGGCAGGTGGATATACATCGGCATCTTGGTCACGATACATCTGGATACAATCGCAGGTTGGAGCAGCGGCTCTTCGATGTGAAACCAGATACGACAGCGGAACGACCTCTGTTCCAGCGATCTGCGTAGCATCTGCTGACACGCTGCCGTCAAAAAGTGGGCATGCCACACAATCAGAACACGAATGCGAATATGAGCCTGAGAGGGAGTGAACGACATCCATTGAGCCACCCAGGGCGCAAAGTCATCAATGGAGTTCATCGCCGCAGCATCCACCTCTTCAAAGTCACATCGGTGTTTGTTTGCCTTCACGTAGGTGCTCCACGCATCCCGTGATGACCGGTCATTGAGTACTTCATATAAGATGCGATGGGGTGGAGGAAATAGCTCCATACATTACGAGCTGGGCGCTTCCGTAGATGGCTGAACGATGCGCTTCACGGGGATGTCCGCAGACACCACGTACAGACTGTTCTCCGTCATGATGATGTACATCTTCTCCTCCTTGAGGCGCATGATGGACTCGATCGGCGACGTGTACTCTGTGTCCGACTTGACCAGGCACTTGCTCTCGTTCGTGACACCGATGCAACAGGCCTTGGACAGGGAATCGGAAAAATAATCAAGGTAGATCGGCTTGTCGTGCTCGATCGCCAACCTGGCCACATGTGCCATGACTGTCGCTGAAGGGACGCTCATTTGTGAGAAGTCTAGGTTGTGTTTGCGTTTATTTTAACGTGCGGCGACGTCTTCAAGCTTGAAGCGAGACTTCATCGTCAGCGACGGCGTCTCTGCGCGGGGAATCGCAAGAATTTCAGCCACCTTGGGCTTGACCTCCTTGACCTTCGGCGCGACGGCCGCCAGGAATCGCACGAGGTGGTCGACGTGTTCCTCAACTGGAGGCGTCTTCTTCTGGCCGATGGAGTCGCGCAGATCATCCACGACCGTGACCACAAACACTGCCATGGTCGCCTCGGGGATCAGACCACGGGAGTACAGCTCTGAGGTATAGACTGCGAAGCCGCGCTTGGTCTCCTTCTGCTTGGTCCAAGCGATCAGTGCATCGGAGAACCCCGCGTCCGAGGAGGACGGGACGATCGTGACTGCCGATGTATCGTACAGCGAATCGAACATCGACACCTGCGTCATGAGGTCCGCACGTGCATCCTCGCTGAGCTTCACGATGTCGGAGTACAAGTCGGCCAACATACTCGCATAGAAGTTCTGACGGATGCCGCGGTCGAAGAGCAGCGTGGTGACTCGCAGCCGGAACATCGGATCCCGCGCAGCGATCTTGGACTTGATCAGGTCCGTCAGCTTGGCGTAGGTAGGCTTGGACAGCTTGTTGATGGCTGCATTGATCTCGTCGTAGTCGGGGTCGTCCTTCTCGCGCACCTTGCGCAGTGTCTCAACGAGGACATTCTGACGCCAGTTTGCGACTTCCACTACCGGTTCGCGACGAACCGGGCGGCGAAAGACAGGACGGAAGGACGTGCGTAGCTTGGAGAAGATCTCCACTACGCTGTCGGGAAGGGGCTGCTTGACGGAAGGGCGGGAGGCGTAGATTGAATAGACGTCCATGATGTTCGCACTCCTTTCCTTGTGGATGTGTGAGGATTCCTTTTCTGCGGAAAACGGATTAGTCCACACTCAACAAGGAATGAGTGCGGCAAAAATGACGTGGACTCTCTGGTATCACGACCCTTCCAACAATGACTACAGTCTCAGCAGCTACATCCGCATCTACGACGTGGAGACCCCACTCGAGTTCTGGAGCCTCGTGGACGGTATCCCCAAGGACGTTTGGGAGTCCGGTATGTTCTTCTTCATGAAGGAGGGGGTCCGTCCACTGTGGGACGCCCCGGAGAACGACAAGGGCGGTGCCTGGTCGAAGAAGGTCGATGCGTCGGATACGCACAGGGTCTTCATCGATTGCATGGTTCACTGCTTAGCGAATTCATTCCTCAAGAGCAACAATGACACAATTGCAGGTGTCACGGTGTCTCCGAAGGGACAGTTTCATATCGTCAAGGTGTGGAATTCAACAACTGCGGTGTGTGACCGCAAGTTGTTCAGTCCAAGTCTCAAGATGACGCTGGGCGACGACATTGCCTACAAGGCGCATAACCTGAGGCCGAAGTAGAGCTAAGTGCAGTGACAGTTCACAAGCCACATGTAGGTAACATAGATCAGCCACGCATGGAGAATGGTGGTTGACAGTGTGACGACGATCACAGCCGCCTCCATTACCTTTTTCAATGGGATTAACAATGGCAGTTGCGTACACAGTCGGTCGGTTTCAGCCCCCGACATTGGGACACGTCGAGATGATTGACGAAATGCTCAAATCGGGGAAGGAGTGCTTTGTGTTCATTTCATCGGCAAAGGATAGCCTCCTTCCATCTGCGATGAAGAAGGAACTGTTAACCAGAATGCTCACTCGTGGTGGACAATTCCCACGGAACCTTGCTCTTGTGGACACTGGGGCGGATTGTGATGGGGTAGCATGTGGTGGCCCGTATGCCGCATGGCAGTACCTTCATGACAAAAGGGGATTCACTGACATCACACTGGTGATTGGTCAAGACCGCGCGAAAGACTTTGACCCCAACGCCGCACCAATGTGGAGTGGAATCGCTGCAGGCGACCGACCGAGGATGACGACAACGATACGCGAAAAACCCGCAGGTGCGATATCGTATTCATCAACCAAGGCGAGAGCGGCAGTTGCCACATCTGGTCCAGATGGGCTGAAGACGTTCATGAAGGTGCCCAGTTCCGCACTGACGGACGCAGACATTGCGGCGGCTGCTGAAGAACTGCTAACAAAACGAGGAAAGTGGCCGAAACCAAAGGGTGGTGCGGAACCTGCCGAAGACCTGAGTGCGTTTGACGAGGACTACGAACCGGTAAAGGGTGGCCGCAGACGCAAGACACGCCGCCGCCGTACTCGCAAGACTAGGAAGAACAGGGCATCAAACAGAGCTTGATGTCACCCAGGTTCGCAATGACGTAACGAATCATCAAGAACCAATCATTTTTCATGTGGATCTCCAGGTTGTTCGACAGGTTCGAGCACTTGGTGAACAGCACCAGGTGCGGAAGACTGAACGTACCTGAGACAATCTCATCCGGCTTGGACTTGGTAATCGCCATGTCAGACGTTGAGTCACCCATCGTGACCGTCTGAGATGCAAAGGGACCCTTGCACGTGAAGGTCAGTGTCCCGCCCACATTCTTGACATCCACCGTCTTGGCCGAGAGCAGCGTCATATCGCGACAGATCTTCTGGAAATCCATGGACGGCATGGTGATGCGGGTTGCGAACTCGGTCTCGGGCATGTTGATGTCCGACTCATCGCGGTCCAGCAGGTTCAGCTTGTTCTTGATCCGCCGCTTCTTCTCCCCGTTCTCCAACGTGATGCACAGGTGATTGGACTCGGACCTCGACACCGAGAACGTGATCGTGTCGTCGTTCGTCACCGTCTTGACGATACGGTAAAAGTGATCCGTGTTCAGACCCACATCCAGCTTGGGGGCAGAGTGGTTGTACTGATATTCCTCAAACTTGGACGCATGCAGTCGCATGTGCGTAAGCACAGTGCGTGTATTGTCCATGGCGATCATGCGGATACCGTCCTTATCGAACACCAGACTCATCTCCACCAGCATGGACTTGAGACCTTCGGCGAGGATACGGATCGGGGCCGTCTGTACGGTCTTGGCGATTACAATGTCGTCAGACTCCGGCATTTATCAATGCTTACGATTTCTCCTGAAAGTAGATGTACGCGCCTTCCGCTTCTTGTGGCGACGACGATGGGACCTGCGACGGCCGCCGCTATATACTCCTGCCCATGTATTTCTTGGATCTTGCGCGTTCCCCCCGGGCGGGTTTAGCCAACTTTCAGTGCTCCTTACTGCTTGCCCCTGAGCCATCGCCCTGCCTAGGAGCGGTGCAAGTCTAGGAGGGGGGGTACCGGGAGCATAGGAGACTGCTTCCCCCTCTGCTGCGCCTGTAGTATTGGTGAATGTCTCGTATATTTCTTCGAACAACTTCTTGTCATTGTCAGATGTAGTGGTAGCTGTTGTGTCGAACGCATTGCCCTCGGGTTCAGACAGCTTCATACCTTCTAAAAGCGCGACCAGTACACCGGATAAGCTTGCGATACTCTCTCTCCGTTTACTCTCTTCGTCATCTACTACAGCCCCGGGTAAGTTCGTACTTAATCCCTGTGCTTGAGATTCAAGCAGGTTGCGTTTGTCTTGCAGACGAGCAGATGAACGCACTTGAGGCTGCGTCCCTGTCAACTTAAGTTTCGCTGCGTTTAGTGCTCTGGTAAGCACCCCTTTCGTATACGGGTTCGGATTGCTTAACGCGGACTTTGCACGTGCTAATATACGCTTGGCAGCAGCCTTGAGTGGCGATGTATCACTGATCTGATCAGCCTTTTGGTCGAGGTCGGCGAATAAATCTAACGGAACAGGAGTGACTGATCCGCGCAGCGGGGGGAGACTGGGCACACTAGTGCGAAAAGGAGCCGCTGCCGGAACCGCTGCCGCCGCCTGTGCCGCCGCTTCCCCAGACGGAACCGCTGCCGGAACCGCTGCCAATGCCACCGCCTCTGCCCTTGCCGCATTCGCCGCCGCCAATGCCTCCCGCGCTGTCGCCTGGGCACTCGCCAAGTCTGCTTTCACCCTGTTCACCTCTGCCACCGCCTCTGCCCTTGCCGCATTCGCCGCCGCCGCCGCATCCATCGATGTCGTCGCCGCCTCACTGTTACGCGCATCGATGTTAGCCCATGGATTCTCGACGTTAACACCTTGTTTTGTAACCGTGGAAAATGCGTCTATCATCGATTTACCTGTCGGTGTCCCTTCAGTCCCCCCGGCGGCTGCGAGTTGAGTTAACGCGGCTGCAAGGTTTGGTTGTCCGTTGCGTGTGGCATCACCTATCTTCCTGTCGGTATCTGCCTGCCAACTTCCAATGCCTCCGGCTGAAAGGCCCGGATCTGCAGATCCATACGCCCTTAGAAGGGCATCGTATACATCCCTGATTTCCGCCTTCTCGTCGTCGGTTAACGTCAGCTGAGGTGGAGGCGCCGCTACTAACAGGCCCACACCCGCACCCGGAACCGCAGCCGCCGCCGCCGCCGCTGCCTGACCTGCTGCATCACCGGCTCCGGCGTTACCCGCAGGAACATCCGGGATCTTTCTCAGATTATCTATCTGCGCTTTGGTTGCACCCTCTACTCCAGCCTCCGCCTTTGCCTTCACAGCATTCTCCAGCGCAGCCTTAACTACATCCATTCGTTCCGCCTTTTTAGCTTCATCTGCTGCATCTGCCGCTACCCACGCAGCATTGACTGCCCTTATTGCACCCTGGGCCGCCTGTTCTGCCTGTCTTTCTTTCTCCACCGTCTTCTCCCCCTCTGTCGCGTTTTTGATCTTGTCAAGCACCGTCTTCGCGGCGGGGTTGAAGGTCTCGGTGGTGGCGTTCTCAGGACCCTGAGCCGTAACCTTCTTACGCTCTGTTAGTTTGGCGGGGTCAATTGTAAAAGGTTTCGCAGCAACTGCATCGCCCCAGCTGTTTTGCAGCCCACTCCTCGCCCAGAAGAAATACGGATTGAGCGCGTTGACGTTGGCGACTTCAAGCGCCGTACCGAACATGACGTTCGCAACTAACTTCCGGTCAGGGCTGTTCATTCTCAGTAGGTAAGTCCGCCACCTATCTGCATAGCCCTTGTAATCAATGAACGTTGTGAAGATGTCCACAAGGTTGTTGTAGATATCCAAGTTCGACTCACCATAGTCTGCGACCAGAAGCAGAAACGCAGTCATGATTGGCGTGAGTTCCTTGGGGTTCGCTTCGCCCCTTTCCTTGAGGATGTTCAGGGTCTTTAATATGAGCGCCCGTACTTCAGTAGTCCATGCACCTCCGCGGATCCGACGGGGGGTGCGGATACGCCCACGCCCCGTACTGGCAATCGCCTTTTTTACTGCAGCTTCCTTTGCTGCCGCCCGGTCCGTGATGACATTGACACGCCACCGTAGCTTGTTCTGGACGGCGGCATGAATGAGCTTCTTCATGAAGTACACTAAGAAAGGGTCACCGTCGTATGTATCCGCAAGAAGCGAGGGCGTTTTGTCGGCGAGATCAATCGCAGGTTGGAGATTCTCGAACTTGTTTGTCATCGCCAACTCAACGGCATCCCTGAACGTCTTCTTCTCTATTTCCGTTGGCAATGGGAGCCCAGGGGGGCTCTCTACGCCCAGCTTACCCTCACCGGGCGCAGCCGCAGCCGCAGCCCCTGCATTGTCACGCAGTGTGTTTGCAGGTAATGCACCTAGTGGCTGTGTGGGGATAGTCGTTGCCGTCGCCTTAGCTTTCTCCTCGGCAGTGGCCTTGGCATTGTCCTTGGCGTTGACAGCCGCCGCCCTATTGGTGTCGAGGTCTTTCTGTAAGGTGGCTATTTCAGCCGTGAACCTCCGATCCTCCAACATGAATCCATGACGTTTTTCAGCCACCCAGAGTTCTTTTGCCTTTTCTGCTCGGCTTTTACGTTCGTTATACGTTGCAGTTGCTTCGTCGGGGTTTCGACCTAGTGGTGGGAATTCGGCATTCATTTCAGTGTTCAGGGTCTTCTCTCGGGTAATCTTGGCTAGGTTGTACTCGTCTTTCTTTGCCTGTACTGCAGCCTTCGCCTCAACAACAGCACCGTCTGCCTCAATTGTGGGATCCTCGGTGGAGTCAGGTACAGTCACGGTTGCGGCCGCTGACCCCGGAGCCGCAGCCGCCGGAGCTGCAGCAGCCGGAGCCTCAGGAGGCGGGACTGCACTTTTGTCAGGAGTTGCGGCACTAGGTTCCCTGCCGAGTGAGTAGGCGGCCAGGACTGCAGCGAGAGCTGCACCTTCCGCCACGAGTATTCCAGCTGTGCCCGGATCCATTATCTACACTGCTTAAAAAAACCTATGAATATAAGGCATGAGTGTCCAGGATATCGTCATCCTGTCAGCCGTCGAGGTCTTCGGCGACTTCAATGCGAGATGGTACGCTCAAACCAATAAGCCTGTCTTTCTTGCAGGAGGCATTGTCGGATACCTGGGCATCCTGTTCTATCTGATCAAGTGTCTTCGGACACACAACCTCTTGTACGTGAACGGTATGTGGGACGGTATGTCAACTGTTATCGAAAGCCTTGCAGCGTATCTTGTTCTGGGCGACCGGTTGACGAAACCAGAACAGTACGTTGGTCTTGGGTTGGTAATTGTGGGTCTGTTTCTACTCGGGGAACATGTGTGATAGGCGTCTACTTGCGCCGTGTGGCATTCGCGGAGCGCTTCTTCGAGACGATGCGGCCGTGCTTGTTCATCTTCAGATCACTCCTGGTCAGGCCACCCGGCGTGTGGTGGGCCGTTCCGTTCCAAACGCAGCGCCGAGAACCGATAGCACGTTGAGTCTTCATTATCACTTACCTAGAAAGTTTCAAGCGGAAGGGCGGTGGCCGTCTGGGTTCCTCTTCACTGAACCCTGGTTTCTCGACTTGACCGCAGTACAAACTCTCCGTCCAAGGTGTGGGGAATGTCCGCACAGTCTCGAACCGGTTCGTGGGTCCGCCGCCGTGATGCACCAAGATGTTGTGCTTCACCTTCGGGTAGATCTTGACGCTAAGAAAGTTCTGGTCTAACGCGATACCCCGGTCTTCGGGGTTGAGTTTGTAGGCTTCGTATTCCTCGCGGATGTTGATTCCCGCAGACTTGCGCAGAGCCCACAGTCCGCCCATGAGAGATGCCGAATGCTCCTTATGGTCACGAATGGTGTGCGCCATAAACTGCGAGGAGTTCATGAAGTCCACAATGGCCCAGCGGTCACGCCAGTGGACGCGGGAATCGGCGTCGCGTACAAACATCACATTGACATCGGGCTCGTCGATCGCAGTGAACCGGTCAATCATGTTCTCAATCCCCGTCTTGCCCGTGGGCTTCACGACGACATACGGTGCGTCGCGAAGCTTCGCCATCATGTCGGGCGTCACGTCGGACCCAGTGTATACGAACACAAACCAACCCGGGAAGTGCTTATGAACCAACTGAATGTTCTCAATCATCCCCGGGTAATATCGGGAGTTGTATCCTCCGTATAAGCAGAACGAGAAGACGTTCATCTTATCTTGAGGAACAGTAATGTTGTCGGGTAAAACCTTCGCATCGACTTGTCGATGGATTGTCGACCCGAGGTACCCCGGGCAGCGAACATATTCAGCCAAAGATGGGAACACGGGTGATCGCGTATTCATTAACGGCGACCTAGTCTACTCGTTTGTACGTTCACTCTCCGTCTACAAGTGGAAACACATATATGTCATCCACAACTCGGATCAGCCGTTTGACGAAGGAAAGTTGGCCGCATTGCTTCCCACTGCGATGCATATCTACGCCATCAACACCACCGTGAAGCACCCGAAGCTGACCACGATTCCTCTCGGGTTCCCAGACGCGGCGCTGGACTTTGTAGCCAATTTCAAACGGCCAGATGTCCCCCGTGATATCGAGATTTACATGAACTTTTCCGTTAACACAAATGTCCAGAAACGATTGGACTGCTATAACGCCTTCAAGGACGATCCTCGAGCGGTGATCAGGGGTGGACGAACGCAAGAACAATACTACGATGACCTGTGTCGGTCGAAGTACGTACTGTGTCCAGAGGGGACGGGGATGGATACGCATCGGGTGTGGGAGGCAATTTTCTGCGGGGCGACTCCGGTTGTTCTGCGCAACCCGTTAGCGGAGCTATATTCTGCGTATCCGGCGAAGATCGTTGACAGCTGGACAGAACTTTAAGGTAGAACAACGACTCTATAGTATGAGTGGGTGTTTTACGCACGTATTTGACAAGTCGAAAACCGAGTATACGAATTGGACGGCTGCGAACGATGAGACCGAGCTTTTCAAGTCATTTCTCTCAAACAACGATATCTACGGATTCATTCATAATGGAGATGCGCCACCGGATACCGAAGCAATCGAGATCGCCAAGCGACTTGATGCAGACATGTATTCGCGCTATTTACATGCGAACATCGGGAAGAAACTCTTAGGCTATGATGGTGGATTTCCATCCGAGAATGCGTCGTATAACAACCTAGACAGCCGACACTGCATGATGTCGATCGTTCTTTTCAAGCATATCCCGATCCCGATACGCCATATAGTTGAAATCGGCGGCGGGTATGGAAATTGGCTGCGCTTGAACTACTCTCTTCAGTCATTCGAAAAGTGGAGTATCGTTGATCTGGACCATGTTGGTAGACTTCAGCGCTGGTGTCTAACGCAGTGGTCTATTCCGGATAGTGTGTATGACATTGTTTCGTCTAACGACACGTCTAGACTCCAACCTGCTGATGTTGTGATCGGAGCACACAGTCTAAGCGAGTTCTCATACGACACGTTCAAGTTCTATTTTGACACTGTTCTGGTCAATGCGAAATACTTGTTTTACGCATATCACCGAACGAGTCCTAGTGAGGGGTTAATTCGGGCGAAGAATGCATTACTGACGACTGCGTTTGATCTCGTAGTTGCTATCCCATCGCAGGAAGGCGCTGTGTTCAACTGTGTTCTTAAAAACAAAACAATAACGATGTGAATCCGCCTTCAGCCTGTAATAACCGTATAGGATCCTTTATCTGAATATCGTTCTCGAGAATCTTACCCGGCCAGTTGACAATAGCATGAGCAAACCGACCAACGTCCCGGTTTCTCCACCATGGAACGTGAAATGATATGTAAACCGGGAACCGACGGTGTGCGGCCAGTGAAAGAATGTCTTCCAATACGAGCTCTTCCCCGCCTTCGATATCGCACTTGATAAACCCAATATCATCTGCCGACACCGAAAATGTGCTACAGAGCGCGGAAAGAGTTATGGTATCGACAAGGCTGTCTGTGGCGAAGGATTGATCTGCGTCCATCTTAATATGCGACATGGACGTATTCAGATCATTCGTGAATCCACCGAATCGAACCTTGGTAAGTGAATTATGCATTACGCGGTCACAGACATCAACATTGTTACACTCTGAAAGACGAAGAGTCTCTTTCAGAGTTACGACCGAGTCTGGATCAGCCTCTACACATACTACCCGTTTGAAATGACTTGATAACCAAACGGCGGTTGTTCCGATCCATGCGCCAATATCTATGCACGTTTTCTCTCGATCTTGAACTCGTTTGAATGCAGCGAACGTTTCCGGCTCCCATGATGGAAAGTGCTTACCTAACCACTCTTCAGATGTTTTGTTCGGCATATCGGCAAAGACATATTGCACACCTTCCTTCGTGAAAGTATGGGGCATTTATACTAAGCATGATACAATGTATACATTATCCGTCTGCACTGTCTTCAAGAACGAGGCACATATCCTCGACGAGTGGATACGCCATTACCTAGCTCGTGGAGTAGACCACTTCTACCTTATCAATGATCATAGCACAGACGAATATGAGTCTGTATTGAAACCATTCGCTGATAGAATTACACTGTTCCACAACGACGTTGAAACGACACAGTTTGGACGACAGATCATGATCTATGAAAAGTATTTGCGACCTGTATTGACTACGACAGTATGGATGGCGATTCTGGACATGGACGAGTTTCTATACAGCCCTGTTACCATGGATATCCCGGGTATCCTGAACAAATGTAAAGATTACGATCAGATCACGGTTGACTGGCTTCACTTTGGAAGCAGTGGTAATATCCATCAGCCGCCATCCGTTGTAGACGGGTTTCAGATGCGAGCCCGCATGGATGCGACAAAGACATATTATTCATACAAATCATTAGTCCGCACATCGGCACTCAAGGCGTTTGGCGTTCATAAACACACTGTGGGTGGTAGAAGTTTCCATCTTCATTCAGAGGAAGGTTCGTATGCTGATCTCATCATCAACCATTACCCGTTACAATCGCTCGATTTCTTCATGCGAGTCAAGGCGACTCGTGGTGATTGTGATAACAACTTTCAGACGCATGGTTGGGTGCGAGATCGAGCATATTTCGATCGACTTGACATAAACGAGATTAAGGATTTACGGTTATCCCAACAAAACATGTCTAAATGATCACCGCTCGTATCGGCGGTGGTCTAGGTAATAGGCTGTTTCAACTCGCAGTCGCAGAACACTTCGCTCGGAAGACAGGTCGAACCCTCGTCCTATATGACGGTCTCATCGAGAAGGAAACGATCCATTCAAAGGAGGACTACTTCCAATCCATTCTTAGAAATTGGACAGTTATGCCCGGAACACCAAGAGTATTGGACATTCATCCAAACAAGTCGCAGGAACCGGTTGGGCTACACTCAACAGAGCAAATTCTTTGTCTTTCGGGCTGCTTCCATCACGCTGATTACATTGACCAAGAGTTTGTCCCTAGATTAATGCTACCACGCGTAACGGATCCGCGAGTATTCCTCCATATCAGAGGAGGAGATTACCTGTTACACGCATCTCATAATGTGAACCTAGATGCATATTACGAGAGAGCGATCAAACTGTTCCCCGTAGATACAGTGTTTTTACTCTGCACAAATGATATCAACTACGCACTCACCAAACGATTTCTGAAAGGAATCAATGTAGAAGTATCAGGGCAAACCGAAGTCGATACGCTAGCAACTCTTTCGGGTTGTACAGGAGGTATTTGCGCGAACTCTACATTTTCTTGGTGGGCCGGGTTCATCAACCCTAACAGACGTATTACCGTCCCGTCGAGATGGTATAACGATGCATCGATCTATAGTAATGGGTATTACTATCCCGGATTAACAGTCGTTCAAGTAGATTGAACTGAAAACAGTCATACCTATAAATGCATGACCTCATCGTATGTGCAGTGTTCAAGAACGAGGCACATATCCTCGATGAGTGGATCAGGCATTATCTAGTTCGGGGAGTAGACCGCATATACCTCGTCAACGACTTCAGCACAGATGGATTTGCGGAGATCACGAAGACGTTTGGAGACCTAGTCGTTGTCATGGACAATGATATCGTAACGAACGAGGGTGGTCGTCAAATGATGATCTGTGAGAAGTATTTTCGCCCAATCCTTAGCTCATCAAAATGGGTTGCGCTGGTCGATCTCGACGAGTTCCTATATAGCCCAGAGACCATGGAACTGAAGTCTGTCATTGAGCGGTATAACGATCACAGTCAGATTCTAGCGAACTGGGTTTATTTCGGAAGCAGTGGTCACGTGTATCAGCCGCATTCTGTAGTTGAGGGGTTTCGCATGTGTGCACCGATGGATACAACGAAGACTTATTACTCATATAAGAGCATCTTCAAGGGCGATTCGCTTGTGAAGTTCAACGTTCATTCACATGAGGTAACCGGAAGCACTCACCACGAGCAGTCAGTTCTATTGGTTAATCATTATGCACTACAGTCCCTGAATTTCTTTATGACCGTGAAAGCGATGCGTGGAGATGTGAATAACCATTTCCCTACAAACGGGCTCGTGCGTGATAGGGCTTACTTCGATGGATTGGACATTAACGTCATAGAAGATAGGCGTCTCTGGGAACAAAACAGAGAGATCATAGAAGTCGTCAAGCGAAACTGTATCGAGAGCTCGGATGAAGTGACTATGACAATAACGTCATGTAACCGGGCACATCTACTCGATAAGACGCTCGAATCCTTTGTAAAGATGAATATCTATCCAATCAAAGAGACGTATATCATTGACGATTCTGGAGTCATAGGGTGTAACGATGCCGTCGGCCTCAAATATCCCCAGCTTAACATCCGCCTGATCTACAACGCTAAGAATATTGGCCAGGTACAGTCAATCGAGAAGATGTATTCGTATGTTCGCACAAAGTGGATCTTTCACTGCGAAGAGGACTGGGAGTTCACGAAGCCGGGTTTCATTGAGAAATCAAAACAGGTATTCGACGAAAATCCAAATGAGAAGATCTTCACGGTTTGGATGCGCGCACATAACGACAGCAGTGGTCATCCGGTTACGTATGATTCGCTGAATAGAGGTTACTATGAGATGAAGCGCGACTTCACGTATGTTGACGATACAGGCAAGCTTCATGTATGGGGAGGTATTACGTTCAATCCGGGCCTACGGCGGACCGAGACGTGTTATCTATTCCACCCGTATACGCTCAAGTGCGGAAAGATCCAACACAAGGGGCGCGAGTATTCCGGAGAATACCCTATAAACACAACATATCGCGAAGCTGGGTATTACAGTATGACACTCGGTGACCCATCGGGGCATGTCCGCCACATTGGTGCAGACTTTCACATACCACGGGATTGGGAGAACAATGATCCCCAAGTTCAGCCTAGTCATGCCAGTCCACAACCAGTCATCAATCTTGAGCCGGGTTTTCAGCAATCTCGTAAGAAATACATCTGGAACGTTCGAATTGATCGTAATCGTTGATGGATGCACGGACGATAGCGAATCAATTGTACGCGCATTTCCATTCAACTGTCCGGTCACGGTGATCGTAAACCCAACTGGTCTCTTTGAGACGTCATGCGACAACCAGGGATTCAAAGTTGCGAAGGGAGAGTATATCATCGAGATTCAAGCAGATATGGAGATGACCACTCCTGGGTATAATGAGTTACTATGTCGTCCACTCGAAGTATTCCCGGATTTGATTGCAGTCTCTGGGCGATGCTGTCATACTCTTAGTGGACCAGAATCGGGCGTAGGGAAACTCGGGCGTCTCGTTGAACAACCTCATCGCTCATATCCCGCTAATACGATCTACTTGTCACATACAGTGAACCGAGGACCTCTTGCATTGAGAAGATCAATGGTCGAAGAGTTGAACTGGCTGGATGAGGAACACTATGTCCTCGGTGACGACGAACATGACCTATTTGCACGTGCCTGGGCGCAGAAGGGCTGGAGAACTGCATTCTTCCCCGTCGAGTTCAATGCACCTCTTGCATGGGGTTCTACTCGAAAGCCCAGAACCGCTCATGTTCAAGCGTATTTGGATCAACGTCGTAGCAAGGAAAAGGATGGATTCCTCGCACGAGCCACGTCGTTTCCCAAGCCGGAAACACGTAGTCTAGTGTAGTAATGAAGGTTGCAATAAATATCATCGCGACCAATCGATATGCAGTGTTCATCCCCGATGTAGTGAAGTCGATTGATCTCCATTTCTTCCCTAAAGAAGAACGCCATATCTTCATCTATACTGACGTTGACATTTCTAACATCACCGCCCAGAATGGCCTCATACTCCATCATGTAAAGATCCCACACGAGGGATGGCCTCTCGTAACGACAAAGCGGTTCGACTACTTCCTTCGGGTAGAGTCTGAACTCTCTACGATGGACTACTGCTTTTACATGGACGTAGATTCTGTCTTGGTAAATACACTTGAGCCCATACTCCCCATGAGCGGAATGTTTGCAACGATACACCCTGTTTTCCGCGGTGGTCCCGGGACTCCTGAGCGGAACCCGCGAAGTTCAGCGTATATGCCAGAAAGCATGGCCAATACCTATTATTACGGTGGATTTTGGGGAGGAGCCTCAAGCGACTTTATCGCAATGTCGAAGGAGCTGAAAAACCGGGTGGAAATGGATCTTTCATGGGGGTTCATTGCAACATGGTGGGATGAATCACAAATGAACAAATACTTGTATCAGAACCCACCCACATACCAATTTGATTACCCCTTTGTTGCAGTCGAGGGAGTATCCCATCCAACACAAGACACATGTGTATGGTTCATTGAGAAGGACAAACGCGGGGGGCATATGTATCTACGCGGTGTCGCTTAGAAAGTATATGCACGTGTTGAAATAATGAAAGTCCTGTTGAACATCATTGCAACAAACCGTTATATGACGTTTGTTCCCACAATCCTTGCATCGGTGAATATGCATTTCTTTCCGTCGGCCGAGCGTCGCGTGATCGTACACACAAACCTCGATCTCCCATCCTTGGAGTTTCCGTCGCTCAACATCGAGAAACATGCGATTCCTCACGAACAGTGGCCACTTGTCACCTTGAAGCGATTTCATTATTTTCTCGAAACAGAAGACCGGTTGAAGGAGGCGGACTACTGCTTCTACATGGATGTCGACGCTGTGTTCGTCCGAACCCTTGATTGGACACTTCCCGACCATGGAATGTTCGGAACGATTCACCCAATGCACCACACTGGGCCCGGATATCCCGAACGCGACCCGATCTCGACTGCTTACATTCCGAAGGGTTCGAACAATCGATACTTTTATGGAGGCTTCTTCGGAGGGAAAAGCGAGGACTTTATCAAGATGGCTTACGATATCCGCGACTGCGTGGGAACAGACATGTCAAGAATGCATATTGCTATTTGGCACGATGAATCCCATCTGAACCGGTATCTTTTCCAGAACCCGCCTTCACTTACATTCGAGTTCCCGTTTGGAACTGCAGAAGGTGTCTCTCAGATTGTCCCGGAGTCATACATCTACTTTATCGAGAAGGCATATAGAGGTGGACATAACTATTTTCGTGGAATCGAGTAGTCATTGCAATGCCTACGTTTGTTACGGCTGCAAGTAGCAATCACTTCAAGTCACTGTGTCAGCTGCTTGAAACCCTCCGAGGTCAACGAGTATTTGTCTACGATCTTGGTCTTACATCTGGAGAAGGGGATCACATCCGTTCAACATTCGAGGTGATCTATCGAACATTTCCATTTCACCATTACCCTCCTCACGTCTCGTTGTCTGCTCAGGATGCAGGTGCATATGCTTGGAAGCCGATCATCATATCTGACGTCTTCGCTGAGATTGATGGAGTCTTGATCTGGTGCGACGCCGGGAACAAGGTAATGGACCCGGTCGCACTTGAGAACTGTGTTCGTGCTGCCGGTGTCTATACACCTACATCATCGGGGACACTGTCCACTTGGACCCATCCAATCGCACTGGCAACGATGGGCGTCCCGAGGCAGTGGTACGGCTTCGACATGCGCAATGCTGCGTGTATTGGATTTCTCAAGGGATCGGCCGATGGGTTCGTAGCTGAGTGGAAGTCGTTTGCACTGGACAAGAACGCGATTCTTCCTCTGGGAGCAAACCGCTCAAACCATCGCCACGATCAGTCGATTCTGACGTTCTTATACTACAAGTACAGGGTCATGCGTCGCGATGACTACGTCGGTTTTTCCATTCATAATGATATCGATTGAGTGTATAATGCGGATTCAGGACCTAAAGGTCGTGTATATCTGCCCAGACCACAATGAAAAGTATCACGCACGGAAGGTCCATATGGACACCATGCTTGATGAACTTGGGTTCAAGGATGTTGTTCATTTCAAGTCAGGCACCGAAGGGTATCCGCGCTGTCTCGCGAATGCGAACATCGAGATCTTGAACAGATACCTAGACGAACCGGTTCTTCTTCTCGAAGACGACGTTGAGTTCACGGGTGTAGATGAATTCGAGCTTGTTGAGGATGCCGATGCAATCTACTTCGGAGTGAGTCTGTGCGCAGGACACCCAACGCTCAATGTCAACCAAGGATTCGCGGTCTATTCGAAGTATACCCACACGCAAGACCGCATCCACAACATGCTTGGAACACATGCGATTCTCTACATCTCAAAGGCATACAAACAGGCTGTGATTGAGCGGTTGAAGACGGTAGTCGGTCACACCGATGTTGCGATCGCGCGTATGCAACCAAACTTCAAGATTCTGGCAAACAAGAAGCCATCCTTCTTTCAGTCCGACAAGTTCAACCCACCTGATCATAACAATTTCTATACGAAGTTCGAACTAACCGATGTTGCGTTACACTTGATCGCAACCAACAAGTACACACAGTTCCTCGATCGTATCGTCAAGAGCGCAAAGAAGTACTTCTTCCCTGCCCTCCGACGCCATATCGTCATCTATTCCGATGACATGAATGCTGTGAAACACCTTGAACAGACACATCCAACCATTGAGTTCCACTTCAGATCCATACATCACGAACCCTGGCCACTCGTGACCCTTAAGCGTTTCGAATACTTCTCGTCGATGAAGCTGAATGTGGATTATAGTTTCTATGTCGACGTAGATTCTGAGTTCATCGGTGAACTTGACAATTCATTCTTGCCTCAATGGTTTGCAGGGACGGAACATCCATTGCCCAATCAACATGAATCCACGGAGAAGAACCCCGCATCTCGTGCATGTGTACCCATGAATGTTGAGACCTATTTCTGTGGTGGGTTCTTTGGGGGGCATCAGAATCACTTTATGCATATATCAACTCTATTGGCCGGTCGTATCCAAGATGATATGAACAGGCGAGTGATGGCGATGTGGCACGACGAGAGCCATTTGAACTGGTACCTGTATCATCATAAGCCCTCGACTGTCTTTCGTGTCCCGTTCGCAGTTGCAGAATCCTATACAACAGTGAAGCCTGAATCAAAGATTCTATTCCTTGATAAAAGGAAGATCCGTACACATCATTCAGATATCAAATTTAACGGCTGGTTTTAATAGATGTAACAATTTACATCGGATCAGATATGCAGTATAAATGAAGAACGACCAGTGGCCGTCCTTTCGCAAGATTCCACCTAACTCTGTATGCGTGGAGATCGGGACGTGGGAAGGCGATTATTCATGGGAGATTCTCAAGAACACCACGTGTAAGAAGCTATATTGCGTAGATCCGTATCGGCGTTTCCCGAGCGGGGAATATCCGGATGCCATGAACACGCTTACGCAGCAGCAATTTGATGAGAAGTTCAACACTGTGAAACAGAGGTTTGCCCAGTTCGGCGATCGTGTGGAGTTTCTCCGCATGACATCATCGGAGGCGGTGTCCATGTTCGTAAACGAGTCTCTTGATTTTGTCTATATCGACGGCAATCATGACTACAAGTTTGTTTTGAATGACATTATGCTTTGGTATCCGAAGGTGAAGATCGGAGGGTATCTGACAGGCGATGATGTATATAGCACGGATCCTGCTGAGCACGATAAGGACGGAAATATTCAACGTAATTGGGGTGGACCCATTTGGAGCAAGTATGGAACGTATACCGCTGTCCTAGAAGGCAGACGACGACTTGGTTACGAGTTCGAAATTGATCAGACCCAGTTCATCATTCATAAACACGAGTGACCAACGGAAATTCGCATCCAATTTACACCACAAATATAGGTAGCTTTCTACCCTTATTTGTGGTTTTGTGTTTGGTTCTTCTTCGTGGTTTCGGAGGTCTCTAGTTGGAGTACGCCAGGCCACCCATGCCGCTCATCACGCGGAGCACGTTGTAGTTGACGGCGTAGACGCGCACCTGGGCCGTGCGGCCCGAGCGGACCGTGTTCACGGACACCGTGAGCTGGAGCGTGGCCTTGTCGATGCGCGAGAAGTTGCACGTACCGGACGGCTGGTGCTCCTCCGGCTTGAGCGCGAAGGAGTACACGCAGATACCCGGGGCCGTGGGCGTACGCGTGTGGTGCTGGTACGGCTGCACGTACGCGAAGTAGCGTCCCTCGCGCTCCGTGAAGCGATCCTGTCCGTTGAGCTGCAGCTTGGCGACCTCAGTCGGCGTCTTGCCTGTGCAGCGAGTGCCGGAGTTGAGGATGACCTTCGCGAGGAGGTAGTTGGTCGTGTCCTCAAAGAGGTAGACCTGGTCGTTACCACCCGCGAAGTTGGAGTCGAGCCACGACGCACCCACCAGGGACGGGCCGACCGCGACACCGAGACCCGGGAGGTACGGGCCAGAGGAGCCGTCGGCGATCAGGGTAGGCACACCGAGGGAGATGTTGCCGCCGCCCAGGGAGCCACGGGCGAGAACGTCCATGATCACACCCTCCGTGCTGAAGTCATCGGAGTAGTTGAACGGCTGGCACCCGTTGACCTCGGCGATGAACGTGGGAGGAGGGAACGAGCAGTCCACGAACGAGTCGCGCTGGACGACCCACACGAGCTCCTTCACCGGGTGGTTGAAGTTGAGCTGGATCTTGTTCGAGCTCGACGTGATCGACTCGGCGCCCGTGAACTGCAGCTGCTCGATGAGGTACTCGTGCGTCTGCTGGGCGAAGCGGCGGCGCTCCTCCGTGTCCAGGTAGATGTAGTCGATGTACAGCGACGCAGCCGTCAGGGACTGGATCGCCGTCGGGGCAGACGCAGTCGACGCGAGCTCATAGTAGCAGCAGTTGATCCACTGCTCGAACTCCACGTTGATGCGCACCTCGTGGTACTGGAGGGCGATCAGCGGGATCGCGAGACCCGGGTTGCGGCAGAACCAGAACTGCAGCGGGATGTACAGCGTACGCGCCGGGGTACCCGCGCGGGGGGCGCACGAGTTCGTCAGCTCAGAACCAGCGCAGGAGACATCCAGCTGGTAGCCACGACGGTCCTTCATCAGCACGAGGTCGTGCGTGTTGCCAACCATCTCATCGAGCGCCGTGACCGTGCCCAGATCCTGCGTCAGCTGCGTCCAGATCTGCATCCAGTCGCCGTACTGGCGGTCGATGCGCTGACCGCCAATCTCGAGCTCAACCGTCTTGATCATGCGGTGGCCGATGTAGTTGAGCCAACGGAAACGGTTGATCTGCGGGTTGTTACCCGAGCCCGTGGTGGCACCCGAGTTGGCCGCACCGTCAATCTGCACCGCCGGGAGAACCACCTGGATGTACGAGCGGAACATCAGGTCGGCGTTACGGTTGATGATCGCCGTCACGCGCTTGTTGAAGTCCGCCTGGCCGTTGAACGTCACCTCAATGGACTCCATCGCGAAGTTCGTGTGGCGCTTGAACAGCACCTTCCAGAACGTGATCTGGGGGTTGCCGCTGATGTAGATGTCCTGCGCACCGTAGCTGACGAGCTGAAGAAGACCACCACCCATGTTGCTTGTATGATACTCAGCAACAAAATTTCTTCGGCAAGAATCTACACACACGACGACGACCTTAAAAAATGCGCATCTACGCGG
>Ga0114959_10001005_pt1 | contig 25810 bp, 23 predicted proteins | sample C_130625_EF_Meta_FD_87317 | JGI IMG/M metagenome (GOLD analysis project Ga0114959, IMG submission 87317) | Freshwater microbial communities from Lake Croche, Canada to study carbon cycling - C_130625_EF_MetaG | ecosystem: Environmental > Aquatic > Freshwater > Lake | place: Lake Croche, Canada... | reverse complement strand
TCTCACTTCGTACTAAACTTTTAGCATTAGCGAGAAAATTATAGTAATGAAATCTGCACACGCAATACTTTCCATACAAGGACTTGAAATAGCCTACCCTAGCCAGAATGGTAATGATAAGGTCATTGCAGTTAAAAACCTGAATCTTGATCTCATGGCTGGAGAGATCGGTTGCCTGCTTGGATCCTCCGGATGTGGAAAGTCTACTGTTCTTAGGGCGATTTGTGGTTTTGAACCCCTCAAATCTGGCGAAATTTTCCTAAGAAACAAGCTAGTAAGCTCTAAATCAATGATTCTGCCGCCAGGCCAAAGGCGAATTGGGATGGTCTTTCAGGACTTCGCTCTCTTTCCTCATCTTAACGTACTAGAAAATGTCAGCTTTGGATTGCAACATCTTTCTAGTCAACAAAAGACTACTGTTGCGATGGATTGGCTAAATAAGGTCTCTCTCTCAGATAAAGCTAAGTCATATCCACATGAACTAAGTGGTGGCCAACAGCAGCGAGTGTCGCTTGCTAGAGCAATGGCGCCAGAGCCTGATTTAATTCTTCTTGATGAGCCATTTTCTAGCTTGGATATTGAATTACGAGAGCGACTCGCTTGTGAGATGCGCAATATTCTCAAAGCAAATCATATTACTGCTCTATTGGTTACTCATGATCAAATTGAAGCATTTGCCATTGCTGACAAAGTGGGTGTGATGGCGGATGGAAAAGTACTTCAATGGGATGCACCCTACGAGCTATATCATAAGCCAGCCACTCGGTATGTTGCAGACTTTATTGGACGCGGTGTATTTATTAAAGGTACTGTTCTGGCTGAGAACAGAGTCAAGATCGAAATCGGCGAACTTCCAATAGAGCAAGGTCATAATATTGAAATTGGCAAAGAAATAGACGTGTTATTACGTGCCGATGATATTCAACACGATGACAATAGCCCCATGCAAGCAGAAGTTGTTGATAAAACATTTAGGGGTGCTGATTTTTTATACACCCTAAAACTCCAATCTGGTATGGAAGTATTAGCACTTGTACCAAGTCATCATAATCATGATGTAGGTGAAAAGATTGGCATCACACTTGCTTTAGACCATGTGGTTACTTTTTAGCCCAGATAACTTACTGGAATACGCATAAGAGCCCTTGCCTGCCCAGTATGATTCGAACGCACCCTACGCCTTGGGATTCATACGATAGAAGACCAACAAATCATTTCTTCCTACGGGCGCAGCAAGATTAGTCTCAATATCAGTTAAAAAGTTTGCAAAAGCTTCTGTATCTTCAAGTGAAGCTGCCTGCTCTGCATTCTCCCAAATTCCAAAGCCTTCAATAACGTTCTGTGCTTGGTTGCCGACGATGATGACATCATGTAGATCAGGATGACCCGTCAATACCTCTTGGGCAAACTGATGGTAACGATCGCAAACTTTTTGGAATGAGCCCGGCTTAGTTTGAAGTGAAAGGTGCGCAACGTGTGACATATTTATTTCTCCTGTGTTTGATTTGTGCGAATAATAATATTAGGTTTGTATGACAGTTTACATAACTGCTTGCAATAAGTTGGGGCGATAAAAAAACAGGTTTTTTGACTTAATCTCATCAGCTAGGCTGGTGTTTGGCCTGCTCAGCACGATTTGAACGTGCGACCTTACCCCGTTCAAGTTAATTACTTAATGCTGAAGGCTTATAGAAATAAATTGACCCCGCATTCCCCATCATATAAATTAATCCTCCATATCCAAGGTTAGGTAGAGATCCTAGAGCAGTTGATGGCGTATATGCGCTAGATGGCGGCCTAAGAATAGTCGCCCCAGTACTTGCATTGGCCCACTCTACAGTTTCGGTATAGTTGCCACTATAAAGCGCAGCTTGCAGAACACTTGTCGAAGAAGAAATATTCGGATTAAGGTATTGCGAAATTAATATCCTCTGGTTAGCCGGGCCAACTAAAGAAAAATAATCTGTCGTGCGCCAATCAGGCCGACTCCAAACAGTAGTCATGGCACCTGTTGCTTGATTTAATCTAAGCCCCACTACTCCTTCATAAGTATCTTGTGCGTAAACCATATTATTTTCCGGGTCTACTCCAAAACTACCCAGTGACGCACTCCAACCCCCCGTTGGACTGGCTGTTGGGAGGGTTGTTCCCCAAGGGGTGGCACGCACAGAGGTAACAGAGCCATCCCCATTAATGTCTTGACTTACTGCAAAAGGAGTAATGGGTACTGATGATGACCCCAAACCATTTTGGTTAGCAATAATCCAATTCCCAAGAACTGCAGGAGCATCTCCCCCAGATTGACCTGGTAGTAAATAGGATGGGGGAACCCACGAAGCATCAGCGGTTAAATGACTCGTGATGGGATCAACAATGATGCGTTCTAAATAGCTTATCCCAGCTAGATACCAATAAATTTTATTTTTGTGCTTTGTCACAACTCCACGCGTTCCCACCATCTGATTAAGCACAATAGAATCAATCAGTTGAAGGGAGTTGGAATCAAGTGCAACTGCTGTTGTATTTGGCGGTAATCCAAAAAGCGCTTGACATGAGGTCATTGCCCCATTTCCTTGGGTGGGACAGCCAATTGGACGATTCTGGCTTTTTAATAAAATGGCACCAGCTGCATTTGGAGCGATCATAAAGCCGTCAAAATTTGCATTTATTGGACTTGAGAGTGTAGGCGATACCCCCAATTGAACTGACTTTAATATGGACCCCGTTAATGGATCAAGCTTAACAATCGTTGTTCCCGCTGCAGCAATAATGGTTCCATCGGCAATCACTCCCATGCTACCAAAAGCATTCCACTGCCCAGCAGGTAGTGGATGGACAGCATTAATATAGGTAAGCCAAATTTGTTGCCCAGTTAGGGGATTAAATTTTGCAACATATTGACCAGTTGTTTCAGATGCTAAACCTCCACCCATAATATAGCTACCCGTGGGGCCATCATTCACAATAAACTGAATCGATCCCCATGTACTGGCTGATGACATCTGGATTGCCTGATTTGAACCACTAAAAGAACCGGTAAAAGTAGCACATGGCTGCACGCCACTGTGAATCGAGTCAGTATGCTCTGGAGCCCCTATAGCAGGTGTATAGTTCACATAATTGTTTGATGGATCGGCAGCATATTGCTTCATGCATCCAACTTCTGTAGCGACGATTGTTGAATCAACAGAAATTTGCTTTGCAGTAGTACTAGTTGAGTTATCGCCGCCACTACAGCCAATGATGTGAGTAGTGGCAACTATTGCAATGGCCAAGTAGAAAGTAAATCTCATTTTTAACCCCATGCATTGAACTATGTTCGAAATCTGGGGCGGTAGGTTTGGCAAGATGCCAAGTCAGCTCGAAGGTCTGTTGGAACCAGTCTAGCTGAGGTCGATGAAGATAAGCAAGGTCTTTGTAGAAATGATTATGAATAGCCAAGATTGCTTAATTGAGACTCGTAAACAAGGTTTTTTGATGTCGCCTCATCTGTCCTACCAGCCCCAAATGAACCCTTGTCTGATAAAGAATGTTTTTATTCTCTAGAGTGATGAAATATTTTGACCATTTAAAATAAATAGAAGCTTTGTAAACTTACAAAATAAGGATGAAACGCTAAATTTGTATAAATAGGTAAGTAATTTATAAAAAATCCTATAGCGGTTAAAAGCTCTATATAAGAGTAAGATTTCAGTTGAAAGACTTTTCTTTCCTATCAATCTCTTATTGAAATATATCAGGAGCCTTAATAATGCAAAATTCATTTCTTAAGATTCTATTTAATTGCTCCATTATTATTATCGGGTTAATGATTTCACCTTTGGTCTTAGCCCAGCAAAAAGAGATTGCTCAAGTGCAAGGAGAAAAGCTTACCCGTTTATGGTGGGAGAATATGCAATCCAAAAATATTAGTGCGGTCGAAAAGGCTATTTCACCAAGCTTTCAAAGTATAGGTAGCTCAGGGATAGTGGGACGTGATAAGTTTATTTCAATAGTGAAGAATTTGACCTTAGGAAAATATACTTTGAGTGAATTCAAAGTGCTACAGTCTGATAATGTTTTAGTGATTTCTTATGTAACAGCCATAGAAAATGAAGTAGTTTATGGAGTTGAGCAGTCTAATAAGCCGCCTGGTCGACTTGACGTATGGCAAAACACTTCTTTAGGTTGGCAAATTGTTTCTCATGCTGACATCAGTCCTGCTAAGCCTCCTAAGCTTAATATCAAGAATTAAGCCAAACTTTTTACTTAATCTGTTGATTGGCATTAATGGGTGCTTCCAAATATTTTTGTCGGGTAAACCGATAAGATAGCGATCTTTTCATAGGTAGCTTTTTGCATTAAATCAAGACTGAATACGCGATCGGATTTCAATTCACTAATTACAGATGGTTGGCTTTCTATGTCCAAACAATGTTTTTTTCTCGAAGGCATGTGCTAGCTGTAAAACACCAAAATCATCGCGATGTCGTCCTACAATTTGAATCCCTACTGGTAGACCTGAATTGGTAAAACCCGCTGGTACTGAAATAGCTGGATTTCCTAAGGTACTAATTAAATAGGCTGACCTTTGCCACTCAATATAGGTATTCATTTTGATGCCATTGATTTCAGGCGGGAACTCTTGATTAATTGAAAAAGGTGCTACTTGAGAAGTAGGCAAGACCAAAAAATCATACTTTTTGAAAAACTCTCGCATACGGTGATAAAGTTCAGTTCGTTTTGCTTCAGCCCTGACCAATTGAGGACCAGTAATCTGAAGTCCTTGTTCGGCGTTCCATATCACCGTATCTTTTAACTCGTTACGATGCTTCTCTAATAAGGGAGTGACTCGTAATTCTGCTCTCCAGGCACGCCATAACATGAATATTTCATCAGCATCTTCAATGTCAGGCTCGTCATTTTCAACCTGGCAACCGATTTCTTGAAAAATCTCTCTACTTGATTCAACAACATTAGCGACTTCAGGTTCAACTGGTAAGCCACCTAAATTGGTACTGAAAGCAATTTTACAATTTATAAAAGACTTCTCTAAAGGCTGTAAGAAGATATCACCAGGAGCTTCTAATGAAATAGGCGATCGATCATCAGGCCCCGACATTGCTGCCATTGCCAAAGCTAAATCCTGAACAGATCTGGCCATAGGGCCAGCAACAGTCAAGCTATACCAACCTAACGATTCAGGCCACGAAGGCACTCTTCCAGGCGAAGGTCGCATTCCCACTACATTACAAAAGCTAGCAGGATTTCGGAGTGAACCCCCAAAATCAGTACCATCAGCGAGTGCAACCATACCGGCTGCTAAAGCTACCGCAGCTCCACCAGAAGAACCCCCACAGGTCTTGCTAAGGTCATAAGGATTCAGGGTTGATCCAAAAACGGCATTAAATGTTTGGCTACCTGCTCCAAACTCAGGAGTATTCGTTTTCCCTAGACTAATTGCACCAGCTTTCTTTAAACGTTCAACTGGTAAAGAATCAACATCAGGTACGAAATCTTTAAAGGCAAGCGAGCCAAAGGTTGTTCTTACACCACGAGTTAAGAGCAAATCTTTATGGGCTACTGGCAATCCATGCAATAGACCGACGTTAGCATTTTCAAGGATTTTTTGGTCTGCGATTAAAGCCTCAGCCATTGCCGACTCGGCTGTTAGGGTAACAATCGCATTTAAGCTAGGGTTTAAACGCTCAATCTGATCTAGATGAGCTCGAATAATCTGCTGAATTGAAATCTTCTTTAATCGGATTAATTGAGACAATTGTGTTGCAGATAAGAAACATAAATCTTCATTAAGCATTAGCTTATTAACCTCTATTTATTAATTTATATTTTTCTTTATTTAGCTAGTGCCTTAAGAGCATCATGATTACTCTAATTGAATATTTAAACGTTTATTAAGGGCTTTGAAACGAGCAATATCTGAATTTATAAATGCAGCCATCGCCTCAGGGCCCTCATTCACAACCTCAAGAGATTGCATAGCCATTTTTTCTTTAACTTCTGGAGTACTCATGACATCAGAAACTGCTTTTGCTAGTTTACTAGTAATCGGTCTCGGTACCGAAGATGAAATTGCAACTCCATAAACGGTTAGATAGCGAGCTGAAGATAGGCGTAGTTCATCTAAGGCTGGAGTATCTGGCAGAAATCGTGAGCGGGTAAGAGAAGTTACTGCTAAGGCTCTTAATTTTCCCGCTTTGATTTGAGAGATAGCTGCAGGAATTGTCTCTAAGCCAAAATCGACATCACCTCGTATGATTGCGAAAATTGAATCGCTGCTTCCTTTGTATGGAACTTGCTCAATATCTATTTGGGCGGCGCTTGCAAAAATTTCTGATGCTAGGTGCGGTGATGTTCCTGGCCCATAACTGCTATATCTTAAAGTATTAGGCTTTGCTTTTGCTTGGGCAATGAGCTCAGATAATTTTGTATATGGCTTATCAACTGACGTCACTAATACCAATGGAGTAGAGACTGATAAATTAATTGGATATAGATCTTTTTCAATGTCATAAGGCAAATTAGCCTTCAAGGCAGGTAGTACTGTAAAGCTACTATTAGCTGACACTAAGGCTGTGTAACCATCGGGCGGAGCCCTTAATGAAGACATGACTCCAATAACGGTAGAACCTCCTGGTTTATTCTCAATAATGACTGGTTGACCCAGCTTAGCCGGCAGATTTTCTGAAAGTACTCGAGCTAAGATATCTGTTGCACCACCGGGAGGAAATGGCACTATCAGAGTAATCGCTCTATTTGGATAAGTTTGAGCCATCAATACCGATGACATCAGCAGTCCAAATATGCAAGTAACAAACTTAATAAATGTATTTGATTTCATATCTTCTCCACAGAATTTCCTACTCATAGGCTTTCATCCTATATGACTTGATCATGTTAACTAGCTATCCCCTCAAAAGAAAATATCTTTTAAGAAAAATTTACTCCTTTCCTGGGCCAATGACACGCGGATAAACCATGATGTTGGTATCCGCAGCTGTGGTATCGCCTGGCCGTATATATGAACGTTCATAAATATTGATAGGGGTTGGCGGAGTTGTGTCAGGAATCAATGAATTTCCATTCAAATTAACACAATATTGAGTGGCGATAGTACAGTTTTTAGAGATCAGGCTAATGTATAGATTTTGTAACGCAGCCTTAAGCATAGGAGAGGCTGAGCTATACAATCCCAATGCCCGTACAACTGATTCTGCTGAGCTTACCCCAGTATCGGAACCCGTTAAAGAACCACTGTTAAATCCAACTGCATTGAAATTCGTTTGCGAAGAGCTTGCTATTCCAGCCATCTCTGCAGCGTTATAGATACTTAAAGAGATATAACTCGAATTACTAAAATAATTATGGTTGACGCCGGCTATAAATAAAATACTGTTATTAGACAAATCAAATTTTGGTGAAAAAGCATAGGTACTAGTATCTTGATCATCGCCAGCACAAATAGTGCCTTTTCTAATGCAGTCACCACCTACTAAACCCATGGGAATACCCTTGAGGTCGTCCAGAGTTGTTCTAGTAAAACTCGAGGTAGATACTGCAGAGAGGCTTCCTAAAGTTGTATTAGTGATTGACCATGATTGCAGGAGACTCGCTAACTCATCTAATGCTGCCGTTAATTGGGTCTCAACCGTACCCGTGCGGGCCGTGTATTGGTTGGTAGGATAACGTACAACACCAACATTAGGTGCGCTAACTTTATAAACTAAAACATTACTTGCTATTGATGAGTACCAGGCATTTGCAGAGTTTTGATTTTGAGGCAATGCATATTTTATTAAGGTAATCAAGTCATCGGCAGCTTGGGTATTTCCTGTGATGACATTTGGGCCTAGCTTTTCGATCATTACTGAATTTGGATTAACGCCTTTGGCCTTTAACTTAGACACAATATCGTTAGCTAGCAGTTCATTTGAGCTTGTTATATAAGTGATAATTTTGCCATTCCAAGGTGAACCACCCTGATTTTGAACTACTATGTTATTTAAATTATTTCCAACGCTGCCAAATGTTTCAAATCTAGATGGATCTGGAGAGAGAACCTGGAGTGGATAAGATTGAGTGTAATTACTAGTAAGACTGGTAAACACATAACTCTGGTATCCGAAATATGCTCCCGTAGAAGGGTAATTCACTACCGTAATCAATGCATCATTATCACTTAGGCGATATGCGATATTAGTTGTGACACCATTAGGGCCTGGAGCATTTAAGGGAACCGCATAATATGGATCGACATATGAGTTTTCAATAGGTGGCTGAGGGATAATATAGGGTGCAGCAGCATTATTCCCAAAACAACTCCCAAAAATCGCGACAAACTGTGGGCAGGAAGTATTTTCGAATAAGTAAACATTGCCCTGAGTAACCTTGTAACCATTTAAAGCTAAGTCACTAACAGCGGCAGTAGTTTGGCTTAGGGAGGGGTTAGAGGAACTGCTTGGAGTGCTACCTGTAGTGCTATCCCCTCCTCCACTACAGGCACTCATTAAAGTGGCGGCAAAGATTGCAAGTGCAAAGCAAAAAATAATTCTCATTTTTAATCCCATGAAATGAACTGTGCTCGAAATCTGGGGCGGTAGGTTTGGCAGAATGCCAAATCAGCTCGAAGGTCTATTGGGTTCATTCTACAGAGTGCCGGGCATATAACAAGGCGTGAATCTACTGATAGCTAAACTTAGTCAATTTAGGCTTATAAACCAGGTCTTTAAACTAGATCTCATCAGCCAGACGGGCCTTTGGTCTATCCAGCTGGATTCGAAGGTTCGTCCTCCCCCTTAGGAAAATTCGTGGCTGCTGGAAAGTCTACATATTTCAGTGACTGACAGCTTAAAAAAGATAATGGAGCCTATTACTCTGGTAACCATGTGACAACTTTTTCGCGTTGAATTGCTAACCAGGCTTTTAATTCTCCATTATCAATAATTGGAATCATGCGCCATTTCATCATAAAAATCGTACCATCTTTTTTATAATTTACGGCCTCACCTTCAAAGACCGCGACATCAATGAGACATTTCCGTAAGCGTTGAATAACCTCTTGGGAGGTACTTGGGCCCTGGAGAATCTTTGGCGATTTCCCGAGAATTTCATCTGCGCTATAGCCGGTCAGTTGCGTGAACGCTGAGTTAGTGTAGGTAATTTTGGGGTTATTTGATGCGTCGGTAATAAGAACAGAATCGTAGCCCTGCAAAAGCATGGTCTCCAGAATAGATTGGCATAAATCACTACTGAAGGTATTTTTAAGATTGTTCAACATGCCCTAACAGTAACATGGTTTATTCTTTGGTTTAAAAGGATGGAGTAAAGAATCTTTGGCCTGCCCAGCACGATTCGAACGTGCGACCTCGGCCTTAGAAGCTTTAAAATGAGGTTAATCAACTCCAGAAACAATGGTTTAAAGATGTTGGCTTTTGGTGTGATACTAGCACTGAGATCTGTGGTGAATAGTGGAGTTCGATGGGTCGTTTGTGGGATTGGCAGGTAGATGGATGGTTTAGTGTTTGATCAACAAAGCCTATTACCGAGCTATTGCGATACGACCACGAGTTTCTCTAGTATCAATGATGGTTACAAAGCCAGTTATTGGATCAATAGTCTCACTGTAAATACCCTTGATAAAATTTACGTATTCTGGTTTTGGTTGATCATATTGAAGCTGCTGAACTAGTGGTAATTGAGCTTGTTGCTCCTGCTTCTTGAGTTTGATACAACTGGGTGCAGCAGCCGAATACTTACTTGTGCATTTAATAGCAAGTGCATCATCATGCATACCAGCTTGATCAAATGATCTTGCTGCTTCAAATGTCATACATTCAGTTGCTTCCCATGAAGATCCTGCACTAAAGCCAAATAAAACGGCAGAGCCACCGATTGATGATGAGCCCATACAAGGTGCTGTTGGAAAGTTTGATGGAGCTACTGCAGTAGCCACTGGGATTTTTGGAGCAGTATAGTTTGATGTGATAGTGGTATTGCCGGATATGTTTCCGCTTGAGGTTGATTTCCCACCGGTTGCATTAGACTTTCCACCTGCAGATGTTGAAGCACCTGTGGATAAATTCCCAACAGACCCGCCTGCACCACCCTGAGATGTAGAGGCACCTGTGCTGAGATTTCCAACCGATCCACCTGCAGATGTTGAAGCACCTGTGGATAAATTCCCAACAGACCCGCCTGCACCACCCTGAGATGTAGAGGCACCTGTGCTGAGATTTCCAATTGTGGAAACAGAATTTGAAATAGGCGTGCTTGTTATTGCTCCGCCAGTAGTGCCTCCATCAGTACTAATGGAAACTTGACCAAAAGAGGCGCGAAATACGAGCACAGTCAAACTTGCCAATGCAAGTTTTTTAAACATAAATAGAAATTTCTTGGGAAATTGAGACCTACTCTAATTCGCTAGAGAGGACGACTGTTACGTGTGGTTGAAGAATTCAAGTGCCATAACAGTTATCAGCCTTGAACTAGGATTGACTCTACTCCTTTAATTGACGAATAGATACAACCTATTTTGCAAATGGTCATAAAGATCTATTCAAGGTCTTAGAGTATGTTTACTGCAGATAGAACGACTGTTAATGGCCGTAAACAGTCATCCAGAAGATCAACCTACGCCCTGCCGAGGCGCTCCATATGCTAGGCAAACTTGGTCAATATTTGGTCAACTGAACTCAATAAAATAAGGTTTTTTTAATCAAATCTCAGGGGCCAGTCAGGCCTTTGGCCTGCCCAGCACGATTCGAACGTGCGACCTCGACCTTAGAAGCTGTAAAAATGAGTAGAAAAAACTTATATTTAAGTTGTTGGGATTGTGAGCGGCGTAGACACCGAGATCTGTGGGATTGAGTGGGATGCCATGGATGTTGAGTGGCATCTACAGTTGGTCGGATAGTCAGATGTCTAATTTGTCGGGTAAACCGACATTTTGGGAACGTCCTTTTAAGGGACGGTTGGGTGGCGGCTTTGGACCCGAAGCAGACGCCCAAAGAAAAAAACCATCCGAAGAGGGTTTTAGTGTTTCTTGGTGAATCCTGCGTGACTTGTACAGGCGACCTAAAGATTAAGGATCTTCTGCTCTAACAACTGAGCTAAAAGCCCCTAAGCCACAAGCGTATATTGAATACCGTGAGAAATCGTCTGCGCTACTAAAGCAGCACCCTCTGGCAAGGTGGCAAACTGTTCTAACACTAAGGCTTTAGTTGCCCCAGTATTGAGTTGTCCCTCCCAATAAGCAATACCACCGGCATCCCCAACGCGATGTAAAACATTTTGATAGAGCTCGCTCACGAAAGTATTATTGCTTGGATTGGCGCCATACTTGGTAATGAATTCAGGGGAGTTTACAAAAGATTGGGCGACCCCTGTGACGATATTGACCCCATTATCAACTTGGGCCAGCCAATACCCCATGCCAGCCAGATCAGCCACTCTATTAAAAGCGGCTTGATACAACATATAGACTGAGCCTGCGTTTTGATTTGGGGCAATATCCAAAGCATTATTTACATTCGTAAAATGCAGACGCTGTACATTTGTTAAGCTATCAGTGCCATCTCGATTAGCCGTGTTGTCTTGGATGGTGGCGCTGATACTGCTAGAAATCGTGACCGTATAGTCACCTAAAATACCGCTGTAATTAGAAGTTGAAATGCCCACCGTTCCCCCAGTAATCGTATCATTGCCTTTACCACCAGTAAAGGAAAATACTTTCCCAAGATTGCCACCTATTAAGATATCGTTTCCATTACCCCCAATTGCATTTTGGATAATGCAATTAAATGCGATAGCGATATTTTGAATCATCCCATCAACATTTGAATACGAGCCAGGCGTTAAATTAATCATCTGAGCACTGGTACAAAGTGAGCCATCTATGGTGTTATTGCCTCCAGCATCCCAAATGGTAAAGATCGGCGCTTTATTCATGGAAAAATCGTAGATTGCTTGTTCTGTTCCACCTACGTTAGAGTGAAAACCATAAATAGTATCCCCGCTACGAGTAGTCATGTTAGCGCCGTACAATTTTTGGATTGCAGCGATGTCATACACCATGGGCGTCTGTGCATAAAACGCTACATCTCCAGGATTGGGATCAGTAGTCCAGCCTTCACCAGGAGACAGGTTCCCTAAAATATCGATTCTGAAAAGTGCGTACACGCCAAAATAGGACATGATGTTGTATTGTCGGGTGTCTTGTGAAAACTGTGCGTAACCAGTATAGGTAAACTCAACACCCGGGGTGGCATTGTAAGGTCCGGGATGAGAAAGACCTAATGCATGACCCACCTCATGAACCATGGTGGTTAGGCCATAATTATTGATTGTAGGATTGACGTTATTGGGCCAATCACTATTATTTGCCAACCAAATCCGATCCGAGGTAAATGTAAAAGTTTTGTCTGCGGACGGTCTTTGAGATGTTAGGCCAGGGACGGCATAAGTTCCGTCTTCATCCGTGGTAGAAGAATAATTCAAGGTGATATTGGCGGTAGGCAAAGTGCCCGCATTCACAAGTTGTCTTGAAATTAAATCACCCCAGAGTTGAAACGATAATTGGGTTAGCGCAACCTGCGTGGAAGTCATACTTTGCTGTCCAACTCCTTCACCCCCTGGAACCGGAATCGGAGGCACTCCCGTGTTAATAGCGTAGGAGATCGGTCCAGGAGCCCAAGTCATCGTGCTGCCCTGCTGCTCCCCACCCCAAGTAGTGGTTAATTGGGTAATGATTTGGGCGGTGGTAAATACGGTGGTGTAGTTTCCCATTTTCAATTCTCACTTAAATAGAGATCAGATATGAAGTCTATGAATTCACACTCATAGCCAATAATTACTTTTTAGAATTTGTATCCAACGCTGACAAAGCCCATGTACTGGGTTGTCTTAAAGCTGGCATTGTTTGGTGCAGTGCTGTAGGTAGACAAGTTGTAAGACTTATTGACATTGCCGTAAGTCACTCCTAATAAGTCAACTGCCCCATAGATACTGTCAGTAAACATTTTTTTTACCCCCAAACCATAACCAAAACCATTAAGACTTTGACTGGAGCTACTCATCTGATTTGGGCAATATCCATCAGATGAATTACACGAAAGATTGGACTGCAAGCTAGTCGTGACGTAGGCTAGCTTGAGATAAGCCAAGAGATCTTTATCAAAGTAGTAACCTGGTTCAAGCGAAATCCCCCAAGTATTTTTTAAGGTATAGGAACTATTGAGGTTTTCAGAAACCTTTTTACTTGGCCCATCGGGCGTGATATTCGAAGTAACGCCAGTAGTCGAACTTCCACCAGCCGATTGATTACCTATCACATAAAATAAATTGGCAGCTAAGTTATAGGAGGAAAAGGATTTGGAATACCCTATCGAGGCCAATCCCACCAAACGAGTGCCACTCGTATTGCCGTTCACATTTAGCGGACTGCTTCCGTACCATGAGTCGTCATCAGTACCACTGGCGCTCACCTGAGAAGTAGCTACACCTAACCCTAGTTGAGTGTTGATGCCATCGAATACTTGCTGAGCATGTAATAGAGGGGAGTTCGTTAAGCCTGCAAATAAACTCACTACATAAAATAATTTTTTCATTTATAAAACTACCTCCATCGGTATTTTTATAAATAAGCTTTCCCAATTTGGATTCTTATCAAAACTAATCTTTGAAGGACCTATAGCCTCACCAAAATGTGAGTAGGGAAGATTTTGAATGAATGTGAGCATTGCTACCCCCTCAAGAATTGAACTGTGTTCGAAATCTGGGGCGGTAGGTTTGGCAAGATGCCAAGTCAGCTCGAAGATCTGTTGGTATCAGTCTAGCTGAGGTTGATGAAGATAAGCAAGATCTTTATAGAACTTATTATGAGTAGCAATAATTAGTTAATTGAGACTCCTAAACAGGGTTTTTTAACTTGATCCAATCGGCCAGTCGGGTGTTTGGCCTGCCCAGCACGATTCGAACGTGCGACCTACGCATTAGTCACTACTTATAAAAACAAAAAACCACTCCTAAGAGTGGTTGGTAGACGCTCTTTTAAGTTTTATTTCCTCGTCAACTCAAAGCAAGAAGCTACCTTTGGGGTAGCTGAGACTTGTGTATAGCAAATTTCCAAATTTTTAGGGTCCATTAACTTAAACGTAAAACTTCCTGTCTCATTGACCATTACACCACTTTTCATATCTTTAGCATAGGCGCCCATTAAGACTTCTTTGCGCTTAACATCAGTTGAATTCTTGTTATTAGTTGCGCCAATAGAACCAACAAAGTTTCTACCTTCCTCTTTATCAATAACCATTACATACTCTACGTTTCTAAAACGTACGACCTTATCTTTACCGGCTTCCGCTGGATGGAATTGTCCAGCGCCAGAGACGGCTGAATTACTCATACCTGTCCAAGTGCCAAGCATATTGGGTGAGCCTTGTGCAAATGCAGAGAGACTCATGCTTAGCATTGCAAGACTAGTTCCAACTAAAACTACAAAAGAATGATGCGATTTCATAATATTTCTTCCTTTATCTTTTTTAGAATTCTTATAACCAGCGCTAACTCAAAGGGCTACTAAGGCGCGCAAGTACCTGATGAATTGCCACTAACGGTATTGGAGCCGGCACCAAATATTGATACGCCGGTATTACATGCCTGAGCAAATACAGGTGCGGTAGCAGGTGTCAGGGCGGCAAAACCAAAGTAATTGCCCGTTACTGTATTGCCAGTTGTACCGGTTAATGTAACGCCATTACCCGTATTTGTACTGATATAAGTCGTTACCGGTGTAGTTGTGCTGAATGCCGAAGGAGTTGGGCCTACTGAATTTCCGGTTCCTGAAATCAAGATGCCGCCTAAACCATTGCCAAAACCAGTAACCTTTGTAAAGTTAGTTGCAAGACCAATTGAAGCATTGAATACATAATTATTATTGCCGGTAATCTTGATTCCATACAACTGATTAGCTGAGAAAGTATTTTGCGGAATAACAGAGCCGTTATAGCCACCAATGTAGTTACCTGACCCATCAACCAAAATACCATTCCCGCCATTACCATATCCGTTTGTGGCTGACGTTCCGGTAAGTACACCTGTACCATATGTATTTGGACCAACTACATTGGGGTCTACAGTAACACCTGTTGCATTAGAAGTAAGCCAAATGCCATTAAGAATGTTGCCAGACATCACGTTGGTGCGAATCAAGTTGTTTAAGCCAGTTGAATCAATCGTAATACCATTACCTTGGTTAGGTGCTGCCCCCTGAAAAGCATAGAGTCCACCAAAGGTATTAAAGGTAGTAAATCCACTAGCAGTTCCTGCTACACGAATACCATCTCTGCCATTGCCAGCCGATACGTTTCCTAGAGGAATAACGCCGCCAACCTGAACACCTGCGGAGGTGCCGCCAACATAAATTCCATCCTGCCCATTGGGAACCATGGAAGCATTGTTTGCACCAGCGCCAAAGAAGTTCGCCTGCACCAAAATGGCATTGGAGTTGTAAATATACAATCCATTTCTAGCATTACCACTTAATACGTTGTAGTAAATGAATGGGTTATCTTCATAGGTACACCCAATAAGTTGATTGTTATTTGAATTGGTAATACTTACGCCATCAATACCATTTCCGATAGCTGCAGTTCCAGCATTATTCGTACCAATAAAGTTACCACTTAGAACGGTTAACTCCGAATACTGATCAATGTGAACTCCATTGTAAGTATTACCAGAAATCAAGTTACCCAAAGGGGGCGCAATATAAACAATCGGTACCGTACCTTTATTGCCCGTTGGGTCATTAGTTTGCCCAGTAGCGGCGTTGTAGTAAGCAGTTCCGCCAATAGTATTTTCAGTGGCGTAATAAGTAACCAAAATACCATCATTTTTATTACCAATGGCTGCTGTGCCTGCTGGGTTAGTACCAATGGCATTGGCCTGGATCTTATTGCCAGCGCTACCGTATATCTGAATACCATTCAATGTGTTTCCAGAAATAACGTTTGAGTAAAGACCGGAGATGCTCTTAGGGTTTGAGCCAATGATGTTGTTGATAGAGGTAGAGGCTATATAGATGCCATTTTTTGCATTGCCGCCTGCTGTGCCACTCAGATTCAGGCCAATATAGTTTTTCAACAGAGTAATACTGCTAGCATTTAAAGTAACGCCGTTTGAATTTGAACCATAAATTGCTAGGCCTGAAATACCAGAACCTGCAGAGCCACTATTGAAATTAAAGCCTGAACCGACACCATTGAAGTTCACTGCAACTAGTGGTGCTGTTGTAGTGTTACCAGAAACATAGCCAGGAGCTGTAGTTCCATCAATCAAAACTTTTTTGGTAATTGCAGGCAAGTCACTTGCCAGAGTAATAACTCCTGCTACAGAAAAGGAGATCCCCGAATATTGGGAAGTTGATGAAGCGTTTACAGAAGTAATTGCCTCTCTTAATGAACCCGCACCTGAATCATTTGTATTGGTTACGGCGTAGTAGACGCTTGGGGTTGTAACGGTAGAAGAACTACTGCTGCTACCACTATCACTACCACCACCGCAAGCCACCAGGCCCATAGATAAAATTGCAATGAATGCGAGAGAAATGAGGCGGGGGAAAGAAAATAGCTTGGGGTTCATTTTTGAGGATCCGAGTTGATAATGATGAATTTAAGAATTAAGTAAATACCCTAAAACGTATAACCCAAGCCAATTAACATTTGATAAGTATTGAGACTAGCAAAGTTATTGGTGACAGTTCTCGTACTGCTAGTAGTTATGCCTTTGGAAGTATCTGTTGCATTTACGGAAGTGAATGTATAAGAAGGAGCGTTGTAACCCATGTAATTGCCCTCCACGAAACCATACAAGCCACTTGTGATCACTTGTTTGTAGCCCAGTCCAATAAGGTATCCGCCTTGATTAGATGTTTGATTTCCGTTTGTGGCGGGGATTGTAGTTGATACCCCATTAACAGCTCTAGTGAGAGTGGTTGGGCGATTATATTGAGCCGATACTTGGCTATAACCCGCTTTTAAATAAACCAATTTATCTTTATCAAGCGCATAAGCAGGGCTAAGAAAAAGATTAAAACGATTTGAAAGCTGCAAAGTTGCTCCGTTAAATGTCGGATTTTGACCAGAGACAATCGAGGTACTACCAGAGGCATTAGTCGCATTTCCTATTGAAATATTGGAGCTAGTTTGAGTCAATGCTGAATAGTCTGCGCCCACGCCTAGTAACCATTTTTCATTAGCTTGCCAGTAATACCCTGCTCCCAGCACTAAAGGGGCGCCACCAAAAGTTTGACTACTAGCCGTGTAGTTTGCATCAGACTTAGCATAAGGGGTTAAAGATGATGTAGAACTTAAACTGCCAAGTTGATTGCTTTCATAGCCAGTAGAGAGCTGTCCGTAAAATCCAGCAAAAGCACTTTGAGCTTGGGAACTTGTAGTTATCAAACACGCTGCCAAACTTCCTACCACTACCCCAAAAAAGTTACATCTCTGCATGACTCAGTCTCCAAAGGAAATTATCTTAAAAGTGAATTGATCGTATCAAGCGCACAAAGAATTGCAATCCTTCGATCGTAGGAAATCAACTATATTGGTCTTTATCCAGGCCTGCTTTTAAGTGCAGGACTTATTAAACGCTATGAGTTCGGCCAATGATCGCAATCGAAGTTTGTGCATCACCTCAGACTTGTATTGCTTTACAGTTGGTAAGGAGATGTTCAGGCTCTCCATCAACTCTTTATTACCAAAGCCCTGTGATAGTAATTCAAATACCTGTCGCTCACGGGGAGAAAGTATCTTTAGCTTTTCATTGAATGCGCTTACTCGAATTACGTTTTGCATTGTTACAGAATCAATTTCTATACCCTTAGCTATCGCCGTAAGCAAGCTCTCCCTAGTAAATGGCTTGAGTAAGAAGTCTATTGCCCCATTTTTCATTGCAGCAACAATTTGTTGATCCGTACTCTCACCACTAATGATGACCATTGGGATAGTACGGCCTAGCTCTTTGAGTCTTTCTTGTAATTCAACCCCAGTCATATGAGGCATACGCATATCAGACACCACCACAGCTGGAGCTAACTGCTTGTCATAGTCTAAAAAGCTTACTGGATCAGGAAATGCATGCACAACATACCCCACAAACTGAAGTATATGCGTGAGATCGTCTCGCAATTCATTATGGTCTTCAATTAAAAAGACATGCTTTGGGGTGTTATTAGTCTTGGTGACCACTATAAGAGATTAGATTGAATTTCAATGGAAGAAGAATTCTACCGACTATGGGACCAATTTATATCGTACGATAGAAGGATATTGCAATCAAACAGGGATTTGTACCGTAAACAGAGCGCCACCATTGGGCGGAGATTGTGCATAAATCCTACCGCCCTCCGCTTCTACAACATGCTTGCATAGCCACAGACCTATGCCCGTTCCATCTTTCTTGCTAGTTTGAAATAATTCAAATAAGGCACTCTCTTTATCTGGATGAATACCTGGGCCATTATCAAATACTTCTAATTTCACATCTGTAGCAGACTGGTATAGGTTAATTGATATTTCCCTACTCAATTGAACAGAAGCATCTAAGGAATCAATCGCATTAGAAATCAGGTTGGATAAAACCTGCCTTATTAGCGAATCAGTAACAAATACCTCTTTCGTCACCTTTAAATTTAAATCCAATTGAATATGCGACTTCTTTAAGCGGTCTTTATATAACTCGGTAATTTCTAGCACAACATTGTCTAGCCTAATTGAAGTCTTTTTCTCATGCGGATTTCGGAAAACCTTTTTTAGGCTCGAAATTAATTTTGCAGCCCGCTGATTAGCTTTGGCTATATGCTCCAATGATCGAATAGATTCAGTCTTATCATTTCCTTTATTAATGTTACTAATTGCCTGCTCAGCATTTAATTGAATACGTGCAAGGTGCTGATTTAACTCATGAGCCAACCCGGCAGCTAAAGCACCTGACTCTACTAGCGCATTAGTATTGGCCAATTTATTAATCAAAATATCCTTTTCGACCAAGAGATTAGAAATTCTTAAGGTATCCGATTTTGATTGAATCGCTAGGTCTGAATGACTCTCTACCCAGAACATAAATACCAAAACAAAACCAATTGAACTTATTAAACTTGTTAGTAGTCTTGTAATAAAAACCGCAGATTGGACATCTGCCCCAACGATCCCAAACGATGGTAAAAGATTGAAGTACGCTATAAAGGCTATTACTGCTAAATATAGGTTGATCACGATCAGACAGCAAGCAACAATCAGCAGCAAATTTAGCGAATAATTATTTTTATATTCGCCCGATCTTTTCATCAAATATAGTTCATATAAAAGCCAAATGGCTTGAAATACTATCCAAAAGTTTGCGACAACAGCCCCCTTAAATTCAACTGGCACATGTGGGCCAATAATCAAAGCGGATAGACTTGCAAGTATCAAGATAGTCAAGAAAATCTTAACGGCAGATGCTTGGAAAAAAGATTTTGGTGAGAATGATCTAATAAATAGTATTAAGCCGACCACACTAAAAAATCTTAACGCCTGAGAAATAAAAATAACTTGATCGCTCATATCGAATGGCGATAGCAATGGGTCTTTCAAAAGCTGCAGAGCAACTACAGATGAGCCAATGCTATAAATCAAATTACAGAAAATCCAGACATATAGTCGTGAATCTTTACCTATCTTAAAAAACGGAATCGCCAAAAAGGTGAGGAGTCCGCTGATTACACTAATGCAAAAGAAGGTAAGTAATAAGAAGTGAGAAGTCATTTATGCCTGCACGGTGCTATTGGCCTTAGCATTAAAGATGCTAAATCATGCTCGGCTCTGTGTTTGATGTCAAAGTTGAAAAGATAATACTCAAAAATATATACCCCCACCCCCTCTTTTATGGAAAAGCATAAGGGGGGTGTTTCCTATAAATCAATCATCGAATGAGCAAAATACTATGCATACCCTAGCCTATGACAAAGGGCCTCTTTTAGGTGGCACGGGTACGGTGGGGTCTGGATTTCAGGAAATCAACAAGGGGTACCCCTACTGTCCCGAGGAGTGAACTGAGGAAGAATTTGGTCCCCGTTTGGTCCCCTAAACCTTGGAACACTATAAAACTTGATGTATAAATAGCTCTGGTACCGAGTCCTTAGGATTTTCTAAAAACCCGCTAACTGTTGATTTGAGTAGGTAAAGGCGAAGCCGAACAGTAATAATTTGGCCTGCCCAGCACGATTCGAACGTGCGACCTACGCCTTAGAAGGGCGTTGCTCTATCCAGCTGAGCTATGGGCAGTTATATGCTGGGTATATCTAGAACAATCAGGGAAAGTGGTCGGAGTACAAGGATTCGAACCTTGGACCCCCTGCTCCCAAAGCAGGTGCGCTACCAGGCTGCGCTACACTCCGACGGAATCGATATTCTACACTGACAGGGCCATTTGGGGCAAATCCTGTAAGATTCGGGGCATGGCCGCCTACTTTCCTAGCAAATATCCAAGACGCTTATTGACTGCCCTTTCGGTAGCTTTGCTGCTCTTTTGCCTTATAGGAACCCACTGGTTTGGCTTTGCTCACAGCATCTCTCACTCAGGTTTACATAGCCAAAATTTTGAGCAATGTTCTGCTACAGATTCTAGTGCTGGCATTACTCATAGTTCGGATACTTGCCATTTATATGACGCACTGACATTGGCTGGTTTTGTGCCGGTTGGTGATTCTACAATCCTTCATCTCTCTGTTTATAGCTCTGCGATTATTTCGTCAGCTGATCTGGTTCTTGCGCAATCAGCTTCTACTGCATACCAGTCTCGCGCTCCCCCAACTTTCATCCTTTAAAACTATTGCGCTTAGCGCATTCTTGTTTTGATTATTCGCCATTTGGCGTATCAGGATGAAATATGAATTGTCGGCTTTACCCTTCTTCTTTCTTTTTATTTTTAGCTTTTGCTTTTGTGACTCTTGATGCTTGGTCACAAACTTCTGCTGAGTCATTACCTTCGCTCAACGTCAGTGGCGTACGTGAAACTGATGCTGGTATTTTGTCGCCAACTAAAGTGCTCTCTGGTGATGAGTTACAGAACAAACTCTCTGGCACGCTGGGTGCAACGCTTGCCAATGAATTAGGTGTCTCTGCTACTGGCTATGGTTCTGGGTCTTCTCGTCCAGTGATCCGCGGTCTTGATGGTGCGCGGGTACAGATCTTGCAAAATGGATTATCAGTTGGTGATGTCTCCAGTATTTCTCCGGATCACGCGGTGGCTAACCCCATTCAAAATGCTCATCAAATTGAGATCTTACGTGGCGCTGCAGCCCTACTCTATGGCTCAGGCTCTAGCGGCGGTTTAGTTAATGTTGTTAATGATCGTATCGTTACATCGATGCCTGATGCAGTATCTGGCTCTCTCAATACTAGTTACGAAACAGTCAATCAGGGTAAGACTACCAATATTGAATTAGATGCTCCCGCGGGCCCTGTGGCTTTGCATTTAGATTCAGCGATTAGCAATTCTAATAACTATCGTATTCCAGGTTTTGCTGAGCAAGGTGGTCCAAATGCCAATTGGGCCATCAATCCAGGTAACCCAGTCAACGTACCTTACAGCGGCAAACTTCCCTTCTCCTATAGCAATCAAAATAGTTTGGGTCTAGGTGCTAGCTATTTACGTTCTGATGGATATACAGGTATCTCTTTAGAACGTATGAATCATAACTATGGTATTCCGACAAGTGAGGGTGGTTTTATTCAGCAATCACAGAATCGCTATAACATAGCACATCAAAGCAATGATCCCTTTGATGGATTTTCATCAATCAAAATTAGTGCTGCTAATAGCAATTATCAGCATACTGAGTTTACAAACAATGGCATTGCCTCTACCCAGTGGAACAATATCGCTACTGAAGCACGCCTTGAGTTAGCTCATAAAGAATTGCTGGGTTCTAAAGGTATTGTTGGCGTACAGATCACTGGTAGCACCTTAAATGCAACCGATCTCACAACCAATAACTATGCCATCGTGCCGCAAACTAAATCAAGTGCAAATGCGCTCTTCTTAATTGAAGAAGGTCGTTATGGCCCAGTCAAAACCAGCTTGGGGGCTCGTTATAGCTATACAAGTCAAAACCCCAACTCTGGAACGCAGTTTCCCAGTAGCAGAAGTCAAGAATTTGTACCAACTTCTTATAGTTCGCCCAGTTTGCAAAATCGGCAATTCAATTTAATGTCTTATTCTGCAGGTGGCTTATTAGACCTTGCAAAAGGTTATGGGCTTGGATTAGCTTATACGGTATCTCAAAGAGCGCCTTCTGCACAAGAGCTCTATTCCTATGGCCCGCATGATTCAACAGCTACCTTTGATATAGGTAACTCCAACTTAGGTACCGAAACTTCGCATAATGTGGAGCTGAGTTTTCAGAAAACCTTAGGATTAGTAAAAAGCAAAGCGAGTTTGTATCGCAATCAATTCAATAACTATATCTATGGCTTTTATACAGGTGCCTATAGTCAAGCAAACTCCAACTTTTCAGTAGTGCAAGCATCTCAGGCAAATGCCAGTATTCGGGGTGCCGAAGGTGAGCTGACCTATAACTGGAATGAGACTGGAGTTGGCGGTCGTATCTTTGGAGATATATCTCAGGGAAGTTTTAATACAGGCGGCAATCTCCCATTACAACCTGCCCCACGCTTAGGAAGTGAATTAGCCTATCAACGTAATGGTTGGTTAACAAGTGCTACCTATATTTATAGCTATCAGCAAAATAGACTAGCCAATTGGGAAATCGGGCCAACGCCAAGCTACAACTTAGTCAATGCTAATCTCTCTTACACAGAGCGTATTGGTAAAGTCAATTGGACTGGCTATCTGGTATTGAAAAATCTCTTGAACGAAGAAATTCGTTACGCAACTACTCCCATGTCGGTCAGACTATATGCACCTCAGCCTGGCAGAAGTCTAATGGTAGGTGTCAGAGCAGCGTTTTAATACAGGTCAGGAACGTACATCTCTGGTGGCACAGGACCGCGCAAGTAATCGGGATTATGTACGCGTGCTGGGAGGGTAATTTCAGGATGAGGGATCTCGTGATACGGGATTTGAGTCAATAAATGGCTAATGCAATTTAAGCGTGCTTTTTTCTTATCATTCGCTGCTACAACCCACCATGGAGCCTCATCAATATGGGTATGCTCTAACATGGTTTCTTTAGCTTTTGTATAGGCCTCCCAAAGACGGCGAGCTTCCAAGTCCATTGGGCTTAATTTCCACTGCTTTAAAGGATCATGAATACGCATCATGAAGCGGTTATATTGCTCATCATCTGAAATCGAGAACCAATACTTAATCAAGATGATTCCTGAATTAATCATCATGCGCTCCAAATCAGGAACTGTTCTCAAAAACTCTTGGTATTCAACATCAGTACAAAAGCCCATGACTTTTTCAACGCCAGCACGGTTGTACCAACTGCGATCGAATAATGCAATCTCCCCTCCAGCAGGAAGCTGAGAAATATAGCGCTGAAAATACCACTGCGTTCTCTCGCGCTCATTCGGTGCTGGTAATGCCACTACCTTACATACTCGGGGATTTAAACGTTGGGCAATACGCTTAATAGCGCCACCCTTACCTGCTGAATCTCGACCTTCAAATAAAACGGCAACTTTAACCTTATTCGCAACAACCCAATCTTGCAACTTTACAAGTTCACCCTGCAACCTAAATAGTTCCTTAAAGTAGACATTACGAGGTATAGAAGAGCCCTCTTCACCATCCGGAGTAAGCCGACCATCATCCATCTCCATTTCGAGCTCTTCATCCATGCTATCGAGGATTTCTTCCTGAGCACGTTGGTACCACTCGGCCATCTCTTTATGCTTTGATGTCATTTGTTGCCTACCGAAAATAACTTCTATTATTAGAATAAATATATGACGTATATATTACATTGCCTTTAATTGCAGTCATTTGCGAGATATTGGGCAATTTTTTCCTGGCTATAGAGTGCAAGTCCTTTTCGATCCCTTGCTTGGTCAGATTGAGCGCTGATAGGCGGGAAAAATGTCAATTCTGCTCTTAAACTGGGGTTTTTTAAGATTATAGCCATAGATGTCATTAATCCCATCTCCCCAATAAAGGCAGGGATTTCAGAATGTACGCCTGTTTTTTTATCAAAATACGCTAAAGCCAGGGTGCACACTGGAACATCTGCTTGGACTGCAGCTTCGAATAAATTGGGCTTGAAAGCTTGTACGCTTTTTCCAATTGTTGAAGTGCCTTCAGGAAAAATACAAATAGATTGGGTTTTCAGTATTAAGGCTAAATCCTCGACGACCTGCCGAGCATGCCTTGAGCTATCTCTTCTAATGAATATAGTACCAAGTTGCTTTGCCATCCATCCAAAGATTGGCCAATTTGCAACCTCAGACTTAGCTACAAATCGAATAGGTCTAAATGCATTAATCACATGAATGTCCATCCAAGACACATGATTTGAGGCAAGTAAAAATGAACCATCTGGAATAAGGTCTGAAGCATTGACTTGCAAATCAACGCCAAAAATCTTTAATAGCCTCTTTGACCATTTCCTAATATGATGATTTTTTGAGCTAGTACTGATGAATGGAAAAAGAATCAATAGTGTGACGACCCCCCTCAAAACATGAGCTAGGATTAAGAACCAAAGGCTAATGTAGAAAATTATGGGCATGTTTCTGTCTGAAGATTATTTTGGTAGACATAACAATATGCTAAAGCATTAAAAATGTATTGTCATAAAAGTGTCTTAAAAATGTCATGATGCTTACACAGTCTCTTGGCTTAATGATTCCTCATGATGCATTACAGAGCCATTTGGATTTCTGACGTACACCTAGGAACATCAGGGTGTCAGGCAAACTACCTCCTCGATTTTCTGAAGAACAATGAAGCCGATAAGTTTTATTTGGTAGGCGATATTATCGATGGCTGGAGGTTAAAAAAATCATTCTACTGGCCTCAAGCACACAACGATGTGGTTCAAAAACTGTTACGTAAGGCTCGTAAAGGAACCGAAGTAATTTATGTTCCTGGAAATCATGACGAGAGTGCCAGACAATTTTTCGGCATGTCATTTGGTGGTGTCAAAGTCGTCGAGGAATGTATTCATACGACTTTAGATGGTAAAAAACTGTGGGTTACTCATGGCGACCTATTTGATGGCGTAATGCAATACGCTAAATGGCTAGCCTATGTAGGCGATACGCTCTATTCCTTCATTTTGTATATCAACCGCTATTTTAATATGTTGAGAGTAAAGATGGGATTGCAATACTGGTCTCTTTCTCAATATCTCAAGCACCAAGTCAAAAATGCAGTCAGCTATATCGCTGACTTTGAACACATTATGGCGAGAGAAGCACGACTGCGTGGTTGTGATGGCGTTGTCTGTGGACATATTCATAAAGCGGAAATCCGTGAAATTGATGGCCTGCTCTATTGCAATGACGGTGATTGGGTAGAGAGTCTTTCTGCCTTAGTTGAAACACAAACTGGTGAGCTCAAAATTATTTACTGGACCCATATCAAGGGTGAGCCAGTAGAAATACCTGAACTTTCTTTCGAACCTGCTGTTGAATCTTTTCTCAAAGAGGCTGCAATATGAAAATTATGATCATTACTGATGCATGGGATCCACAAGTAAACGGTGTAGTACGCACTCTGAAACAAACGCGTGCTGAATTGACTGCCATGGGCCATGAAGTTGAAATGATTACCCCTAATGGCTTCAAATCCATTCCTTGCC
>Ga0114959_10001003_pt1 | contig 25828 bp, 29 predicted proteins | sample C_130625_EF_Meta_FD_87317 | JGI IMG/M metagenome (GOLD analysis project Ga0114959, IMG submission 87317) | Freshwater microbial communities from Lake Croche, Canada to study carbon cycling - C_130625_EF_MetaG | ecosystem: Environmental > Aquatic > Freshwater > Lake | place: Lake Croche, Canada... | reverse complement strand
TCTACGACGATAGGAACCGTTACGCCAGTCTACACGTCGGTCGTTGGCAATATTCAGAAGTACACTGCTGCCGATATTTACCAGTCAACTCCGAGTTTGGTAACCAATCCGACCTACTTGGCGACGGCAGGAATTCAAATTGGTCCTGGTACCGACATAGTTACAAAGAAAACTGGTGAGCGTCCATTTTCCACCTATGTCTACCCCAACGTCATCCAGTACGGACTGAAAGGGAACTTGACGACCGGTCAGAATGGGTTTCTGTGGACGGGAACCCAAGCAGTCACCGCAAGCACGTTTCCAGACCAGTCGGGAACGTTTGGCGACTTACATGTATCGGTGAGTGCTATTTCTGCGGGAAATGATTTTACGGTGTCAAGCACTGTCGGAATAATCGTTGGCATGCCTATTGTCTTCTCGTCAACATACGGCAATCTTATTGCGGGAACTATTTATTACATAGAGACAGTAGCGAATGCGACGAAGTTCACAGTGTCTGGATCACGGTACGGCACGCAATTCAACGTGACGGGTTCGGGTACTTTGCCGTTGACTGCTGTAATCACGACAACCTACCCAGTAACCGTAATATCCACAAACAGTTCCAATGTGTTAACGGTATTAGACACCACAGGAAGTGCAATTGCAGCTGGCATGCCTATCGTGTTTTCAAACTGGTTCGGTACTGTCAATGAAGGGACACCTTACTACATTAAAACAGTACCTAGTGGAACAACTATGACACTCTCCCCAGATGCGACATTGGGGACCACACTTACGACAGGCACTTTCACTGCGCAACTTGATACGACGGGAATAGTCTATACTGGCACCACACGTGTCAGTGCGTCAAACACTAATGGAAACATAACTGTCCTAAATTCTGGAGGGTTGGTTGTAGGTATGCCGATAGTGTTTGCGTCGTCGTTCGGTGGGTTGACTGGTGGAACTCTGTACTACATCTTTTCAGTCGAAAATACCACGAATATACGCGTTACATCAACATACAACGGGACACTCCTAAACCCCACTACGGCAACGGGTTTAAGTGTCAATGCGTATGTTTTCAACGCTCCTACCGTCCCAGCATACTACCGCGTTCAGCAACCAGCAACTCTGAGTGGCATGAACGTTGCGCTCGGACTTCCAGCCAGGGCGAGTAGCGGAACCGATACTGTAGTTGTATCAGTATACAGAACTCCCGCAGCTGCTAATAAGTTAACAGGACTAACGCTTGTTGAAAACTACACGATGACCTTTGATGACTCGACCACGATAACAAAGAGTTACTACAATAGTTCTAAATCGTTTGCGGCAGGGGATAATATACACGTGTACCTTCGTTTCACAAGCACCACGACAGCTCACGATGTAGCCATTCAATTAGATTTGTTTTAATACCCCTGAATAACAATGGCAACTCAGTTTGAGTATGTGAAGATTGGCGACGGAACAACTCCATGGTCTGCCCTTCCTTACGTTGCCGGATTTCCGGGGTCAACGGGGCCACAAGGACCTACAGGTCCTCAAGGCACTGCGGGTGTTTCTGGAGGACTCATTCTTTTCCTCAATACCGCAGGAGGAAGTGTGTCAAGTGCCGGAAGTCCAGTTACGGGGTCTCTCGATACGACTGCCACTACGTCCGCACAAACGACCATTACGAGTTCTACGCAAGGAGTGGATTTACAATTGGGGTCCTTTACTGTCACGACGCCCAGCACGTTGATTGTCAGCGGAATATGGGATTTGAATATTTTCACGGCCGCGACAATCACTGCGGGGCAATACGTATATCTGTGGTTCGAAGTAGGGTCCACGCTTTCCGACGGGTCTGGATATACCCAAATTGCGACAGGCAGTAATTCTTCAGGGTATGTTTCCATCACGTCTGCGACTCAAACCCAATACAACATTTCCATGTATGTCCCCACTACCATAATCGGGGCAACGGATAAACTCAGGGTAACTGTTTGGGGAAGACTTTACGGAGCAGGGTCTTCAACGACTCTATGTTTTCGCGACAGCACTATCAGTCATTTGCACACGACCATCCTTGCGAACGTCCCTTCCGGTCCATCGGGCCCATCAGGAGTCTCCGGAGTCTCAGGTCCTTCTGGAGTGTCTGGTCCGTCAGGTCCGTCTGGCGTGTCAGGAGTGTCTGGTCCTTCTGGAGTCTCCGGCGTATCTGGTCCTTCTGGAGCGTCTGGTCCTTCTGGCGCATCAGGTCCTTCCGGAGTAAGTAATGTATCAGGTCCTTCAGGTCCATCAGGTCCTTCTGGAGCGTCTGGTCCTTCTGGCGCATCAGGTCCTTCCGGAGTAAGTAATGTATCCGGTCCTTCAGGTCCGTCGGGTCCAATCGCAACATCCATCACGACTTCGAACGTCACGGGAACTTCGCTTACTTCTGGAACATCTCCGGCGATAAGCATTTCGACATACGGAACTTACTACTATATCACAAACTCTGGATTCAATGCATTGACTCTCCCGACTACAACAGCAGGTTCCGCAGTTGGTTCTTACTGGGTTTTGCGAAACAATACTAGCACATATTTATCGGTTACCGTTACAAACAACGCAAACTTAACATCCCCCCTGGTAATTCCTCCTTCCAATTCAGTAAGTATAGTTGTCACGACTGCTAGTTCCTCTCCTGCTTATGTTTTGTTCTAACTAAACAATGGCATCGTATGAATTGCCAGTATCAAAGAATATATGGGGTTTTGATCCAAGGAGTATTCCTGGTTGTATCATATGGATAGATGCTGCAGATACAAGCAGATTCACCTTGAATGGTAACAACGTGGTTACGGCAGTTCAAGACAAAAGTGTATTGAACAACACGATGGTTACAACAACCACAGGAGCAACAACGGCAGGATACCAATGGAGTGCCACAAACTTCAACTCATCATACCCTGCTTTTTTTACGAACAGTGCATTACAGGCATGCAATATCGGGGCAACTGCTTCAATTCCTACATATGGAGTTCCCCTTACAACCTTTGTTGTTGCGAAATATTCAGGGTTATCTAGTTCAGGAAATTCGTTCTTGTACGATTCCCCGAACAGAATTGCGATGAATGGACCTATTACTTCAAACGGAGTTTCTAACGGAATTGCGGTAGGAACTTCTGCTTCGGTGAGTATTACCCAGCAATTCCCGACAGGAACATACCCCAGTTCTCCGTTCATAAATTGTGGATTTTATAATGGAGCATCTTCGTCAATCTATACCAACGGAACTATCCAACCCCTGAATAACGGAGTTGGAACAACGGGAACTCTTGGAACCGGAATAACGTTTGGAACTGGAAGTATATGTATTGGGTCTCGTATTACCAATATTTCTGCTTGGTGGGGGTCTATTGCCGAAGTGTTATTTTACAACAACGCTCTATCCAATGCCGAGAGGCAGCAGGTAGAGGGATATCTTGCTTGGAAATGGGGGTTACAAGCATCTCTTCCTTCCACACATCCTTATGCGCCTACATACTCCATCGCCCGACCATTACTTCGAACCTTTCAACCGACCGATGTTTCTACTTCTTGTCTATTATGGTTTGATGGAGCAGATTCCACGACATTAACATTGAGCGGTTCCAACGTGACTGCGTGGAACGATAAGAGCGGAAACGCAAATAATATTACAAGTTTTTCAGCAACACAACCGACATACAATTCTTCCACTGGTCTTTTGACGTTCACGTCTGGAACTGGCACTACTACAAACAACGCAACGCTTACGAGCAACACGGCTTACTCTATTTTCTACGTCATTACCTTTATGTCTGGTTTGACGGATACAGGAGGTTTAGTCTATGCTCGCCCATTTTCGCAAACGGGCAACACATTCTTTTTCGGAGTGAATAGAGGAACATATACAACGGCAATAACTGGAGCATCTATTTCTGGAAGTAATACAGTTTATAACGTGGCAAGCACATCTGGATTAACGACTGGAAATACAGTTACTATCGCAGGAATTACATTGGGTTCAGCAACCGGATTTAATGGAACTGGAGTTGTTCAAAGTTTTGTTTCCAACGTATCTATTACCGTGAATATTACATCTACTGGCACGCCGACATCGTTTACAGGAGCTACAGTCCGCAATGGAACCTCGAACGTTGGTTATTACTCAGAAGGAAATGCTGGAAGTGGTCCTTTTTTCTTCTTCGCAACCGGACAAGGATTTAATACATATGCTGGAAACACATTTGTTGCGTCCATGACTCAAACAGGAGCAACGACATATACGCTGTCTGTGAATGGAAACGCAAGTGCCCAAACTGCAGCAACTGCGACTATGGCAAATAAACAAGTTGTTATTGGCATTGGATCTGGAACTGCTTACGGACTTGGCGAAGTCTTGTTTTACGATGGAGCACTGTCGACGCAGGACAGACAGAGAGTAGAGGGATACTTGACGTGGAAATGGGGCGCCCAGAGAACTTCTTATCCAGGCGCGTCTACAAACATAACGATTGCCCATCCTTTTTACAACTTTCAGACTGCCACAATAACCCCGTTTGACCCTAGAATTTTAGGAAATTTGTATATGTGGTATGACGGCGCAGACACAACTACGATAACAGGGTCAGCACCAATGACGCAATGGAACGATAAGAGCGGAAATGGAAATAACTTAACAACATCGGCAGGACCTAGCCGTACGAGCGTATCCACGAATCCAGTCGGGTATGATATAACGTTTAACGGAACTACAAATTTCATGTGGAATACAAGTTTGGCGGTTGCCATAAATTCAACCTCCTTTTCGTATTTTACTGTGTTCATCAATAATGACCCGTCCACTGGGTATGGACGTATTGTATCCGCAGGCACAACTTCAGACAATTTAGTTGGAGACACGAGTGGGTTGTTTATAAGTAACGACGGAGCAACTACTGTGGCACCATTTAAGATGTATTGTGGAAAAGCAACAGCAGCAGTACTTCAACCATTAACCAAAGGAAGTTATCATATTGTGTCCCTCGTGTTCACAAGCACTCCGTCAGCAACTGCGTTTTATGATGGGACGAAAGTCGGCACATTTACGCCTGCTTCCGCGACATTCAATTTTACGAAGTTTTCACTTGGACGGCATATCAACACTGGTAATCCTTTAAATGGAGTCATCAACGAATCTCTCGCATTCACCAGTGCTCTCACAACAACTCAGCGTCAGCAAATGGAAGGATATTTGGCGTGGAAATGGGGATTACAAACCTCTCTTCCAACGACGCATCCGTATTACAAGGTGAGTCCTTAGGTGGATTTGGAAACGTGGATGGAAAGAGTTCGGTAAGAGCAGGAATACGAAACGTCCATTCCCAAAAGTTTGGCGGAGATGGAAGCCACAATCTCCGACAATGGCATTTTCAAGCAGTATTCCACGAACTCCTGCGTTTTACGAGAAACTCCGTCGGCACATATTTCGGGAACATCCACTTGGATACGCAGGATTGGAAAAATTGGGGGGTAACCCAAAGATGCCCATTGGAGGAGGGCAGGTATGAACGAAGGAGCAGCAACCGACAACAACTGCGAAGTTAAAAATGCGTTTGATTCGGACTCGCGTTGAACGATAGTCGAATGGTCGTTCATGATATCCGCAATCGATACTGTGACAGGGACGACATCCGAGATTACCGTATCTGGAACTACTTCTGTAATATCGCCGCTCATTTAACTCAACGAAAGATTATTCCAGCGTTAAAGCAATATGTTTGACATCGGGTGGATATTTATAGGCACAATTGTAGGTCTGTTGCTCGTGTCAGTATTTGCGCCTCCGGCAAGAAAGGACATGCAACTCCCCACTCCTTTCACAAAGGCAGTCTTCAGAACCCCATCTGGATGTGTCAAGTTCAAGACGGAAGAAGTCGCATGTTCCGATGACGCGACGTCCTTGAATTTCATCGCGTCCTCACACAAATAGGATGTTCGTTCCTCAAATTTCGAAACTCCTCAGTAATCCTCAAAGTATCAAGGTCCTGTCGTTCCTAGTGGGATTCGGTCTCGCAATCCTTCTTTGCCATAAACCAATTCAAACCCATTTGGCATTAGGAGTTGAGGTTCATGATGTGGAAGAGCACACGATAAAGACAGACGGAAAATGCTACAAGTATCGCGCGGAAGATGCCAAGTGCGAAATCTCAGACTCTAAATAAACATGTCTGACGGAGCAACGAACTTGAGCGATCTTCTTGGCGGCGGACCCGTCCAGTCGCCCGCGTTCGCGCCGATGGTCACCGGCGGAGGCGACCCTTTCATTGCCCCTCAACCGTCCAATCAACCTGCGATGACTTTAAAGAGCAATGATGCCAATTTCTATATGGTCTATCGCGCATTCAAAAATCTACTCACCTACTTCTCATTCTTCCTTGCCGCGGTCATTATTTCCCTCCCTGCGCCTCGCCATCTCTTCCTCCAATATATCCCCAACACCTATACCTCCGGAGGCGTCGTGTCCTATATGGGTGCCGGCATTCTAGGTCTCATTGCCATCTCCATCTCCTACGTTCTCAGCACGCTCTTCAGCGTTCTTATTTAGGAAGAATACACATACTTCCGTAATCCATACTGCTTCATACACTTTTGAAGAAACATTTCACAATCTTCACATGGTTTTGAGTTCCTGATTTCACCTCTCTTATTCAGACGAACAACTTCTAGCGTACATCCGCTCAGTTGTGAAATATCTCCAAGACGTTTCACAACTGCCCGTTCCGCATGCATACTAAGGTCCGACCATCCAGAACCTCGACACCGAGTTCCAAGAACGTTCCTTGCTTCCGCAAGCACCTTGTTCCTCCTTCGTATTGTTGCGACATGAAACTCGGTATTATGAACCTTCATAAACTCCATCATTTTAAAGATAACAACATCAACCCTCGCTCAAAAAATCCGTTTTAAACGATTGAGTAATATAGACATAATGAGTCATTTAGTTGATATCTGGGCATCAACAAGACGATACTCCAAGGGGTACGTCAATGACCCACCAGCCCGCATTCATCCGCGCATCATGTTTGGACCTGGATGTTGGTTGGAGAATCCAGAGTTCCTGAAGAAGAATTCTATCACACACGTTATTAACTGTGCGTTTGACCAAGATTGTCCTGAATGGTTCCGAACTGAGCATCCGGATAAGTATGTGTGTTTGAATGCGGTTGATAGTATTGATGCGTTCATTCTACGTTGGTATTCTGAATTCGAAAGCACGATGCAGAGATTTCTTCAAAGTCCTGAGTCCAAGACTGTGTTCGTTCACTGTCAGTGTGGAATCAATCGTAGCGGGTTTCTGTGCGTGGCATACGCGTGCAAGAAACTGGGATACATGTATACAGATGTCGTCCATAGTGTTTTGAAGCAGCGTCCATGTGCCCTGACAAATCCAAAGTATAGACTCCAAGTATTCCACTTTTGCAATCATTAATACTTTCACAGGACACTCTCCATCCATTCATATGGACAACGTCTTCCGAACCAAGAAATATCGTGATACGCCGTTGCGTGCGAAAACGCATCCGCTCATCACTGGAACGCTTGATTCCATCCATCAATCTATCGTGACATCCTTGAAGGATACAAACGCAGAAGACCTTGAGGAGCGCGCATCTGTTCTTCGTAAGGCAATTTCTGAATTACAGAAGTCTGCGCTCCTAGAAGACATTCTTGAAGTGTCAAAACTCACATCCGAACTGGAAATGATTGAAACTACGTTGAAAGAGTCAAATCCCGTCGAGACATATTACTTGAAGAACGTGGATATCATGATGAAGTATTATGGGACGCAAGAGAAGGCACAAATTGCTTCCATTCCAGGGAATAACAATACGTTCCTGAAATATTTGAATGCGAGTTTATCTACAGAGTCTGCTGTTTCCAAGAAGGATTTATTTGACACGTATGCTTCTCGCATGAAACTGAACACCATTCAACCTACAGAAGTCGACCGAGCAGATTCCGTGGAGCACTGCTTGTCGTGTAATGTGGCAAGAGAGGAACTGAGCGCAGAAGGTGTTCTCGTGTGTCCTCTGTGTGGGTCCGAAGAACATATGTTGGTTGTCTCGGATTTCCCCAGTTTCCGCGACCCGCCAAAGGACAGGAACAATTACGCTTACAAGAAGATTAATCACTTGAACGAGATTCTCAACCAGTTTCAAGCAAAGGAATCCACCATTATTCCGGTGGAAGTCATGCATGAAGTCGTGTGCGAAATCAAGAAACGGCGTATCCAGAACATTGCCGAATTGACGGAAAAAGATATGCGCGAAATCCTGAAGAAACTCAATCGGTCCAAGTTTTATGAGCACGCGACGCATATTCTGTCACGATTGAATGGAAACCCGCCTCCGACCATCACCCCCGAAATAGAGGAAAAGGTCCGCGCGATGTTTCAGGAAATTCAGGCGCCGTTTCTGATGTATTGTCCAGACGACCGCACGAATTTCCTGTCGTATTCTTACATTCTGTATAAGTTCTTTGAATTGCTCGAACTAGACGATTACAAGGTGTATTTCCCCTTGCTAAAGTCCAGAGACCGACTGATTGCCCACGACGAAATATGGAAGAAGATATGTGATTACTTGAAGTGGGAATTCATACAGTCAGTTTAGCGGCGACTCTTGAGGAGACCCTTGAGCACGAAGGTGTAGAGGAGCGCAAACACGAGCGCATGGGTGGCCGCGACCGTGAGGGTGGAACCTCCTGGGGGCAGGGACACGACGACGCCGGGGGTGAGGACAAAGAAGAGGGCAGCGAGAACAAGGAGTTTGGCGTACATTTTTATAATTGAACGCAGAAAATTTAGATGTTCGTTTCATAGTCCGTCTTGGATAAGAATTGGAAGAGACCCGGAACAGTGCCGACCCCGCGACCATAACTCAGGTCTCCACCCTTGTAACACAAATACGGCATGCCTGCGATCGTGCTCGACTTGTCCTCGGGACAAGGTTTGTAACACAATCCGTCCTTCATCTCGGTGTTATAGTCTCCAGGGTTCGCGTCTTCTGGGATATCACTTGTTTTTGTGCATTGACCACCATGGTTCAACCTCCCCCATAATCCTCCCTCACATTTCGTATGACAGAACCCGCCGTCGGACCAACTCCAGTTTCCATCGCAGTACGTGCTACAACTTAGTGGTTTGCTACATGTTAGCGCACTATCAACTTTATATCCTTCAGGACAATCTTCTGGTAAAACAGGAGTTCCTACACCTCTATTGAAAGAATCTGCCCAACATACTGGTCCAACTCCGTGGTATCCATCTCGGCATTTCGGGTAACATAATCCGGCATCGTATTCCGGTCTGTCCTTTGGACACGTATCTGGCGTCATGGATGCTATCGACGTTCCTCCTAATCTAAATTGTGTCCACGACAATCCGAATAACTCGAACTCGCCCGTGAGTCTGTCTAACCAAATATTGGAAGCATTTATAGAGAAGTGTTCATACATAGGTTTCAGAGTATACCAAATAAGTATACCGAGCAAGACCCACGCCAAGATAGCGACGACGTCCATTATGAGATGACGTGATATTTTCACACGACAAACATATACCTAAAAATTATGTGGGGACAGCATCTCGTGATTGACGCGGCTCGTTGCGCACCTCAAAAGATTCGTTGCCCTGCCAACATCTATAAGTTTACTGGCGAACTTGTCAAGAAGATTGATATGGTCGCATACGGTCCTCCTCAGATTGTCATGTTCGGCACGGGCAATAAGAAGGGATATACGCTAGTTCAACTCATTGAGACATCTAATATTTGCGCCCATTTCGTGGAAGAGACGAACGATATGTATTTGGACGTGTTCAGTTGTAAGGAGTTTGACCCTCATGTTGTCGCGGGCGTGATCGCAGATTACTTCAAACCCGACGATATCACCAGTCGGTTTCTGATTCGCCAAGCACCGGAACTACGGTGAAAAAGTTCTAGAAATTGTTTTTTGTTTTTGTGTTTTTAGTTTACCAATCGTAGTCCTCTTCCAGGATACGTTCATACTCTTCGTCCAAACTCTCGCCATCATCCGAGGAGATGTAGAACGCAGTATTCAGAATGTCGGGTTTCGGGTCATACTCTTCCAACAGTGCGAACATCTTCTCGCTCTGTTCGAGTAGGTAAGACTCAACCACCATTCCTGCCGGAGGAGAGTTTCCAATTGTCACGTTCTCAGGCACACCGATCCTTGCGCAGATCGTTGACCACATCATTTTAATCAGACTTGTGTTTCTTAGAGGGAGGTGCGTCGGTAATTAGTTCGTCGGATTCTCGTTCTCGTTTCATTGATGCTGTCTGTTTCTACGCAACTTTAAATCCGTTTTCGATTCTCAAGCAAACGGTCCGTGGATATCCGTGGCAATGCGACAATCTCCGTTCTTTCCTTTCACGGACCCGGTAGGGCACGGCGCATCCTTCTTCGTATCGGGATAATTCTCGAACCCCTCAAGAAGAGGGCGAATATACATGTAAATGAAGTAGTTCGCGACCGTAAAATACAAACTGTGAATCACTGCTTGCTCAAGAAGAGTTCCTCCTGGCGGAATGCGTATATGAACGCCCGGCACGAGTATCATGAACAGAAGTGCTTTCAGCAACAGATTTACCCACATCTTTGTTTTAGGCGTGTTATTTTACGCGAGACCGTAGGTGGGTCCGCCGGTGGCTACACAGTCTCCGCTTTCCGTCTTACGGTATCCGTTGGGGCAGACCTCGCCGTAATTACCAAATCCCTCGCGCCAGTTCCAGTAGACGTGCATGACAAACGACGTCACGAGCGAGAACAGGACCGCATGAACGACAAGGACAGTTGCCTTCGTTCCACCAGGAGGAATGCGCGTTAAAATACCCGGCACAAACGCAACAAAGAGCACTGCGGCAATAATACTACTCACAAGGTCCATTTACTCATTTAGGTCGGAAGATTTCTTAGAGCACGCAGAGCATCCCGGTTTTGCCACGCGAATCTTGGAATACGTTACTGCGACAAACGCGCCAACCGCAATCAGTGTTAGAAGTATCCACGTCCAGTTCATTTATCTCATGAAGAGTTTTCATTCAGCACGCAAAGAACACACAGATGGGCATTCCTTTTTACTTTGCTAGTTTAATCAAATCCCACAGAAGCATTACTCGCACCGTGAAGCAGCGTTTGGATGTGGATGTTCTCGGCGTAGACTTCAATTGTCTGATTCATCGTTATTTGAAGGAGGATAATCCGGTAGGGTCTGTCGTGGATGCGTTTGCCCACATTCTAGAAACCGTGTGCCGACCAAAACACCTCCTGATTGCGATGGACGGCGTGGTTCCATACGCCAAGATTGTCCAGCAGCGATACAGGCGAATGCGCATCAAGACGGAAGACGATAAGGGTTTTGACCGTAACCAGATTTCGCCGGGAACTCCGTATATGCGCGACCTCGAGAACGCTCTGCGGGCAAGATTCCCGTATGCCATGATGAGTTCTACGCTGGAGGAAGGTGAAGGCGAGCATAAACTTTTTACAATGCTGCGAACTCTTCCAGAATCCGAGCGTCGCAATGTATGTATTTACGGCCTGGATGCCGACCTGATTCTCATTTGTCTTCAGCATTTCTCCGTCGCATCCGAAATGACGTTGCTTCGCGAAAGCGCAGAATTCAATGACCCGAAACTCGCATCTGCCGAATTTGCACTCCTGAATATTGCCGTTCTCAAGACTCAAATTCCTCTCCCTATTGCACAGTATGTCGCACTAATGATTCTGTGTTTCGGTAACGATTTCATGCCGAATCTTGCCATGTTTTCTCTCCGCGAAGGCGGATACGAGCGTGCTCTTGAAGTATATGAAAAAGCAGGGAATCCAGACTTATTCACATTTGAAGGGCGGGATGCGTTTTTGGATATTGCTGAAAGAGATGAATTGAAGGTTCTGAAGGAGCGCATTGCTCTGCGTCGTCGTCCTGAAGAGAAGGGACTTATGGGCCGCGATGGGTCGGGATTCTACCGCCAATATTGTCTTCATAATTTGGACGGAGTTCAGAATACTGAAAAGGTGGTGGAAGCATTCTGGAAAACGTTCCATTGGACTCTTCATTATTTCCAAAACAATGCTCCTCTGAACTGGGACTGGGTATACCCGTATCCCGATGCGCCTCTTCTCAAACATATTTTGGAATATCCCGAAACGACCGCAGAGAAAGGTCTGCGCACGTTTGGAATCACTCAACAACTCCAGTTCATTTTACCTGCTGTATCTTTGAGAACATCGAAGAAACTCTTGAAGTTCCCTGACGAAATGCATTCCGAGACTCGGCATCCGTGGATGAAACGCCACGATTGGGAAATGAAACCGCGTATTTCACTTCCGTGGAATCCATCTAGCGCCTTAACTGAAATCTACCCCCTCTGAGTCCAATATTCATAGGTTGCGTGACGAAACTAGAAAGAGTTCCTGATGTAGGAGCACCGTCTGCTATCAAATCCAAAACATTCGCGTTCATATTGAACGAAGACGTGCTCGTATCGGTCTTCTTGTTCCAATACTCTTCCGTGATTCTCTTTAGTTCTCTTACAAGTCCCACCTTAATCATCGAGTCCCCTGACATCTCCATTCCCCATGTGCGTATCAAATACTCAATATATTTGGTCCGATATGTGAGTGTGCTTGTTACCACGGTATTTGATTGAAACGCGGATATACAGTTCTGGACACTGTCAGGTTTCGGTTTATTGAGACGAGCATTCACGGTGTTGTGGGCTCTTGACACAAATAAGAAAAAATCAAACCTGCTATTTGCCCATTCCGGGTGAAGAGACGTATAATTCTGGAAAACAATCTTGAAATGATTGTGGCAGTGGATACACGTTATTGTGTCGCGAAACAACTCCATGTACCGTTTCAATATCTCTTTATCTGCGTGACTTGGACGTTCGGGATACAAATACGACACCGAATGTAGTGTCATCCATCCCATAGGTCCCCATAAAGTCGTCATCCTGTTAATTATGGTTCAGAAACGAATCCCGCCGTAATCCCGCCTTCCACAATATGTCTCATCAGTTCCGGCGGAGTATTCTTTCCCTTTACGAGTCCGTGTTTGTCGGCAAGATCCTTGACTTGTTTATTGCTCATCTTATCCAATTTTCGCCGAATGGTCTTTCGGTATTTCTTCGATCCAGAATCGGTAAGTATTTGGATACGCCGACGCTTTGCTGTTTTGCGTAAGGGTGGAGACTTTGCAGGATCGGCAACTCCTTTCACTTTCAAAATTCCTTTCAGAGGTCTTTTGACCGTGGCACGACCTTTTGGGGGAGGCGCGACTGATTTTGAAGTAGGCGGTGGCGCTTGCCCTTCTTTTATTATGACAACCTTTCCTCCGGTATTCATTCTCTCCTTAAAAACGAATTAGATTACATTTACGGAGAAGAGGCAATTAAGAATCACGATGGATTGGACTGCCGTGAAATCATATTTCGACGCAAAGGGGGTTTCTCGGTTGGTAGAGCATCAAATTGAATCCTTCGAGGATTTCATTCGTAACAAGATTCCTCTCATTGTTTCTTCCACTGCCCCAATCGTGGTGTGGCACGAACAGGACGAGACGACAAAGAAGTACAAATATGAGTTCCGACTTTCCTTTGAGAACATCACATACATGAAGCCGCGGATTCAGGAGGCAACGGGGCGCGTCAAACCCATGTTTCCGCAGGAGGCACGCGTTCGCAACTTCACGTATGCCGCACAAATGTTCTGCGATGTCCGATTCACTGCAAGGGCATATAAGGGCAACACGCTTGCAGAGTTCGATGAGTCCGTTCGGGTCTTCTCTGGCGTGTCTCTCGGCAAGATTCCGGTTATGCTGGGGTCATCGCTCTGTATCCTCAACGACTATCCAATCACGCGTGAGGAGATGGGTGAGTGTCCCAATGATCCCCTAGGATACTTCATTATTCACGGAAGCGAGCGGACGATTCTGTGTCAGGAGAAGGTCGCGGACAATCGCGTTATGGTGTTCTCCAATAAGAAGACGGTTTCGAAATATACGCACTCTGTGGAGACCAAGTCGCTTCATGAGTCTTTCACAACTCCTCCCAAGAAGTTGGAGATTCGCATTTCGTCCAAGTTCAATGGGTTGGGGTACCCACTCACAATCTGTGTTCCGCGATTCCGTGAAGACATTCCACTCCTCGTGTTCTTCCGTGCGCTGGGCGTCGAGACAGACGAGGATATTGCCAATCTCATTTGGAAGGGAGATTCGAGTAACGCAGAGACTCTCGTTGCATCATTCAAGGAATGTGCTGACTGTAGTGTATATACTCGCGAAGATGCGATTGAGTATCTGTCGCGCCACCTCCAGTATGTCACGTCGCACGAGGATAAGTGTGCGTATGCTCGAACCCTTCTTGAGACAGAGTGCCTTCCTCACGTGAAGTTCGGAGGCGACACGGCAGATTCCAAGACTCTGGAGGCACGCAAGTGTATGCTCATCGCATCCATGGTTCGTCGCGTGATTATGACAGAGCAGGGGAAGGTCGCAATCGATGACCGAGATGCGTACCCCAACAAGCGAATCGTCACAACCGGGTCTCTTCTCACCCATCTCTTCCGCCAACTGTTCCAGAAGGTATGTAAGGACATTCGCGGCAAGTTCGTGAATGAGGTCAATAACGATACGTGGAAGCGGGGCGAGACGCCTCAACCTCTCGATGTCCTGAACGTCAACAACCTCTACAAGATTCTGAAGGTATCCACGATTGAGGGAAAGATGAAGCAGGCACTCGCGACAGGCAACTTTACGGTCCAAGGTCTTGGGACAGCAAGTTCTGCGGTCATGTCCAACGCAACAAAGGTGGGCGTGTCGCAGGTCCTGAATCGCATGTCCTACCTTGCTACAATCAGTCATCTGCGCCGAATCCAGACACCGGTGGAGAAGTCAGGCAAGTTGCTTGCGCCTCGTAAGTTACACGGAACCAGTTGGGGATACATGTGTCCCGTCGAGACTCCAGAGGGTCATTCTGTAGGCATTGTCAAGTCTATGGCAATGCTGACATCCATCACGCAGCACACGCCTTCTGTTGTAACAATGCAGGTTCTCCACTCAATGGATTGTATTGACTGGGTTCGGACCGTCAAGAATTACAGCGGAACCGAGATTCTTGTCAACGGCGTGATTGTGGGATACACAAGCGATCCGGTGCGAGTCCATTCCAGACTCAAGGAGGCAAAGTTGAAGTTCCAGTTGCATCCTCATACCGGCATCTCTTGGAACATCCTCCACAACAAGATCGCAGTAGAGTCCGATGGAGGTCGTGTTGCGCGTCCCCTCTTCCGCGTCAAGAACGAAGCGTGTATGTCTGCTCCTGCGTCTTCTGTGTGGAACGACTGGGTCCAATCCTGTATTGAGTATATCGATTCGTCAGAGTCTGATACGGTTCGCGTGGCAATGATGCCAAAGGAAATCACAAAGTTCCACACGCACTGCGAGATTCATCCTACAATGATTCTGGGTCATATGGCATCCAGCATTCCTATGTCGGACCACAATCAGTCTCCTCGTAACACATATCAGTCTGCGATGGGCAAGCAGGCAATCGGGATGTTTGCTAGGAACTATGCGAAGCGCCTCGACAAGAACGGTTACATCTTCTGCCAACCGGCGCGTCCGTTCGTAGAGACGCGAACCATGCGCATTTTGAAGACAGAAGACATGCCCTTCGGCATGAATGCCATTGTGGCCATCGGGATTTACGGCGGATACAATCAGGAGGATTCCGTGATTCTCAACAAGTCTGCTGTGAATCGCGGTCTGTTCCGCACTCTGTATTACACGATGTACAAGGACGAGGAGCACAGAAATGTCACGTCTGGAAAGGAGGAGAAGTTCATGCGTCCTTCGCGTGACAATACGCGCGGATTCAAAACGTCGTCGTATCATGCTGTTCGCGAAGACGGTCTGCCTTCGGTGGGGGCAGTTATCCACGAGAACGATGTCGTCATTGGAAAGGTGACGAATCTGAAGCAGGACACGAATGGTTATGCCTACCGCGACTCGTCAACAACACACAAGAACTCAGAGACTTGCCGCGTCGATGGCGTGTGGCAGGACAAGAACTCGGACGGATACCCTTTTGTGAAGGTGCGTGTGGTATCCGAGCGCGTTCCTGAGATTGGCGATAAGTTCTCCAGTCGTCACGGTCAGAAGGGAACGTGTGGAATCCTACTGAACGAGGACGATATGCCGTATACTGCGTCCGGTCTGCGCCCCGACCTCATCATGAACCCTCACGCAGTTCCGTCGCGCATGACGATTGCGCAACTCATGGAGACGATGTTTGGAAAGGTATGCTCGATGAAGGGAACGCTTGGCGACGGGACGCCGTATTCCCATCTGAGTCAGAAGGAACTCCGAGCACAGATGATTGAGTTGGGAATGCATCCGTACGGCAACGAGATTCTGTATAACGGACAGACAGGAGAGATGATGGAGGCAGAAATCTTTATGGGTCCCACATTCTACCAGCGCCTCAAGCACATGGTGATTGACAAGAAGCATAGTCGCGCACGAGGACCGATTGTGTCTCTCACGCGCCAACCGTGTGAGGGCAGGTCTCGTGATGGCGGTCTGCGTGTTGGTGAGATGGAGCGCGATTGTATGCTGTCCCACGGTGCCGCAATGTTCACAAAGGAGAGGTTGATGGATGTCTCAGATCCATTCACAACCGGGTTCTGTAAGTCATGCGGAACTCTGGCAGTGGTGAACGCAAAGGAGAATATCTACCATTGCGGGTCCTGTGGCGCACAGACACACTTTGAGTTGAAGACGATTCCGTATGCGGTGAAGTTGTGGGCGCAAGAATTGGAGGCAATGCACATTGTGCCGCGCATGGTGTTTGAGTAGATGTCTGCCCAATACAATTTAAAAGATAATTTGTTAGTCGTTCTTTGTTCATATATTTTCGTTTAAGAACTAAGACTACTTGCACCATAACATGCCCCAATCTACCTTTGAGGTTGTTAAACCCAATGCGGTTATTACCGATTCAGCAGTATGTTCATATGCATCTGGACGATATAAATAACTATCTGTAAATTGAATGTGAAACTGCGAATAACCTATTGTAGATAGGTACCGAACACACTCAAAATTTTTATTATTCCATTCCGATGCCCATTCGAAACATAAGGTTTGTGCTTTAGATGTGAGAGACCTGATTGCTATATTCTCCGCACCTTCTACGTCAATTTTCAATAAATCAGGAGTCCCGTAGGTGCGTATAAGAGCATCTATTGATATCGTTGGAACCATTATGCTCTGAAACCCGGAATACTTATAGAACCTAGAAGATGGATCGTCAAGCCATTTACGATCCAATGTCGAAATCGTATCAGCATCTGAATGAAAGAATTCTATTTCTGGGTGTAAACTATCACACACGGCTGAATTTATACAAGTTATGTTTTTATAATTTACTACATTCGCAACAAGATTATTAAATGTAGTCGGCGATGCCTCTACGCATATAATTCTATTATTATCACTATAGTTTGCAATAGCCCATCTTCCATTGTTTGCTCCTATGTCAAATAAGAGCATTTACCTTTAATGCAAAAATGTCTTTAAACCGAATTAAATAATAAAGTAATATAAGCTGAAATGATACTTCTGAATATCGGAGGAGGACATCATAAAAACCTTGATGCTATAAAACGCGGTTGTAAATTATTTAATATAGAATTTGTTCAAAGCGATAATATAGCATCGGTAAATATAAAAAACCCAGATATAATTTGGTCTCCAGGAGAATGGTTTGAACCAACTCTTTTCCCAAATTCTAAAATTATGTACGGACCACAATTCTTTGTATTTCCTTCCACGACTCATCCATCTTGTGATTCCTTAGTAGAATATAACGACATATCTAACACGTTCTTTAATACGCTCAGTCCGTGGATTATCACAGTATATGAAGAATTTGTTCCCCGTCTAAAAGTCCCCTTTAAGTCACTGCCATTTGCGGTAGATACTGATAAATTTAGTCCAGAATCCACACCAAAAGAATACGACTGTTTGATATATTTTAAACATAGACATACCAATTGTTTGAATACTGTTATTGAAACTGTAAAAGGTATGGGACTAACATACACAGTAATACAGTATGGATCGTATATAGAAAATCATTATATTTCCACATTAAACAGAGTTAGATTTTGTATATGGGTAGGATCTCACGAATCACAAGGATTTGCTTTACAGGAGTGTCTTTCTATGAATGTACCAATTTTTGTATGGAATGCCACGAACATGCGAGACGAATATTCTAATAATAATCAGCTCTTCTCCAATTATTCTCAAAATCTTGCGTCTACAACTGTGCCATATTGGGATTCAAGATGTGGGAAGATTTGGGATACTAGTAAAGAAATGAGTTCAGAATTGTCAGAATTCATTTCCCAACTTAATACGTATTCCCCTCGCAGTTATGTTCTTGATAATTTATCGGATAAAGTGTGTTTTGGAAACCTGCTAAGACACTTCAAATTAATTGAATAAACATATTATTTTGTTTGCGTCGATGGGTTAGTCGCATTAAACATAATAATATCTGGAATATTATAAATCAGTAATTCGTTAAACTAAACACTTTTCTTTAATAAATATGCACGTAAGAGAACCTGTATTTACGTTTGAAAAATATAATATTTGTGAGAGTTCTTTATGAAACGAGAAACATGCACGATTACTCATTGTTCTTATAATGTAGTCATGACAGGTCTCTGAAGCGTCTAGGTATTTGTTTATAACAGTAGGGTTTAGGTGAGGGTGATCATAGAAATTTGCTAGCATATTCGTATGAAGGTCTTCAATAATATAAATTCCGCCAGGTTTCAAACTGTTCCACAACACTTCAATCGTATTTTTTTGGTGGGATACTATATGACTTCCATCATCTATAATAAAGTCAAATAGAGGGTTCTTCCATGTAAAAAGCAATGATGATATGGTTGTAGCATCTGATGTATCTGCGATTCCTTGATGAATGCGGTCTAGTCCATTTAATACTTTACAATACTGTAGTGTAATATCTATTCCGTATATATCTGCATTTTCGAAATAGTCACGCCACATTAGCATAGATGCTCCCTCGTTAATTCCTACTTCAAGAACATTTTGTGAAGATTTACGAATATTGCTGAGACACATATCGTAAAAATCACAATACTTATGGAAATAAGCCTTGTCCGTCTTGTGTTTCATACCCAGGTCATGAAGAGATTTCATTTAATATAAAATTCTATAATAATTTCGCTAATTTAACCAAACCGGTGGGGTTTCGAGTAAATATTATTAATAAAAAATTCTCTGGTCGTAACAAGCAGTTATGAACAATTATAAGATCGTAATAGCTAAATACAAGGAAGATATGGGTTGGGTTCACAGACTGAATCAACCCAATGTAATAATTTACGATAAATCTGGAGTTGTAAACAAAAATAGTATTCCACTTCCAAATATCGGTAGAGAATCTGAGACCTTTATTCGTTATATCATTGAAAACTATGATAGTCTTAGCGAATATACGTTTTTTTTGCAAGGAGATCCGTTTCCACACATGAAGAACGTTGACTCAAATAATTTACAAGATAAGATAAACGATTTTTTATCGAATCCAAAGGAGATCAGTCCGGCGTTTTGTGATATCTATTACGAAAAGGCAGACTATTTTCCAGACTTATGTGTACGACAGTATTACAAACACTTGTTTGGAGAAGCATGTCCGGAAATTGTTGAGTTTGCAGCAGGATGCCAATATATTGTGAATAAGAATCGGATTCTTTCGCGCCCAAAACAATTTTACAGCGACATACATGCAATGTTATTATTAAATAAAGTAACTGATGTAGGGGATGTTATTGGGGGTCACTCTTTTAGTGGTCCCGTAAGAAACATTCCGTTTGATAAATTAACCATGAATCCGTGGACGTTTGAACGTATGGCATTTAAAATATTTACATGAAGTTGTTGTTGAAATAGTCCAATGCATTACGAATAGCCTGATCCATATTGAAGTATTTATAGTTCGCCAATCGACCTACCATATGAACCCCCGATTTAGAAGATTCATCGGCTAATTCCTTATATTTATTATAAAGTTGTTGATTTTTAGGAGATGGAATTGGATAATACGGTTCGCCGGTATCGCTCGGGTATTCGCGGTATATAACAGTGTGTGGTGTATTCGTATGTTCTGGATAATTAATATGTTTATATTCAGTCGTCCGAGTATAGGGAATATCGCTAGACGGAGTATTTATAATAACATTTTTCTGAAAAAACCCAGTATTCAAATAGATTTCTTCTTCAAACCTCAACGAACGATACTCTAAAGGCGGAAGTCCAGAGTCTTTAAAGTAAGAATCTATTGGTCCAGTAAAAATTACACATGGGTGATTCACCGGGAGGACTATCTGCTGATTCAATAAAACAGTTATATTTGTATGATTAAACATATTTTTGAAAAACTTGCTATATCCGTTTTTCGGAATGACCTGGTATTTGTCGTCAAAATAACGGCAGTCTGTATTATACCTGACTGGTATTCTACCTAAAACGCTTTGATCTAGTTCAGCTGGAGGGCAATTCCACTGTTTTGTGGTATATGGTTTAAACAGTTTATCATACAACTCTTTACCAACTTGTCTCAGTGCAATCTCTTCGCTGTTTTTTGGAGATTCACACGGTATTTGCGCATTTTTTAACCATTCGGTTGTTTCATTTTCAGTTCTGAGGTGTGCATTCGTCAGAATGTTTATAGTTTCCATGTTTACAGGAATAGGAACCAATGCCCCGTCGACATTTGAAATTATTTTCAAATCATAGCGAATCCACTCTCCAAATTTATTTATGTATTTCCAGACACCTTCGTCATTTGTATGAAAAAAATGAGGTCCATACTTACTTACTCTAATACCAGTTTCACTATGTATATAGTCATAGCAGTTTCCCCCGACATGAGGTCTCTTATCAAGAACGATAACTCGTTTATTCAGTTTGTTTGCGAAACGTTCTGCAAACACTGCCCCAGTCAATCCGGCACCGACTATTACAACATCGTAATTTTCTAAACTTTCCATATTAATGTATTATACACAATTTCTCATCTTGTAATAAACTATTATAAAATACTATAACACTACACTAAATGACTTACGCATTCCTTGTGACAATGGCGGATGACAAAAGCAAACCTATGTTGGATGAATTAAGAAAAGTTGAGTATATGCTATGTTTATCCAAGATCTTTTCGTATAATGCTCCTGTATATGGAGTATGTGCAGAATCATTAAATTATCCTCCTATGGAGTTCTATCCTTTTCACACGAAATTATACATTCAGAATACAGAATCATTAGGAGGTCATACAAAATCTTCTAAGGAGTTGATTAGTCTGAAAAATATATTTCCACGTATAGACGTATCGGATGATACTTGGATTATTAAAATGTCTGGAAGGTACATGTTATGCGATGACTCGTTTGTAAAAACAGTTGAGAATGCAAGTGACGATATAAGTGCCATTTTAATGCCGCCACTCTACTATGCTGGGATTGAACAGATGTATACCTTTACATACGCACTCCGAGCTGGAGTGTTTCGCAAACTGCTAACTTATGAAATTGTCGATGGTCAAGGAATTGAAGGTCATTTTATGTCACTGATTTCTAACATTTTACCAAAGGAGGCCGTAATGAAAGTGAATAGACTTGGTGTATTAACGAGTATAGCAAACGGACCCTTTCATGTTTATTAGGTTATAACACCTTTCTAGTGCGCTGATAACCATACTTATATTGTTAATATATTAACATTTAAACTGTTCACTATACAGAATATAAAAATGGATATCAAAGATTTTATTCGCGCACTCCCCATCAATACATTTGTTGAAATCGGTTGTCATTTTGGAACTGACACTGAAATTTTTCGTAGTATGCATCCTAACGCACGTATTGTTTGTTTTGAACCAGACCCGCGCAATTTGGAAATGCTAACTAAGCGAGGTGTTAATAAAATTGCCGAAGTACATCCTTATGCGCTTTCCAACGCAAATGGAACGCAACCTTTTTATTTATCGGCCGGCGATCAAAGTCATAATACGAATATGGATGATATTCTTAGATATAACGATTGGTCGTGCTCTTCTTCTTTGAAAAAACCGACTGGACATTTGCAATTACATCCATGGATTACGTTCGATAAAACTGCATATGTCAATACAATTCGGTTAGATGATTTCGAACCTCTCAGGGATTCAATTATCGATTTCATGTGGGTAGATGTGCAAGGTGCTGAAGATTTAGTGTTTTCCGGAGCGAAAGAAACTCTTAAAAGAACTAAGTACGTTTATACAGAATACTGTAACACGGAGTTATATGAGTCCCAACTCAATATGAAGCAGGTATTGGAAATGTTTGGTGATAATTGGGAGTTAGTTCATGATTTTGGAGGAGATATACTTCTAAAAAACAATCGCGTTTAAGTACTCAGATTCCTATACGGAATGTTACTATTTCCCGGATTCTTTGTTGTACATACTGACTAACCCCGATTACGCTTTGCTAAAAACGGGTAGTTTCGTCCGTCGTCCCAGTTTGGAAAATACGTTTCATCGGGTAATTTCACCGACCCGTAAGAGTTTACTAAAATCGAAAAGATTGATTGATCGTGTCTGTTCTCTATAAATTTAGGATCTTCGGTTCCAGTAACGTCGTTGATCAACTCGTGAAGCATTGACTTGTTCCATATATCGATTAAATGAACGGAATGTGCGTTTTTCTTTATTAGTAGAATAGTCCCGATATTTTGGCAAGAGTCTCGGATTGTCTCGTCACACATAAAATGGTCAAAGATTGCTTTCTTCGTGTATTGAACTTCACGGTAAGACAGCATAAACGACAGAACTCCGTAACTGGATTCATTGGTTTCAAGCATTTGAATGTATTCTAGAAAGCGTTGCTTACCGTTCGAGTTAATCTCACATCCTGCATCGCAGTATACGAGAAAGTCTCCATTATTCAGTTCGTTAAGTTTTTTATGTATCAAATAAGGTTTCCATATCCAGTATCCACTGCCTCTCCAATTCTGTTCAATAAAGTTTCCGTGTTTTTCCCAAAAGTTTGTATCAGAACGCAAGTCTGTCTCATTGTATGCTTTTACAGTATCAAACTCTGCGAATTCCTCCGCCTCCTTGCAAATTCGATGAAGACTATTAGTAAATTTATGGTTGCCGTAACTTATAAAATGCTTACGGACCATTTCTTTATTATGGCACTCTACCGTTAAATTCTTAAATTAACTTAAACGGTCTCAATCCTATACATTAAATGCCGTATAGTTCGAATACGGAATGGCTTCCTACAGATTTCAAAGAACAAGACCCAATCGAGAATTATTATTTCCAAGTCGACAATCCGTTTGGAACCCGACCTGACGGAGTTACGAAATATATAGGGTATCATTCCGAACCCTTTGCGGTGAGCAATTACTTTAGTGGGTTTGATATGAAGGACGCATTCTTAAAGAATTATTCTAAGTATGATCTGCTTTTGACGTGGCATCCTGACCTTTTAAAAGGTTGTCCGAATGCTGTATACTACATGCCAGCAAATACATGGTTATCTCCTGGTGATTACAATAATATAGATATTTCGCGCAAACTCCCAAAAATATCAAGTTTAACGGGATGTAAGTCATTTTGTGAGGGACATAACTTTCGAAGACATTTATACTTCAGTCAAACATCGATAAACTTACCAATAGACTGGTATAGGTCTGGACAACATGAAATTATACCCGAAGTGACCAATAACCCACTAATAGATGGCAGTCTTCCAAACAAGATTAAGTTGTTTTTAGAATATCAGTATTCGGTGGTGATAGAAAATTCGAGACAGGACGGTTACTTTACTGAAAAGTTATTGGATTGTCTGATATCGAAAACTATACCCATATACTGGGGGTGTCCGAATATCAACCAATGGTTTGATACGACTGGATGGATAATTCTAAACGAGACAACTGTTGAGGAACTAGTTAGTAAATGTTCTAACCTTCCAGATTATATAAACCATTTACCATCCATAAACAGCAATTACGAAATTGCTAAGAAATATGCGTCTCATAAATTAAACATTGGAAGTGTATTAGGTTTAGAGTAGTAATACACAACTCATATAAATGTGGGAGTTCGTCGATAAAGTTGTATATATCAACTTAGAACATCGAACGGACCGACGAGAACAAATGGAAAGAATGACATCAAAGTTTGGAGCAGATAAAGTAATTCGGTTTCCTGCGATTCAGCATTCTAAAGGATACATAGGATGCTCGAAAAGTCATGGCATGGTTTTGAAAATGGCAATTGAAAATGGTTGGAATAACGTGTTGATACTAGAAGATGATGCCGAATGGAATGACTATGACTCCGGTTACGAAAAACTATTAAAAATAACACAATCGGACTATGACGTAGTCATGCTAGGAGGAACCTGGGTAGAGCATGACCCCTCTAGTTTTCGGTTACGTTATGGTCAAACTTGTACGGGATATCTTGTAAACAAGAACTATATGTCAACCTTATTGGCAAACTTTGAAGAAAGTCTTGCAAACTTAATCCGAATAAACGAACAAAGAGAATTTATCTTGAAAACATGTAACTTCACCACAAACATTATTGACAATTTCAAGGATAACGATTCTTTATATAGATTAGATGTTCATTGGAAACATTTACAACCTCGAGATAAATGGTTTGTTGTAATGCCTCCTCTTGTTTACCAAACCCCGAGTTACAGTGATATTGAAGGGACAGATGTAGATTATTCCGATTACTTTGGTGTAAAGAAACCTTCTACCTAAGTGTCTTCGATTTTAATACAGGAAGCATAATAACCGTAATCATGACCCTCTACATTTGCCCGACAGATGAACTTGCGCATGCTCGTATTGATGCTCATCTGAAGAACCACAGGTATACGGATTCTGGATTTGATATTCCAATTGGCGCATATCGCGTTCCGGTATCGGTTCATTCACACTCGTTCGGACTGAATGTTCGTGTTGCTGCAGTGGATTCTGCTGGAAACACGATGCCTTGTCTCCTTCTTCCTCGTTCGTCCATTTATAAGACTCGGTTTCGTATGGCAAACTCGATTGGACTTGTGGATTCCGGATACCGGGGCGAGGTTCAAGCAAAGGTAGATGTTCTCAATTATGGTCGACCGGATACCGACGCACATCCGTTTGAGGATGGTCCTGATGGATCGCGCCTCTTCCAGATTTGCCAGCACAATTTCCTGCCTTGGAAGTCCATCGTTCTCGTGAATACTATTGATGATCTGCCTTCTGCTTCCGATACTCGCGGAACTGGTGGGTTTGGATCTACTGGAACCGCTACAGACGGCGGCGCGAATCTAGGATACGTTCGTTAAAGTAGTGGATAAATAAGAATCAACGAGATTGTGTCGTGAATGATCGCACCCCAATACGCGGAATAGAACGTTGTGTTGAATCCAAATACCATTGCTACAATCAACACTATGGACCGCAAGAATGTGTTCAATACTGGATTGGAAGTGGGAAGAAGGAGAATGTTCATTTATGTAAAGGCGCGAATATCGGACCGCGGTCGCATGCGGGCATAATGCGTAAAAATATTTTCCCACTCATAGGTATAAACACAATATGGGCGGTGGTCTTATGCAACTCGTGAGCTACGGTGCGCAGGACATTTACATCTCGGGTAACCCCCAGATTACTTTTTGGAAG
>Ga0114959_10001002_pt1 | contig 25843 bp, 33 predicted proteins | sample C_130625_EF_Meta_FD_87317 | JGI IMG/M metagenome (GOLD analysis project Ga0114959, IMG submission 87317) | Freshwater microbial communities from Lake Croche, Canada to study carbon cycling - C_130625_EF_MetaG | ecosystem: Environmental > Aquatic > Freshwater > Lake | place: Lake Croche, Canada... | reverse complement strand
GAAGCCCTCAAACACGTCCACACCCTCAATCTCGCGATAGACGCGACGAGTCTTGTCGCCCACAGCATACGTCACGCCGTCCATCGTCGTCTCAGTGATGTCCTCATCTTCGTCGGCATCAGGACCCTTGATGAACGACTTGGTCTCTGCGTTCCAGTATACGCCCGGACCGTACGCCTCCACGAGTGCTGCCTTCATCGTCGCAAGGTCCGCGACAGAGACAGAGGGGATGTCGTCGGACGCAGGCGCATCCTTCGGTTGAGCGCCACCACCAATCGTCGCAACGTAGGCACGCATATGGTCGGTCAGGGACTTCTCGTCAAAGTCTTCCTTCACGAGTTCATTCACATACTTTGCGAACTGTGTCGGGTGCTCCTTGGTCATAGGCGTCTTGGTCTCGTCGAACACGTTGGTGAGTTGCTTGACGAGCGCGGGGGACATGCGCTTGATACGCTTCTCTGCGGCATCTTCCTTGACCTTCTTTGCCTTCGGCGCAGGCGCAGGTTCCGGGGCAGCAGCAGGGGGCGCCTCCGTCTCAGGTGCCTCTGGAGCAGGAGCAACCTTGGGCGCGCGCTTCTTCTTGGTACCGACACTCGCGGCAATCTCGTCAGCACGTGCCTGCTGCTCCTCGCGCTTCTTCTCCAGGTCAGCAAGTTTCGCAGGCAGGTCAGACCCCTTACGTGCCTTGCCTTCCGCAATCTTCGCCTTCATCTCCTCAATCTTTACCTTCGTTGCATCGATAGAAGCAACAACCTTCTGGTAAGCAGGAACCTCGCGAGCATTCGCCAGCATCACGATGCGCGCAGCATCATCTGCGTCGAACTTGTAGTGCTCGGCAAGGGCATTCACAACAAACTGAACGGTATTGGACTCCATTTCGGGTTGGTGTGTGTTAGTGTATGCTGTTTGGTCCTTGAAATTCCGAAATCCGTTTTCGACGGTGCCTAAAACGCAGGGGTGCCAACGAACATTTCCTGAATGGAGGTTACATCGACCGCACCAACAACTTCCTGCACTGTCTCGGCAGTGGCCGCGAAGACTACGCCGGCAGACAACAGTCCTCCGAAGACTGAGAGTTTGAGTGCGTCTTCCCACACAATAGGTTCCTTCTTAGACCGCCTCTCGAGCGCATACAGAATGAACGCGACGAGCGAGACGGCAACTGATGCTATTACAATCATCATTTAATCGCAATACAAGTGAAAACTTATAGATTTAAAACGAGTGACGACTCAACTCTCGATTCAATATCCTTCATAGGGTCCTCGGGTTCCTTCGCGGGTTCTGGTTCAGGTTCCTCTTCAGATTCCTCATCCAGATCATCAAAGTCAATGCTTGCTGCCTCATCGGTCATATTCAAAGGAACTGGACCGTCTGCAACACTCTCATCATCATCGCTCTCTTCATCAAACGTAACGCGAGCAGCGGCAGGCGGGTGGTCGACTTCGTGCGTCTGTGCGTCCGAGAACTGTTTGGCAATAGACTCCCACGGCAGGAAAGACCGAATCACGTGCTCGAACTGCTCGGTAATGAGATGCTCAATATCCTGACGATTGCGCGCCTGCTGCTCCGACGATACACCGGTAGTCTTAAAGAGATACGCGACCTGCCACAACTTGCGAGCAGACTGCGTATACAGAACGTGAATGAACTTTGCCATTGTGGGACGGTCGAAATCAATGTTAATATGGGATGCGTTACCGCGATACTGGATGGATGCGAACGACTTCATGTAGGCAATGAAAACACCCATAAGAAGGTCATCTAAATACGTGCACTTGGTCGTCTTCACGATACGGTCCACTTCGGTCTCAAGAGTCGTGTCCGTCCATTCAGGAATCTTTGTCAGCATATTTTGAAACGTCCTCAGAATCTGGTCATGTTGACCGTTGCGCTCACACACGTCCGTAGATGTCTTATGGATACTCCAAAACCCGTCAGAAATTGGCGGGATCAGGAGTGTGGCAAGATGGTCACGGAGGTGCGTCTTTGCAAATTCAGAGTCGCTCATTTACATTCAACTGTCGCAAGATTATTCGTTTCATAACGCAAAGTTGACTATGCTGGATGTATAATGTATACTCCAAAATCAATCTTGATGACCGGATGTTGTGGATTTATTGGGTCGAACGTATTGAACTATATTACTAAGAAGTATCCTGACGTTGAGTTTGTGAATATCGATAAGATGGATTACTGTTCATCTTTGAAAAACATTGATGGACCTCCGTCAAATTATAAATTTTATAAGTGCGACATTCGCAACGCAGAAATGTTGCGACACATTTTAACCCTGCATTCAATTGACACGGTTATACACTTTGCGGCACAAACGCATGTCGACAACTCCTTCGGGAATTCTATTCAGTTCACTATGGATAATGTTCTTGGGACTCATACCTTGCTCGAATGTTGTAAAGAATACGGACAAATTCGCAGATTTGTACACATAAGCACGGATGAAGTGTATGGTGAGGTTGGTGCTACCGACGCAGAATGCGTAGAGACGCGCGTTCTAACCCCAACGAACCCGTATGCGGCCACAAAAGCAGCAGCAGAACACCTAGTTTTCTCCTACCATCATTCTTTCAAACTCCCAGTCGTCGTTGTTCGCGGAAATAACGTTTATGGACCCAGACAATACCCTGAGAAATTGATTCCAAAGTTCATTACTCTCTTGAACGATAACAAGAAATGCACCGTTCACGGAGAAGGAAAAACTATACGAAACTTTATCCACGTTGATGACGTGAGTTCAGCTGTCGATACTATTCTTACGAAAGGACTTGACGGAAACATCTACAACATCGGGTCTAAGAACGAATTCAGTGTCATGGAGATTGCTAGGAAACTTGTGAAACTTCTGAAATCGTCCGATGAAGTGGAAAACTATTTGGAGTTCGTAGAAGACAGAAACTTCAATGATTTCAGATATAGTATTTCGAACGATAAACTCATTCAGTTAGGATGGAGCGAATCTGTTCCGTTCGAGGAAGGTCTCAAAGAGACCGTAGATTGGTATTTGAAAAACTCGAAAGGGTATTGGAATTGATTATGAAATTGTCATATCAAACTCTACAGGATGACCACCCTTGACGCCGAACGCATCTGATAGTTTCTGAATCTCTTTACGCGGAACTGCCGATTCTTTCGAGTAACGAGCAATTGCCTTGTATAGATGGAAACCATGATACCGCTCATGCTCAGGGTTCTCCTTCCCGAACAACACAGATGTACCGTCTTCCTGCTTCAACCACCGAATAAGCGTGTTGAAAATAGGGTTGGTTGAATACTCTTTATGGTCAGGTCCTTCCGGAAACAAGTCCCAGAACAAACAGGTTGCCATACGCACGCAATCGAATGATGGGTTCGGTTTAATAGCCTCGTGCTTTGGAGAATAAAACGGTTCTACGTTGTATTGTCCGCCAGCATCTTCATCGAGCGCATAATTATCGCTCATAAACACCTTGGGTTGCTTCATTCCAACAAGACGAACCGACCCCACTCCACGCTCGAAATCTATGAGTTTAATGATGTATCCGTACGTCGGAACCTTGAATACTTGTCCCTCCAAATTATACCACAAATGCTCCTTGGATGTCTTGACATACATAATGTTGTTCGTGTGGAGATCGTTGTGCGTGAACCCAAACGTCCTTTGAGCAAAACATAGTGCGAACATGACCTGCGTCAACCATGCGACGTGCTTCGTAGTTTCGGATTCTAGACACATGAGTTCATACAGAGTTCCTTCGCATTGCTCCATCACGGTAAGTTGAACTGGAACATTCGAAAGAGTTGCCCATGCAAACTCTTCCTCTTCTTCGACACTCATACCATCTTCATCGGCTTCCGAGCAATCGCATGATCTAACTTCAAAAACGTAGGACGTGGACACAGAAGACGAATCTGATTCGTCGTCGTCGCCCATAGTCTCTTCTTCAAACACTGGTCGAATATCTCCAATTTGAGTGTTTTCGGAAGGAGGAATTCCTTCCAATTCATCAACTGGTCCCAGCGCAATTTCATCTCCAAGTTCAACTTCTATCCTCCTACTTCGCGTATGATGAAAGTCTCCAGATTGAGAAACATGCTCGGCAAGTTGGAGTTGGAAAAACGTCCCGATATTCTTGGAAAACCATGGACGTTCCGCCAGTTCTTCATAATCATCCGATATGTCGAAAGTGTGTTTCTTTGCGATTCCAGAGAAGACGCCATACACTTTCGGGAAATGGATACATCCTGATTGAGAGAGGAGAGCAGCAAAGAGACTCCCGACATATGCCGAATTATGCGGAGACTGATTCTTATTGAGTGTGCGAAGTGCTGATTCTTTGGTGGTCGGAAGTCCAACAACTGTTCCATAATCGCCTCGCATCCACTTCACAGGACTTAGAATAGCAGACTGCTTTATGTGGACATCCACAGTCTCTCCCTTCGAAGTTACAATCTTTTTGTTTGCTTGAATGGACTGGATGCTTTCAGTCAACTTCAAACCGTGATCTTTCACGTTCTCCAAATTATCCGTCTTGAACAGCAATTCCAAAGATGGAAAAAAAGGTTGAACATGGTCCACTCCCCAATGAGTGCTTGCGCTCTCCCGAATCACCCCAATTTCCTGATACTTATGGACCTGGACTGGCATTGGAACACTTCGGAGTTCGCAAGTGGATGTTCTGCGCTTACCCATTCTTATTCACCGAGTATAATTGGAAACCAAAATATTCACGCATAGGGTTAATAGTATGAATTTCCAAATCAAGAAATTCAATATCGGCATGATCCGAGATCGTTGCGACATTGATTCTAGAAAATCGCCAATGATAGTTGTGATCGGTAAGAAGGATACTGGAAAATCATTCTTGGTTCGCGATATTTTGGCAAACACCCAAGGAGCATTTCCTATTGGAACTGTCATCTCAGGCACGGAAGTCGCGAACGAGTTCTTCCAGCATATGGTTCCCTCCAAATTGATTCACGACAAATATGCTCCGTCGATTGTTATGAATGTCATTAAGCGCCAACTTAATGTGAAGGCAGCGCGTAATAACGATAAAAAGTCTCATGGAGGGAGTTCGTCTGTCGACCCCCGCGCATTCCTGATTCTGGACGATTGCTTGTATGATTCTTCATGGATTAAGGAGGAGTCTACTCGTTACGTCTTCATGAACGGTCGTCACGTCGATATGATGACTATTATTACTATGCAGTACCCTTTGGGCATTACCCCCAATCTGCGCACGAACGTTGACTTCATCTTCATTCTTCGCGAGAACATTACCAGTAATCGCCGCCGTATTTACGATAACTACGCAGGTATGTTTCCCACATTCGAGATGTTTTCGCAATTCATGGACCAGTGTACGGAAAACTTCGAGTGTTTGGTCATCTGTAACGGTATTCAATCCAATAAACTAGAAGATCAGGTGTTTTGGTATAAAGCATCTGATCATCCGCCATTCAAGATGTGCGATGACTCGTTGTGGGCAGACAATAAACCGTTCTCAAGTGCTATGATGGCACAAGACGAGTATTCGGCAGGAACTATTCAGAAGAAGAACGCAGGTCCTTGGGTCAATGTCAAGAAGATTGGTAAGGATTAACGGCGGTAGGTTCTGCGCGCGTTCGAGCGCTGACGCCAGGTCCGGTTTCCTCCGCGCCGAGCACGCTTCACTGCTGGAACCGAATTCTCGATCGGCGCTCCAAAAAATTTATTGACGACCATCAGTCCCGAATGGATTGTGTTGCTGAGCGACTCCCAACCCACGAGCGTATCTATGCTGAATCCCTTGACCGGAAACGCCTCTGCTTTGTTCGAGATTCCCGTAAAATAAGGGTTCTTTTTCTCGCGCAATACATTGTCGAGCATCGTGAACAGTATGGCAGTGCGTATTTGCGGGTGAACCTCCGTTAGCAGAAGTAAGCCTCCAATATCCTCTACCAATGTTCGGTCACGCTTCCCGATTGCGTCCGGCGGACCTACTGGCAATGACGGAATGGACTCGAAGACCATGTCCTCGCTTCTCGAGAATGACAGTATCCAAGCAATGATTTTGTCGGTGGGCGTATGGGTATACTCCCTTCCGTAAGAATCCATCGCGTTCTCGCGGATGGATAGGAGTTCTCTCTCAAACGTGTAGGCAACGTCTGACATGATACTCACAATCGCCTCGCCGTTCGCCTTTTGCATGTATAGTCCCGCCAGTTCCGCCGGAGTCAGTTTATCTGCCTCTGCTTGCAGCCACGCGTCATCGTAGGGATGGTCGGGAAAGTTGGAGAATATATGCCTAGACAGTATAGATTCTACGCGCATAGACACCGTACCGCACACTTTGTAGAACAACGCGGACAGGTCCTGGAACTGTGTTTCGCCGTCTCCCGGTGCGCCTCCTACAGCAGGCATCGGTTCTTCAGCAACTGCTTGCTGCGTTACTGGTTTCGGCGCAGCCGCGAACAGTTCTGTCGTCATTTTGAACACCTGCGCCTGGAGTTGTTCCACCGTAAATCCGTGTGTCACCGGAATCATATTTTTCACGGTCTCAATCGTTTCCTTGTCCTTGAAGGTATCCAGAATTGTATCGCGCTCCTTGATGAGACTATCGTAGGCAAGTTGCGCCTTTTTCTGCGAGTCTATTCGGCCCACGCGCGCAGGATTCAGGACCCCGATGACCTCCCGTATGGCAGAGTAGAACCCTAGAAAGCGCGCAAAGGAAACCTCGAACGCGACGTTGGATGCGCCCGGGTTCATCGCAGTGACACCGAACGGAGTCTGCCTGAACATGACTTCGCCAAAGAGAGTCTTGCCCATCATTTTAATATCGAACACAGGTGCTGCCACCGAGAATATATCGGCAAGTTGGGTGCTGACATTCGTTACGTCAATACCTTGTGTTTTTAGATGAAACGGACTAACTGGATCCTGCGACCACGGTGGGACTGGACGGGTATTGTATGACAAATTCATCAGTCCAGTGTAAATCTGCTTGAGTATGTTTACGTCTTTGATCGCCGCAAGTTTCTCGAGGGATGTGCCAATAGACGCGACAACCGTATCAACATGCTTGAGAGCATCCTCCATCTTTATGCGCATGAGATACGTCGTCACAGCCATCGCAAGTTCTAACTGCTTCGCCTGGTTTTTGAAGTCCGAATTTTCACCAGTCCCTCCTTGGTCGATGAATTGAATCGTCGATTCAGAGAGCGGTTTCGCGGAAGGCGCAAAGTAGGACCCGACACCTCGGGCAATGTCGTTCTTTGCTAATTCAATCTCTCCGCGCCAGGTGGCGAACGACTCTAGTAACTCGATTCTTCTGATGTGTTCCTGCGCGAACGCCACATCGGTCTTGAGCGACTCCTGCCAAGGGGGCAGACGGTCTTTTGCGAACCTGTACACACGTATCATGTTTCCGCTACCCCAAATACACGGTTGGCGGTTCATGCGGGCGTAAAGGGCACACATGTGATCCGTCGTAGTGAAGACCACTTTGTTGTCGGCAGTCGCAGCAGCAACCTGCTCATAGTCTCCCATGCGCTTCAAATCCAGCAAGAGGAGTTTCTTCTTTTCCGGATCGTTCCGGAAGATGCCACCGATTTGAGTCAGCGCAGGTGGAGTTGGATTCGCCGGGTTCAATATCGCGTCGATGAGTTCGTTCACGGAGGGTCCGCTGTTGCAGCAAGATTCTGACGAAAACGTCATTGTTGTGGGTTGCGCCAGATTTGCCTTCTCTGTGAGTTTGATCGTGAACCCGAACGGGTCCTTCCCGCCAAACGTCTTCTTCTCGAATTCAATGTCCACAAGGTCGCGAGTGAAGATATTGCTCCTCACCTTGGTGGCGCCATCTGGGAACACAAAGTGGGGTTCGGAGTTAAACACCTTGAAGGATGTCCCTGCAGAATCAGCAATGTTCTGAGGGTATTCCGCCTGATACATCCCGAGATTGTAGAATATCTTTGCCGGGACTGGTGGTGATCCGTCTGCGGTGAGTCCATACTCGTTGAAAGCAAGCGGAGCATCACCGGGGAACAAATACCGAAGAACAAAGTTTCCGATCTTGTTGCGCTGGGACTTGTCGTAGGGGAACTTCAAGACCCCGCTGTTTGGTTGTATGTGCAGCATCCCGCCTCCCTCGCCGAACCCCTTCAGGAAATCCGTATACTTGTCCGCCAAAATGTCCTCGTAGGTGATAGGTTTGGGACTGTTTGCTGCAAACAGATACGACGGGAGCAGTTTTTCATATTCCGTCACCATATCCGGTTCAAAGTGCGAAATCGGATTCAAAGCACGATTTCCGGGTTTCATCACGCTCGCAACGTCCAGATTTGCTCCGGCCCTCAATGCAGTCGAGATCTGTTCTCGAATTGCGTCTTTTGCGGCATCGCCCCAGTCTGCTCGCTCCAGTTTGTAAAAGTCGTGAATACTGTCGATTCCGGCAATCCTCAAAAAGTGTGCTTGGAATTCTGGTGGTTTGGAATTCAACCATGCGGCAAAAGGAACTGCCATTGTTATTGGACGTCCATATTTTTACAGGTCGCGCACGCCTCCCTCCGTCGGGTGGACGGGCGTCTCAATGATGTCCTGAATCTGCTGCGCCTCACTTCCTGACGCATTCGTCTCTGCGGCAAGGTCCTGAATCGTCTTACGAGTACGCTCCGCATTCTCCTTCTTCTGCTTCTCCATCTTCATTGCCTTCTCCTCCTCGAAGAAGATCTCGCGGTTCGTCTCGTTCTCCTTATACTTCCTCATCAACTCGTTCAGCTCCTTCTCGGCATACTCGACCTCTGGCATCATGTGCTCTGAAGGGTCCCATGGGAGCCACGCACCCACCTTGCCGACATACAGATTGTCGCGAGGGTAGCGGCGCTGAAGGACCTTGGAATACATCTGCGCCTCCTGGAGGTCCGCGAACACACGGCGAACCTTCACACCACGCACATTCGTCTGGAACTGGACCTTCTCGGTAAACAGAGACTCCAACTCCTTCTCCTTCTTCAGCATGAACACCTCGTGCTGCTCGTGGATATCGGTCTTCGCGATGTCGGCATTGTGAACCTTCGTGAACTCCGCGAGGTCAGTGAAGAGGTCCTCCACCTTGAGAGAATACTTCTGGGCAAGAAAAGCGTTATACTTCTCCATGCCCTTGATCTTCCAGTCGTACTCGAGCCACTCCACGAACTTGGAATTGTAGAACTCTGCCTTCTGCTCGAGGACCTTCTCGGGCGAGATGAAAGAAATAATGCAGTAGCGCTGCGTCGGGACCTCGGGGTCCTCCTCCAGATAATCAATCGTGGTTCCATCGTCTTCGCGGGTAGGTAGAGTCTCTCGGGGCATTTGTTTATAGTGGGCACAGTATCTGAAAATACATATCAAACGAATAATTTCTCTCTTCAAAACTATAAAATGCCTGAACAGAAGACTGCTGCCCCGTCTATTGACATGAGTGATATCCTCACCCGCCTCGTGAAGTATGCCCTGGAGGGTCTTGCCGTCGCAGTTGCGGCGTACATGCTCCCTGGTAAGGTTCTGAAGTTGTCCGAGATCGGGATGATTGCGCTCACTGCCCTCGCGACGTTTGCGATTCTAGATGTGTATGCCCCCAGTGTCGGTTCGTCTGCCCGCCAGGGTGCTGGTTTCGGTATCGGCGCCAACCTGGTCGGATTCCCCAAGCTCTAAACGGGTTTCATAGACCTGGCGAAGTAGAGTAATGGACGTAGTGAGACATAATGGAGTATGGATTCGTATTGTGCCGAAACCGTATGAACCAGAGCGTCAAACGAACGATATCGCATGGAGAATGATTCTGAACCCTACATTGAATCCTGCGTGGGCATATCGCAAATGGTATGCTTCTGAGCAAGAAAACGCCAAAGTTTTATACCCGACATTTCGTAAAGATGGAACTTGAGTTCGTATTCCTTATACTCGGTTGGATTGCGATAGCAGTCATCGCATACACTGTATATCTGAATACACTTGTTGATGTGAAACTACCGACTCCGACAACATCTATTCCTATTCCGCCAACTACCGGAGCAAAGTTCATATTCTTCTCGAGCACCCACTGCCCGTGGTCAAAGAAGGCACATCCTCAATGGGACGCATTCCTTGACGATATCACGAAGTTCCCGATGACGTACGGCGGTAATGCTGTAACGTTAGAGGAGATTGACGGAGACTCGCAACCCGATGTGATGAAGTCGTATAACGCGAACGCTTACCCCACATTCTTACTCGACGCCAACGGAGTTCGCACAACGATGACAACTCAACCAACAAAGGATGGATTCCGGACATTCTTAATCAAGATGCTCGGACCCGAGAAACCTGTTGACTTGAAGTCCAGCACTAAGTAAAATATCTGGAACATTGAATTGAGACAGGTCTGAACTGCTGTCTAGGTCAGGATATCTCAGAAACACCGTTTGAGGAGTGTTAGAAACCATTTGACCTACGCGCATCTTTAATGTATGAATTTCACTAATGTAGTCTACTGGAGACATAGACTCAATCCGACGCGGTGTAAGAGTATGCCGCCTCCGTTTGGGAAGAATGAAAATAAGTGTATCCTCCTCTACAGGTTTTATTAGGTTTGCAATGGAAGGAAGCAGGATATCTCCGTCAATGTATGCCTTCCCGTAAAGTTCGTATGGACGGAATGCGCCCGGAATACAACACGATGCTTTCAGCGCATCGAGGACTGGAACCTTGTTGGAGAACACGGAAGGCACGCCGTCTGTGAGATTCGAGGCAACGATATATAGGGGCATAGTTGCCTCCGAAATCGTCTTTGTCCGGATGTCCAGTCCTGCTTCGTCAAACAGCGAGAGAATCTGCTTCTCGAATAAATCCATCGTTCCAACTCCTTTCGTAGAGAAAGCACTTGCTACGCTGGCAAAATCAAAAGTTGGCAGTATTGATTGAAACGATAAGTGTTTCTGTATGAGGTTGGGGGCATTTTCCATCGACAGACCGAATGCGACGTAGGTTGCCACTACAGACCCGATGGAAGACCCATAGACTCCCTTCGGAAACACGAGTGGTTGGTGCTTGGAAAGTTCTAGCAAGGCACCTATGTGCAATACCCCTTTTGACCCTCCTCCGCTCAAAACAAGTTTGCGAAACGGCAGTCGCATTCTTTTAGATGTAATAATCAGAGATGCTGAAAGCGAATGATTTATGGAAAGAACAGGAGGAACGACGTGAAAACAGAATGGCTGCGATGACGCCTGTTATCGCGCAAATACAGGCAAAAATACGTCAGCAGGCAATTCATAGTCCGAATGCCCCCTACATATTGTATGATGTACCAACCTACGTTTTTGGGTATCCACTGTTTGCTCTGAAAGACGCCTTTGAGTTTCTGGTCCGCGAGTTTTCAAAGGCAGGGTATTGGGTGTGGATTGTCGAAAATAAGTTTTTGTTCATTTCGTGGTTGAAACCTGTAAAAGGACGCGACATGGGCAGACCTATTTTAACTACGAATTATCGACCTCAAGTGTATGACCCTACAACGCTGGCGTTTTTACCTCACCAAAGATAAATGGGTATACCACGTGTAGTATTTTATGTCCTACTCATCGTTCTTATGGAGACCCTCGCGATGTCCTGCTTCAAAAGAAGTTTGGACGATTCCCGATTCTTCATTGCCGGCATTCTGTTCTACACGGTTGTGGGATACCTCTTGTGTCAAACGTATCACACCACAGGTATGGCAATGACAAACGCACTGTGGTCCGGACTTTCGGTTCTTGCCACAACTGTAGTAGGTGTCATGATGTTCAAAGAGGTTCTTCACTTTCACGACTTTATTGCCATTGCTATGATTGGTGGCGGCGTGATGATTTTAAAAGTCACAGATTAAACAAATGGTTGTCTATACCGAGAACGTATTCCGACACAAACTTTATACGTCTGATATCAAAAACTTGAGTTTGAACATTGCGCTTTTATCCATCGTCTACGCGTTCCTCGGCGGAGTCGTGTCGTTCGTGTTCCACTACCTCTTTGACGAGTTCGACGAGAAGTGGAAAGAGAAATCAACGACGTTTCAGTTGTTAGATATCGCAGTTGAAGTATCCTTGCTTGCCCTTATTGCCTTCTGGTCAGTATTCACAATCAACACATCTGCCCCCATATTCCCAGTGCGCCACGAGATGGCAGCATTCGTGGACACGTATACGTCTGGAATGTTCTTCATTTATGCCATTTTCCTCTTTATGAACGATTTGGGTGAGAAATTGAAGTTCGTGTATGAAAAGCACTTCGACGGACCCCTGAAGAGTGTTTTTCCAACGGAAGGGTCCATTCTAGACTTAACGCTGCGTTATTCCAAGTGAAAAATGGACTTGCAAACTGATACGTTGGAACATCAGATATGGACTGCGTGCACGAAAACGTAGTTATAGAAGAAGGTCAGCATGTGTGCACCGATTGTGCGATCATTTTAGATACAGTCATTGACGAAGGGGCAGAATGGAGACAATATGAAGACCATAAAGGTGAAGACCAGTGCCGCACTGGATTTGTTACATCCGATTTACTTCCGAATTCATCGTATGGGTCCGTCATGTCCCATCGCGGAATTGCGTCGGGAAATAAGGAACTGAAAGGAGTTCAAAGATTGACATGTTGGTCTCTGTTCTCAAACAGCGAGAGGTCGTGGATGGGTATATTTGATGCGATTCAGTTGCCATGTACGCATGCCGGACTTCCAAAGTCTGTTATTCTGGATGCGTGCGGACTCTATAAGCAGATGGAAGATGCTCAGAAGGTCCGAGGAGATACGAGAAGAGCGTGTATGGGCGCAGCAGTATTTGTAGCATGCCGAAATCAGAATGCATCCAGGACACACGAAGAAATCGCAAAGATGTTTCAAGTGAATATTCGGACACTCTGTAAGGCAATTGGACGTTTCACGCAAACGGAGAATACCGTGTTGGATACTCAGTTTGGAATTGCAGAACGCCTTACGTCAGATTTAGGACTGAACGATGGACAGAGACAAAAGGTCATGGACATGCTACTGGAGTTATCCACGCACGATGGGGGCGAACTTGAGCATACTCCAAAGACAATTGTTGCAGGCGTTGTTGCTCACATCATGGGTCTTTCGACAAAAATACAGATGAAGAATGTTTCGGAACTATCAAAAGTATCCGTCCTGAGTCTTCACAAGATTGTTACGAAACTCAGAACTTCGCAATAAACCAACCTAATTTACGGTCGGGAGGTAAAGTGCCATTGCAAGTGATTGTGAATACTCCAGGCGGACCAGATGGAATCACGTTGTATATGGTATTGCTTCCTCCGCCAATAATGACTGCGAATATTATGCTGTTATCCGTAACACGAGAATGATACACCGTAGTTGCCGCGTAGTTCGCGTCCGCGGTTACCGTTCCGCACTGCGTCGTGAACGGGCGTTCAAAACTCCCGTCCTCGTTCGCCGCACCTCCAGAGAACACTAGGTTATGAACATTGACTACATCAGTTTTTGACACGTATCCTCCAGACCCGTCGCTGACAAGTTTGGGGGAAATGATATGCTGCAGGATATTTTTAACCGTAGTTGTGTTTGCGAACGGATCTACAGACATTTGTATATACAAAACGGAAACTATCTAACTCCTTTCTGTTTTGTATAAATATGGAGCCTCTATTCGACCCCTCTACCACCACTCTCGGTCAACGCTATACTCTCTTCCCAATTTCGCCTTACGAAGAGGACCTGTATGCCCTCTACAAGAAGGCAGTAGCATCCTTCTGGACGTCGGAGGAGATTGATTTCAGCAAGGATAAGGAGGATTGGAATAAGTTGTCGGAGAAGGAGCAGTATTTCATTAAGCACGTGCTCGCGTTCTTCGCGGGGTCGGACGGCATCGTTCAGGACAACCTTGCCTCCCGATTCCAGCGCGACGTCCAGTCTCCCGTCGCTCGTCTGTTCTATGCCTTCCAGAACGCGATTGAAGGCATTCATTCAGAGACGTATTCGCTCCTCATTGACCAGTATGTGAAGGACAAGGACGAGCAACGCAAGTATTTCAGGGCAATTGATGAGATTCCGTGCGTCCGCGAGAAGGCACTGTGGGCAGTCAAGTGGATTGATTCGGCAGAAGATTACGCGACTCGTCTGGTCGCATTCGCGTGCGTCGAGGGCATCTTCTTCAGCGGATCCTTCTGTGCGATTTACTGGATTAAGAAGCGCGGTCTTCTGCCCGGTCTCACGTTCTCCAACGAGTTGATTTCTCGCGACGAGGGACTTCACACCCAGTTTGCAGTGGCAATGTACCACAAGTTGAAGAATAAGTTGGATGCTTCTACTGTCAAGGATATTATTGAATCGGCAGTGGAGAAGGAGACGACATTCATTTGCGATGCCCTGCCTTGCTCCCTGATTGGAATGAATGCGCGCGACATGACGCAGTATATTCAGTTCGTCGCAGACCGTCTTGCCGTCCAACTCGGCATTCCGAAGATTTATTCGGCACAGAACCCGTTTGATTTCATGGACTTGATTTCCATGGAGGGTAAGACCAATTTCTTTGAGAAGAAGGTTTCCGAGTATTCAAAGCCTGGTGTGGGTATGAACCAGAAGGATATGGAGATCCGACTCGACGAAGAGTTCTAAACTGTTGACGCCTCGAAATAAGAGTTGCTACATAGAAACACTTCAAGGCAAACACTAGGTGCCACAAACTATGATATAGAACGTTCGAACCATGCGTAACCGAATTCAAAAAGAGAATCAGTAAATTCAAAAGGTAGATTTTTAACTCATCGTCAATATGTGCAGAATGAATTTCATAGAATCCCCAAAAACATAGTGCGATATAGTCGAGGACAAGAATAATGTTTGCGGGTTGACCGTATGCGTGCCAAACTACCGAAACTGTCGATGAGACGAGAATTGCGGTCTTGTATTCATACAGGTCGTGTGGGTATAATGGGATTACAGACAAGTAATGGGGAAGCGTAGAAAGCACAAGGAGCATTGAATTCATAACGTTAGAACGGTGTAAGTTTAGTGGAGTGCGCGTGCGCTCAGGATATAGAGGAACATAGAGTTGAGCACTGCGAGAACAATTGTGGGTAACGTGCGCAGAAGCATCATGAGTCCGCGTCTGGGACTTGAGAGCATGATATAAAGTTCCGACAGAACTAGGACACCCGTTGCTGCTAACGCAATGATGAACATCACGTAGTAGTAAGTCGACACCGTCTCGTTGGACACGCTCTTCGTGATTTCAGATTCCTCGGGCATTTTAATGTATCATTAGAAAATGTATCCCTTTTTCGGTGCGATATACGCGACGTTCGGACCTTGACCGCCTGCCTGATTCGCAGTAAGATTAGGACCGCTCTTTGACCAAGGAAGTGCTCGTTTGGTAGGTGCCACGACCTTGTTAGAAAACGAGGGCAAGAAATCGTATAATCCAGACGTCCGGATGATGGGTTGGTAGAGGTGGGTCAAAACCTTCACGTTATTGTCGCGTGTTTGACTCTGGAACGCACGTAATTTCTGTTGGCGCGTGAACGCGGAAGCATCTGGAGTCGGCATTTGTATTGACTAGCGTTAAAACTTACAGAATGAATACTCTTAAACTACTAAATGGACCTCACGTATGTCAGTATTCTCGTTCTTGCCGCAATGGTGTTTGTAGTTTCCGGTATGGTCGGATACCTGTATTGGCAGCAGACGCGCCTCCAGCAGCACGTTCAGTCACTATCTCTTGTCGTTGCTTCTTTGGTGACGCCTGCCCCGTTAGAGGATGCTTCTCCTGAGTCTACAGAGGAGACTGAGGCAGATGTGGAGGTTGAGGAGGACGCGCCTGCCGACGAGGACGACCGCGTGTCCGTCGAGCACGTGACTGCGCCCCCTGCCGAGACGCAGGAGACTACGAACCTACCGATTGACGTCGACGACCTTCAGTCCAAGACCGCGGTTCAACTCCGTGAACTCCTGACCCAGAAGGGTATTCCGTTCGGCAAGCGCGACTCCAAGTCTGCCCTCATTGAACTTCTGAAGGCCACTGCTTAAACATTAAACACACAACAACACAATGAAACTCGTATCGTTTGACGTAGGGTTGCGCAACCTAGCATTTTGCGTGATGGAAGGAACAACTCGCTCCAATGTAAAGATTTTACACTGGGACTTGATTGACGTTATGGCGGAATCCGCAGGACATGATAACCCGAAATGCTTCAAATGTAAGAAAGCAGCAAATTACATGAAACAGGATGAATCTGCGTATGCTTGCAAGACCCATTGTCCAAAAGGCGCAAAACCAATCACCAAAACATCTTTGAACAAGAAAGAGTTGAGTGTTCTGAAGGTGGAAGCGTCTGGAGTGAATTTGGAAGGCAAGACGAAGAAGGAACTCGTGGATAAACTCTTTGTTCATTATTCGGCAAACGTGTGGAAACGATGTATCAAATCAGCAAAGCAGTGTTCAGTAGTCGACCTTGCGGACCCTATCGCACAATGCTTGGAAACAAGGAAAGATTTATGGAAGGACGCAAACCTTATCGCATTCGAGCAGCAACCTGATAAGCGTATGTTGTGTGTCCAAGCAATGCTCCATATGTGGTTTGTGTGTCAAGGATTCAAATGTAAAGGGGTATCTGCAGTTCATAAACTGACCAACATGATTTCGCTGCAGGATTCCACAAAGACTTATAAGGGACGTAAAAGCACAGGTATCGTTCACGCTACCGAACTTGTTCCAACCGATAAATGGAAGACGTATATGCTAAAACATCCTAAGAAAGACGATCTTGCCGACTGCTTTTTACAAGGATTGTGGGTGATGGAGCATTAATTTTCACGTACCGACGGAGCCTTTAACAATGAAGCAAAAGATTCTGCTTTTCACTGATACTGGCGGTGGGTCTCTTACGCGCGTATATGGTGGTATTGAGAAGCAACTGTCTGGAGACTTTGAGTTCCGATGGGTCGATTGGAGGAATTATACCTACGATGGATTCATGGAGGTTTTTAACTGGTCCGATATTTGCGTGACGAATCTCGTTGCACTGGTCCACTTGCGCCATTGGCACGGACTCAACCTTAAAAAGTTTCTGTTCATTTCTCATGCTTTCGAGGAGCATATCGAACTAAAGGAATACGACCCTCGTCCGACATATGCCCTCACATGCAACTGTGTCCGTGAACTATTCCCGCCAGGTACGAATCTGCATCTCATGCCAAACGGAGTTGACCATAATGATTTCACATATGCTCCCAAGGATGGAACTCTGAACACGCTCGGATGGTGTGGTCGCCAGAATGTGAGCTGGAAGCAGTGGGAGTGGGCACAATCTATCTCCGATAAGTCTGGAATCAAACTTGAGTCTCTTGATGCGTGGCAGTCTGCCTATCGCCCGAAGGACTTTATGCGCACATGGTATCCCACCATTGACTTGTTGCTTGTCACTGCGATTCCGGAGTGGAAGACAGAAACAGGTCCTCTGCCTCCATTTGAGGCAATTGTTTCTGGTATTCCTGCTATCGGAACCCCGACCGGAAACTTTCGGGATGTGCCCGGTCCCAAGTTCACTACGATAGAGGAGGGTGTGGCAATCGTCAATGAACTTCGCGAGAATCCGGACCGAATGAAGGCACTCGCGCTCGAGCAGTATAATTACGTTATGACGCATTTCACATATGAAGTCCTTGCGAAATCCTGGCGCATTGGATTCAACGATGCCATTCTGCGTTCTAGTTTTCAGAACTGAACCGTCTAGATACAACAAATGGAAGGTATTCTTGGAGCAGATATGCTTACAAACGCACAAGTCACGGGGGCACCTGATATGAAAATGGCGGATCTTCAGACCGTAGATTTCCCCGAGTTTTCTGCTGAACCATCTGCGCCACCGCCACGTATATTTCCCTCTCTGAACGAGAGCGGTCCCTTCGAGAGTTCCGAGGGACTTCAGAACATGAACACGGATGCCTTTACGACTCATGCCCCGACTCCTCGCCGTATGTCCGAAGAGCACACGCTGAAAGAGAAGTACGAAATGCTACGTAAGTTCGAGCGCCTTCAGAAGATGGGCGTACCTATGCGCAAGCGCTTCACTTTGGACTCGCCACTGGAAGAGATGAAGATGGAACTTGAGTTCATGAGGCGCGAGAAGGCAATGGACCAGACCATCAAGCAGTTCTGTGATTGGTATATTACCGGCATGTCGGCAATGGAATGGGGGTCCAAGAATGTCGCAATGATGAAGGCATTTGGATTAAACTTGGACGGTCTTTCGGAGTCTGCACAGATGAATGTTGTGGATATGGAGGAGGATTTCGAGGAACTGTATGACCTCTACGGCGACAAGATGAAGATGCACCCTCTCGTTCGTATCCCTATTCGCACCTGTATGATGGTGTATATGGTTCACCTCACCAATCAGATGGCACGCAAGGCACCTATTCCGAACATCGATGAGGTTCTCCGTACGAACCCGGACATTGCTCGTCAGTTAGCGACTGCCGCGATGCAGCAGCAGACGCGTGAAATGAAGTCTGCGCCTCAACCTCAGATGCCTTCTTACGTCCCTGCCGCGCCTTCTGCGAACCCGATGGCAGGACTTGCCAGTTATATGAGTTCCATGATGCCACCGCCACCGCCCCAGCAGACTCAGAACCCAAGTCGAGTTCCTACTTCTATCAAAAGTCCCGTGAAGATTGCGCGCCCGAATCCTCAACCGCCTGGCGCGGCAGTTGCCCCGCCTGCCCGTGAAATGAAGGCACCTTCACTCCCAAACTTGGACGATCTGCTTGCCCAGGTTCAAAAGGATACGAAGAAGGTCGCAATGCCTCCGCCCACGCCTCGTAAGGGTGGATCTACGGGTAAGAACTCGGTTTCTTTCAAGCTGTAGATGAGTCCATGACAACACTACCGCTCTCAGGTACATGGTCTGCCCGATTATGCATACCTTCGCGGGCATACACGGATTTGGAATGGTGAAGACCGGTCGCAATAACAACGAACGCGGCAGTCAAAAGAAGGGAGTGCATGATATCACGCGTCCCGATAAAACACACGGCAAAAATCGCAATACGCCGAAGAAGTATATTCCGTCTATACTCTTCATCGTTATTGCTGAATTCATGTAGGATATCGCGACTGCCGATATTCAGAACCAACATCATGACTCCGGTAAATAGAAGGGTCGAATCTATTTGCTTGAGCATCTCTTATTCAAAAGGAGCTAAAGTTTTCGGCCGCACATGCCAAAATTGGAGTCGGAACGTTCGCAAGGGCACTGGGTTTGTTGGAATACGCAGGGGTTGAAATGGGCGGTGCACCTCCCAAAGAAGCGCGCTCGGTAATCAGTTTCTTCATAGTATCATTCTCGGAACCTTCGTTGATGCCTACAGATTTCAAGTAGTCAATGTCTTTTCTTACATCTGCCAGGGTTCTAGTGGTTGCGGTTGCTGGAGTAGGCGTTGTAGCGGCACCTGGTGCTGTTGTGGTTCGAGGAGGACACGTTTTGCCGATATTAAAAGATCCTGTATCTCCAGGGCATTTACCCCAACACTTTGTTCCTAGTTGACTATATCCTACAGGACAGTCGGGGAATACGAAAGAGCCAGTTGTATTATCACGACACTCTGTTCCATTCCACTTTGATCCAGTTGGACAAGTTGGTTGCGCTGATGGTGCAGCAGTAGAACCTGGAACCGCACATTCATTATCTGCTTCTGGAATTCTCACTTGTCCATTCGGACACGGTGGTAGTGAAATCGGCAGTGTCGGGATGCTAGTGCTTGATTCTAACCCCTCGCGCATCGTTCGGTTCATATACGCGATGAACAACACCAGAATGAGGATTACAATAAGTCGTCGGTAGTTCATTGTTTAGAACGCAGCATATTCTTGCGGCAGTGTGCGCCTCAAAGTCGTGAAGTTCTCCAAGTTACACGATGCGACGGTGCTTGTCGTGCTTGGAGCAGGAACCGTGGTTGTTGCGGGAGTTGCCGCAGGAGGAGTGGTAGATGCCCCCGGGGTAGGAGTTGTCGCAGGAGGAGGAGTTGCCGCAGCAGGAGGAGTTGCCGCAGCAGGAGGAGTTGCCGCAGCAGGAGGAGGAGGCGCAGACGCGGCAGTCTTTTGCGCTTGTAGTGTTTCCTGTCTAGCAATAGCATTCCGAAGCGCGTCATTCTGAGTAGGAATCAACCCCATCCCTCGTAACTCTGTCACCGTCGCAGTAACCTGGTCCAACTCAGTCTGGTTTGCCGAAGTCCAAGTAGGATTGTCAAGACCTTCGCGCCCTCCCCGAGACACACTCAGAACGAGCGCGAGTAACAGGAGTCCACCCACAAGTTTGCTCTTGTAGATGGTGACGTATACTGCGGCAAGGAATAATGCGCCCAATCCAATAATGTTGTCTAAAACCCCGCGAAGAATTGCCGGAGGAGGCATTGAGAAAAAGAGGATATAAAGTCCAACCGCAACGGCTGCTGCTATTTCTCGACGGTTCATTTGTTAAATCGAATTGTAATATTTTTCTGTGATTGGAAGAGTAATGGCAGATATTGTGGAAGTGTGGGGTTCATCCTTTCCATCCCGTAAACCACTTAATACATCCGGTGGTCCTGAACCGAAACGAGATGCTCAAAAAGAAGGTCGCGTTGCTGCCTCTCCTGCTGAACGGACGCAACTTGCTGTCTACAAGAATCGCAAGACTATCGATGACCTATCCAAAACTCTTCCTATCGTTCAGACGGACGAAGACGGTGAACGCAATTTCCAACCTACGAAGTCTCGGGCAATTCGTAGTCCCGACAATTTCCGCGAAGAGATGACCAACGAATATCCCTATGCCCCGCCTGGATTTCAGGCACAAGCGCAGGAACTGAAGTTGAATAAGATTCTGAGTATGATTGAGCAGAACAAGACCGGGTATGAGAGTGCGACGACCCACGATGCCCTGCTCTATGTGTTTACGGGCATCTTCTTCCTCTTCACACTGGACACGTTTGTGCGCCTAGGAAAGCGTTTACGTTGAAAACGGATTAGACTTTCGGACTAGGGGAATACTAATACCACAAATGGACTCTATCATTCTTTCCCGCTCTCGCAAGTATGGTCGCAATATCCTCGCCGATTCTGATTTCGCAAATCTCGTGAATCTCCCTGAGGATCTAAAGGTCCCCACTCCCGATTGCACGTACCATCCTCCCTACTTCTTCTTCGCGTCAGAACTTTCGGTTCCTCCTGTCCCATATCCTCGGAACGATGAGAATCTGGCGACATACGCCGAGTTGAAGAAGACCCAAATTCGCCACTGCATCCCTAATCGCAAGAATTATGTGGATTACGTTGCTGGAAAGGAGTATAATACGCTGGAAGAGTGGGCAGTCGATAACGGCAAGACGCTGAGCGATATCCTGTATGGCATCAACTACGTCCATTTCATTGACCAACAGTGGGCATACGGTCCGGTAGTCTATCATATGCCTCTCGATACTCTGGTAGAACACATCATGCCTCAGAAGAAAGTTGAGAACAAAGACCCTGCGATGGTTATTATTGACCGGGAGCGAATGACCCGTCTCATTGGTCTAATGGAGGAGGCAACTGCGGAACTGAAGGAGTTCGTTTAATTGCGCAGCGAAACGCGCGACTCAAACGTAGAAAAATCATCAAAACCGTTGTCGAGATATTCAATTTCAAAGGTCAGCGTGTAATTAATGTCCGTATTGGACGTTGACCCTTCAAGAGTATTGGTAGGCACATTTTTGTCCGCAACTGCGCCGTTTTTGGTCCAGTAAATGAACCCCTGATTTCCCTGTAGGTCATGTGTCCTCGTGCGAATACGCATACGATCCAGTTTGCGAATAGGAGGGTTAAATTGAGAAACGTTATCGGGACCTGACTTATCGTTGTATGCGATATAGTAATTTCCAGAAGCAAGCGTCTGCGGTTGAACCGGAATGTGAGCAAAGAATCCGTCGACAAAGGTAGACTTGTCTGCCCCCACCGTCGTCTCATCCACCTTATTCGCCTCATCAATGTCAATTTCAAAGTAGTAATAGAGTTCGTTGAGTGCAACGTCGTTCGTGTATGTTGTTCCGCTAATGACGTTCGGTCCATCCTTGTAGTAATGCTTACGTGCTCCAGCAACACTTGCCCCACTGCTAACAACAAGTGGCGGGAACTCTGCACTAATAAGACGAATCGTTACAACGGATTCGTACATGCGAGGAAGATATATCACGAAATCGCCGTTCGTGTAATACTTCACTCTGTCGCGGTCAGAAGAATCAATCTGGATCTTCTTTTTCACGACACGAAGAACAGGATTTGGTTTGGACTGAGCAACAACCGTGCCGTTGTAATCGTATGCCCGGTTCATTTCTTTTACTAAATACATTACTTTTTAAACCACATACAACCAAAAAAGCAGTAACTTTTTCGGTTGTATATTTTTATTTAGAACTTGAGCATGCTCATCATATCTGCGAAATCGGAATCGTCGGCGAGCGTGTCGGCCATTCTGTGCATACACAAATTGAATCGATGGTAATCGGGAACCGAGAATGTCTTATATACTCGGATATCCTCACACAGACTCGACAGAAGCGTCTCGACCTCCACTGCCCATGCTCGGAACTTGTACTCGCTGACGTCTGGATTGAGGCGGGACAAATCTGGCCAGAAGTCGCGATACACCAAGATTCGGTCCTTATGTTCCTCCATCCAGTCCTCTGTTATCCGCTCTTGGCGCTCAATGTGCCGAATCGCATTCATCAGGAACTCATAATTTGATCGCTTCTCCTCGTCGGAGTAGTCCATTCTTTTATTCTCAGTATGCTCGTCACTCACTCTACATTATTAAATCCGTTTTCGATAAATGAAGTATCTTGTTGTAAAAGGATGGTTGGGATTCGGCGACCGCCTTGAAAGTTTGAAAATGGCAGTTGCCTATGCGATCCATTACAACGTGCAAATTTATGTAGACTGGAGAGACCCTATGTGGAGTCACGGATCCGAGGATTTTTATACATATTTCAATCTCGTTAACATGCCGGTCCTGAAATCTTTGGCGGATATCCCTGCGGATGCGACGTATCATCCCAAATGCTGGAAAGGACATTTGGATGAGCAAATTACATACGATTTTGTTCAACAGCACAAAGACGACGGTCTTGATTTAGGAGTTCTCAGGGACCCTTTTGATGCTGATGTGGTGGTTTTTTCAAGTATGGGGTTTCGAGCCCTGTATCCAGATTCCACATTCTTCTCTAAAGTGTTTCGAGTTGTAGATCAACGCATTCTCCAAAAGGTGCGCGAACATAAATCAAAATACCCAATCGAACAATCGTGGGGTATTCATATTCGTGGGACCGACCGTCTAAAACCTCATAAACGTATGCTGAGCGTTCAGTCAATTGTTTCCAATATCACTGTGAATGGTGGAATGAATAAGGCACATATGGTCGCAGTATCCGATGACAGAGAAAACTTGGAGATATGGAAGCGGTATTTCCCGAACACTTATGTCGTAAGTCAAGGTTCAGTCCAGCAATCATCTGAACCGGGTAAGGGAATTCATAGTTTGGATAAAAATAGTCTAATTGGAACAAAGGATTCTGCGAATGTAGATATGTTGATTGATTTTTTCATTTTGGCTTCGTGTGAACGTATTTTTACGACTATTAAAGACAGTAGGTTTACCCAAGAAGCCCGACGCCTACATCCAGTTGTCAACGCAATACTTAACTAAGGCGAGTATTCAACCAGCAGTAGGCAGTTGATATAAGCATAACAACGATTATTGCCGTGCATAAGATTCCGATAGGGTCCATTTGTTTGCATTTTGTTAGTTTGGATAAGCAGATTCCGTTTTCAACGGCGATAACTCATGGACTTTGCTTCCCAGAAATGTGCAGCAATAAACAACGCAATCGTTAACACAATAGCGAAGACAAATACAAGTTCCATGTTTTGAGACTGCTTATTCCCATGTGGAAAACGGAAATCCATTTTTTAACGTAGAGAAAGCAGATATGGCCCTGACGATTCACGGATATAGACTTCCGAAAACAGACATTAAGAATCTCGTTCATCTGAAAGGCATTCTGAACGTCCGCCCTTACGTCCCATCCGTCTTCGTAAAACCCCAGTTCGTCCAGCGTTACCCAGTTTACCTAGAGTCTGCGGAGTACATATATGTTCCGAAGCACTATGGCATTGAGACGTTCGGGCAATACAGCACAACGTATCGCGACGTACCAAAGACAGAAGACAAATATTGGGAGTTTTCGGGCACAATTCGAGCAGCGCAAGAACCCGTCGTTAATTCCTTCTTACTTCCCACCCCCCGCGACGGTGTCATTTCTCTCCAAACCGGCGGCGGCAAAACCGTCTGCGGACTCTACATCGCGTCCCAACTCAAACTCCCTACCCTCGTCCTGGTCCATTCTGGGTTTCTGAAAGACCAATGGGTGGAACGCATCCAAGCATTCCTTCCAAAGGCGCGCGTAGGTATTTGGAATGAGGATACGAGCGTAGATACATTCCTTCAAGAATTTGTAATTCGAATTGAAGGGTCTGTTGTTAAATACAAGGCACCAGATACGCCGCACTTTAAACTTCTAAAGAACTTGAAACCAACCGAAATTGATAGGTTATCAGGAATTATGGGAATTCATGCATCATTGGAATCGATTGCGTCCGATATTGTCCGGTATACGTCGGAACATGATATTACAGTGGGAATGCTTCAAGGAATCATGCGGGAGGATGTCACTGCTGTATCTTTCAAAAAGTTAGGGTTCGTTATCGTCGACGAATGCCATCATATTGCTTCCGAAGCATTTGTTAGGGTCGTTCCCAAATTGACATCGAAACACATGCTTGGTCTCAGCGCTACCCCGGAACGTAAAGATAGATTGATGCACGTTATCAATTGGTGCTTGGGCCCGATGCTTTACCAGTCCGATGCTGCTGAAAAGGTGGATTCTGGCGTCAAAGTGGAAGTCATGGAGTTTGAGACGGAGGACGCAGAGTTCAATACAATCATCAAGAATCAGGCAGGAGTCATGTTCACGTCCCTGATGGTCAATAAACTCAGCGAATTCGAACCTCGCAATAAAATGCTGATTGAGTTGCTAAAAGATGTGTATGAAGAGGAGAATCGGCAAATACTGGTCCTGAGTGATCGCGTAGAGCACACAAAGAAACTATTTGAACTACTTCCGCCCGAAATTCAGGAGCATACTGGGATTCTCGCAAGAGGAATGAAACCTGCTGTGAGAACCGAGTTTTGTGAGTCTAAACGTATCCTGATTTCTACATATCAATTAGTCAAGGAGGGTTTCGATGTCGCTTCACTTAATACGCTTGTTATGGCAACCCCTCGCCCCGATATCGAGCAAATCGTTGGACGAATTCTCCGAGTGGAGAAAGCGAAACGAACTGTCTCGCCGCTCATCTTTGATATCGTGGACTCCACATTTCGTCGCCAGTTCCAAGCACGTCTATCCCTCTACAAGGAACGCAACTACATCGTTGAGAAAGTAGTGATGGATTAAGCAACTGCTAAAGCATCAATGGCAGCGGATGCCGTCTCCGTGTAGGCGGTTAGCGCAGCACGTAGATCGGCAATCTTTTTATCAAGAACAACCTTGTATGATGCCTTAATAGCCTCGTCTGTGATACCAGGATAATCCGACGCGAGTTTCCTGTAATCTGTGACGGCCGGTATCATTGAAACGGGAAACGTCTGTGAAGCCTGGATAATAGGGATATTCGGCATTTATCTCCTCTGTAGAATTTAAGTTCCTATACACGAACACAAACAACATGTACAATCGCAATCGAGTTCAAGCTGTTCTTC
>Ga0114959_10001001_pt1 | contig 25851 bp, 23 predicted proteins | sample C_130625_EF_Meta_FD_87317 | JGI IMG/M metagenome (GOLD analysis project Ga0114959, IMG submission 87317) | Freshwater microbial communities from Lake Croche, Canada to study carbon cycling - C_130625_EF_MetaG | ecosystem: Environmental > Aquatic > Freshwater > Lake | place: Lake Croche, Canada... | reverse complement strand
AGGAATAGTGTGCGGTAGCCCCCCATCCATCTTCCAGCCGCTACTTCGGGGGCGTCTATGCAAGGTGGCATGACTGCCGCACCCTAGATACACCACGTAAAACTACTGGGTACAAAAGTGTCGTGAAATTTTGAGCTCGGAACGCCCAAGAAACAAAAAAATGCCAACCCGCAAAGTTTGCGGATTGGCATCGTAGGCGTGGCTGACGAAGACTAGTTTCGGATGACCTTAATGAGGCCCACGTTTTCATAGACGCCCGGTCCCACCGCTGGCTTGATGGAGATCTTTCGGCCGAAGTCGACGCGGAGCAGACCGCTCGTTTTGCCAGCCTTAAAGTTTGGGCCGCTTGGGTTGAACATTCCATTCAGGCTCGCAATGTTGACCATGCCACTGTCGAAAAGGTCCTCCCCGGTTTGGTCATTCACAAAACGCATTTGGCCTAGCAAATCCACCGATTGACTACCCTTTTTGGTGCCGGCTATCTTCGCGGGCGCCGCGAATTGCTCAAGATCTAGCGTCACGGTTTCGTTGTGATAGATTTTGATCGTTTCGACTTTCGTGTCAACGCCGGTTCCCCAACCGTTCACTGTCCACTCGGCGCCTAGGTTGCCCGTGATGTAGAGGTACGGATTTACGTTGATGCGCGTTCGAGCCTGCAAAACGATATTCCCCGCTGCGGAGTAATCGGCGCTGATGGCGTCGATGCTCCGATATTGGAACCGTCGGTGACCGCCTTCTCCGTTCTTGTCATCGCCGTTGTTTCCATCGCCACCGTCACCGCCTTCGCCCTGATGGCCGTCTCCGCCGCCATCATCCCCGTTACCGCCTTCGCCACCCGAAGCGTGAACCGCCATGATGAGCGTGGCGAGGCTGGCGATGGAGAGAATTCTTAGTATCTGTTTCATCGTCTTTCCTTTTCTGCGAGGATATGGTTGTCTCTCGTCGACGGTTAGTCTGATGCCAGAATGCCCGGAGCTTCCAGACGCCACTTCGGGGGCGTTGATGCGGGGCGGCTCGCCTGCCGCACCCTATATTGACCACGCAAAATTACCAGGTATCGAATTCTACAGAATCAGACGGGCCGAATGAAGGCGCTGTAACGCGGTTCGGGACCGTCGTCGATACACGCCAGCGAAAGCTCTACATCCAGCGTATCGCCATCCTGATGCAACGCAGTGATCTTGATGATCTGGTTCATGATGTGGCTGACCCGCGTTTTCATGAATCGTTCCAAACCGGCTCGGTGGGCAGCGCGGTATTCAGGCGGCACAATGAGGTCGGCAATGTGTTCGCCCATGGCCTCCGCCTCGGAATATCCGAAGATGGATTCCGCCGCGGTGTTCCAAAACTCCACCCGCCCCTGGCAATCGATCACGATCACGGCGTCCATCGCCGCTCCCAAAATCCGCGTCAGCGTCTCATGCTCCGAGCGCCAAGCGGACACGTTGTGATACTTCCACAGGTAGCCCAACACCTGATCGGCCTGCCGCACCACCACAAAGTCGCGTTCGTAAACTTGCCCGTTGGTCAGGCGAACGATATCGCCAAAGGAATCCTCCCCGTCTTCTAACAGCTCATCTACCCGCGCCATAAAGTCGTCGGGATTCACAAACAGGGACCGCGACATCTCTGCGACCGCCGCGCAATCGGCCCCGATGAAGTCCATCGGGTTACCGTCTGAACCAAAAATTTTCAGGAAAGGACGGTTCACGTACTGCAGCCGACGGTTACCATCTTCAAACAAAAACGCCGTTGGCATGGCGTCGGTGAGGGTGCGAATGAGAATGGCCGACTCGGTGAGGTGCTGCTCTATCATCCGCCGCACCTGCTCCATCCGCACGCCCAGAATGTAGTTCGCGACCGAGGAAACCATCGGCGACAAGTACTCCACCACCGCTTCGTCGTAACCACCGGGTCGGTTGGCAATGCCAATCATGCCCACCATCTCCTCCCCGTTAAACACTGGAATGCCCAAAAAGGCCGTCATCGCCGGGTGCCCGGGCGGTAATCCGCCCCGTCGCGGATCATTGGTGGGGTCGTTTGCGTAAACCACCTGACGCGTCGTTAACACCCGACCAAACAGCGTTTCCAGATTCCGAAATTCCAGTCCCTGGTCTTTCCATTCGTCGTAAAAACTGCGCGTCTCTTTGTTCCATGCGATGTTGGTGATCGCGTGAGTTTTTATGTAGGGCGCACCCGCTTCGTCGTACTTCACCTCGGCCAAAAAGCCGTATTCCGACTGCGTAAGGCCCAAAATCTCGTTCAGGTGGTGTTCGAAGGCGTCCGGGTACCCGGTCTTGCCGCTGATGAACTCCATCGAGCATTCGGTGATGGCCTGCACCAGGTTCCGCTGCGCCAGTTCGCTCGCCTGGGCTCGGGTTCGAGAGTCGACTTCGTCGCGCAATCGGGAGTCCGATGCCGCCGGGGTCTCAAACTGGGTCACCGATGCCAGCGCTTTCTCCCGGGCGTGTCTCGTCACCACCTCGGTGCGGCTGACGGCGTCGTATTTCAGCAGAATCCGCCGCCAGTAGCTGGCCACGGTGTCTTTGCTGATTTCCAAGATCAGCGCAATCTGCTTATCGGTGTTTCCCTCGGCGGCTAGCTCCAAAACTTGCAACTCGCGTCCGGTCGCCTTAGACCCGCGCGGTGCTCTCACCCAGCCAAACCTGCTATCATCATCAGTGATTTACTTAATATGGTAGCAAATCTGGCAATTCCTCACTACCACCCCTCTCCCAATGCTCCCATGCAATTACAAGTTCCTTCTCACCTAAAAATGGGACCGCCGGCACCAAAATTAGCCTTAAGACTTTCACGGGTGTAAACCACCGAAAACTCCAAACCCAAACCCAAATCCGGTTCCACGATTTTGGCAACGAGTCGAACGTCATAAGCAGAGGGACGTTTGGTTATGCGGCATTGCCGTGCGGAAACGATCAATAATTTCTCCACCATTACCGGGGGCACCAAATTTCAAAGCCGTACGGAACGTCGGGAAGGGCGGTACATCCGTTTGATCGCCGACATTCGTGCGTCCGCGTAGCTCGAACGCTACCAGTGGTCTTCAAATTTGGCGGGTAGCCGATGCGACTACCCGCCGTTGTGGTTACGCCGGCTTCACCTCGGCCGGCGGGGGTCCGGGGGGATTGACCGTTGGAGCCGCGGCCTTGGCTTGGATCATTTGCAGCATTTGCATCCCCATGAGGCCGCTGAGGCTGCCTTCGGTGGCATCGCCGCCGCTGATCACCAGATCCGGAATCACCTTGATCTTGCCCTTGGCAATCTCTTCCGTAATCTTGAACCGGGTGAAGTTGTCGCCGCCCATGGCTTTCACCTGCAGCTCGTAGGCTTCGGCGGTCGATTTACCGATGGCCATGATCTTTTCCGCCTCGGCCAGACCGGTCTTGGCGATCCGCTCGGCTTCGGCCACCGCGTTCAGCTTGGTGTATTCGGCCTGAGCGCCACCCTTGGCCTTGGTCGCTTCCGCTTCCGCGTTGGCGCGCATTTTGGTGGCTTCGGATTCGGCGTTGACCTGCAGCTTTAAGCTAGCGGCGTCACCTTCGGCCTTCTTCACCGTAGCATCGGCCGTGCGCTGAGCAATTTCCACGCTTTGCTGGGCCTTTACAATCTCCCGCTGCATATCGGCAATCGCCGTCTCTTTTTCCATGCCCTGACGTCGCTCTTGCGCCATCCGCTGGGTTTCGTAGGTCTTCTCCTCTTCCTGAGCAATCTTTCGATCAGTCAGGGTCTTCATCAGCGCTTCGGGAGGAGTGATGTCGCCGATGAGCGTATCGACCGCGTTAACGTTGTACTCATCCAGAACCTCACGAATGTGCTCCTTGGCCGAGGCCTGGCGCTCTTTTCGGGTGCTGAGGAAGCTGATCACGTCGCTATCCTGGGCGCTGTTTCGGAAGTAGTTACCAATCGTTGGCTCCAGCACCTGCGAAACCAGGTTCACCATACTGCCGAATCGAGCGATGACTTTCGGCGCCTCGATTGCGGGGACGTGAATGATCTGCGACACGTCCAGATTGAAGGGGAATCCGTCCTTACTGCGCACGGTGATGGTGCTGAGGTTCTTGTCCAGATTGTGGGCCTCCGACCGGGCGTTTGCCCAGTTCAGAACCAGATTCGTCGTCGGTACCAGCTCCACCTTCATGGTGTACTTGTTGATCGGATACTTACCGGGGCCTAGCGGCTCGGTCCAGACGCCGCGGAAGCCTTTCTCCACGATGTTTCCGTGCTTAAAGTGCTCGCCGGTCACATCCTTGCCGTCTTCGCCAATGTAGGAAATCACTACTCCCACGTAGCCAATCGGCACGTCTGTCATCGGCGTTTCCTCAATCTGGATCGCCCAGGTGTTGATGAAGTAACTACCGGCCAGAATGACCTGCGGCTGCAAACCTCGGTTTCCGCCCTTGGCAAGGAACGAATCCACGTCCTGAAAGTTGTTGTGGCCCTCAATCAGCTCACCGGCAATCTGACCGGGGCGAATCGGCACGCCGTCCAGCGCCGTGACGATGCCCACCATATTCTCTTTGATGATGGTGATGTCTGTCTGCGTGATGGTGAAGGCAAGCGTATTGATTCGGTAGGTACCCGACGTGAGCACGTGGGTTTGCCGACCTTTCTGTCCGCCGCGTTCCAGGAACATGGTGGCGTCCTGAAAGTTATCGCATTCCACCTTGCGGGCCAGGATGTTACCGGTGGGCAATTCGTAACCATCGTTCGCCAACACCAGGCCAACCTTGCCGGGCGGCACCACCGTAAATGGCTGCATCACCACAGCGTATTGCCATGGCCACATCATCCAATAGAGCCCGGGAGCCAAGGCGCGCGCCTGAATACCGGCTTCTCCGCGGGTGGCCAAAATGCGACCGTCCGGCAATGAGCGATTTCCGCCCACCAGCACGAACTTCTTGGTGACCAAGCCAATGCGGTCTTCGGGAACGATCACCATTCCCAAAACCAGCCGCAATATCGGCTTGAAGAATACGATGAGAAGGATGGGAATGAGGACCCACCAAAAGCCGACCAGGGTGTCGACCGAGAACGTTTGGGCAATTAGCATTATGTAGGTGACGCCGCCTTAAGTTTGCCAAACGGCAAATCCCAAGCGGTGCCTCCAAAGAGAAATTATGTCTACGCCCCCGTTTGGGATCATAGGTCGGACGCCGCGCGAATGGTACTTTCGCCAGAAAAGTCCCGATTAGAATCAAGGCCGGACTTGCCCAAGGGTAGTGAGTCGCCGGATCGACAATCCTGGGAGCGCTGGCAATTCTGCCGGCGCCAAGCCCGAATATCGCGACATCCCGAACCCCTAGGGGGGCTCGGGATGAGGATGTCGATTTAACAACCGAGTTACGGCTTTGCGGGAGGATCGCCGAACATCTTGCCCAGGTTCTCGGCGCCTTTGATGACGCCATCGACCATTCCGCCCAGGTCAATCTCTTGCACCTTGGCGTTCGCCGGGAAATTGGCGCGGAGCGCACTCTGGTCCACGTCGTTCCCAAACCGCATCTCCATCAGCACCGTTTCCCGATACCGACCGTTGCCATCCGGGGCCGAGACTTCCATTCGGTACGGCAAGTCGGTCGCCGCATCCACCTTAAAGGTGATGCGATCGGTTTGTTTCGCCGATGCCAGGGCCACGTCGTAAACCCGACGCGTTCCTTCTGAGCGGACCGGTGAAATCTGCACCTTGTCGGCCCCGTTCTCTTTCTGATAGTCCTTCAGGATCTTCTTGATGTCCATCTTTTTGAGCCCCTCGGCCATCCCGGCCTTGACGCCCTTAGCAATCTCGTCCATCGGCAGATACTTCCCAACCTTCATGCGGGTGATCGTCTTCTCCTCCGCATCATAGATGGAGAGCTCTCCCGTTCGGAATTCCATTAGGGCCCCATCGTTGGTTCGCATGGTCACCGTTCCATCCTGGCCAGCGATGCTCAAAGAACCGGAATCGCCCGCCACCTTACTCTCGATGCGGAACTGGAACGCGTTGGTCTGGTCAACGGCCCGAACAAACTTGTCCAGCGTCTTTGCCTCACTTTTCGTGGGCATAAGAACCAAGATTCCGGTGGCAACGGCGGCAAATCCGATCGCTACCATCGATAGTCTCCCCACCCAAGGTGCCTTTCGCTCCTTGGTAACCCGCGCCGCAAACCGCAGCTTGCGCAGCATCTCGGGCGATGGCTCAGGATCAGGGACGAGGGAATTCAAAGCTTCGTGGATGTCTTTATCTTCGTTCATACATTTTCTCCGTGGGTGGCCAAGGCGGCGCGCAGACTTTCCCGTCCTCGCTGCAGCAGGCTGTTAGTGGCGGCAACCGACCGGCGAATGACCTGGCCGATTTCTTCGGTGCTGAGCCCGTTGACGTACTTGAGAATCAGCACTTCCCGCTGATCCTCGGCTACTCGGCTGAGAGCCTCTCGGGTGATCAGTTGGTCGGTGCTTGGGGTTTGGGTCGACCCGTAGCCCTCGGCATGGGCGATCGGCTCCTCGGCGCGACGATACTTTCGGCGATGGCGATCCGCCACCTTTCGACGGGCTACTGCCAACAGCCAGTGTCGCTGATTATCGGCGTGAGCCACCTTGCGAAAGTCGCGAAACGCGGCGGCAAACGTCTCCATCACGATGTCTTCGGCATCCTCTCGATGAGAGATTTGCGCCTGAACAAACCTCCAAACATCCGCCGAGTGGATCGTAATCAGTTCGTCCGGAGTCGTAGGGCGAGAAATTGCTTCGGGTTCTATGGTGACCATATTAGGGGGTTTTTGCCACCGAAAAACAGTGGCGATCCCCTCGGTCCGGGGCGTTGGTATTGGGCTCATGCTTCAAAAAGGAATTTCCTCCTCCAGATTTGCAGTCACGCAAGACCCCGCAATTCTATCGGATCATCCAAAGGTCCCGACAAGCGAAGTTGGTTTGGCTCCTCATGTCACTGCTTTCGGTCGCGCGTAGCATGCAATAATTTCGAAATATCGGTTCGCGAGATCATCAAGATTTTGGAACGCGACGGTTGGCTTTTGGACCGCCAGAGAGGTAGCCATCGTCAGTATAAACACGCGACAAAGCCAGGACTCGTGACCGTCGCAGGGCATCCTTCCGATGAAATTTCCGTTGGTACACTAAAGTCGATTCAAAAGCAGGCAGGCTTGAAATGAGAAAGTATGCAGTTGTGTATGAGCAAACGCCAAGTGGCGGCTGGAGTGCCTATGTTCCGGACTTGCCCGGATGTGTTGCGGCCTCCCGATCTCGCTCGGGGATTCGGAAGCTTATCCGGAACGCAATCATCTTCCATCTAGAAGGTTTGGAATCGAGTGGTGTGATTCTTCCGGCTCCGACAACCGACGCGGGCACAGTAACCGTTTCTTAGGGCTCGGCGGTGGAGTAGTTTCACACCATGGCCTGTCAAATTGGCCAAGACTCTCACGAAACAAGATTCTCGCGGTGTCAGTGTATGAATTTGGCTCCCCGACATGGATTCGAACCACGATTAACTGAGTCAGAGTCAGTCGTCCTACCGTTAGACGATCGGGGAATGCTAGGCCTAAGACTTGATAATACCCTGTGGTCAGGCAATCTTTGGCATATAATCCAAACATGCTCGCTACCGTCATCTTCGCGATTTCCATGCAAACTGCCCCGGCCCAGGCCGTTAAGACCGATGCAGTGCCCAGTGCCGATCTGGTGGTGCAGCGCGCGCAAGTGGCAGCGAAATCGGCGGGCAAGAACGTGATGGTAATTTTCCACGCCTCTTGGTGCGGTTGGTGCCACAAACTTGACGACTATATGGCGCGGCGCGCCGTGAAGCCGTTGTTCGCCAAAAGCTACGAGATCGTCCACTTAACGGTGTTGGAAAACGCCGCGCATAAGGCAGACGAGAATGCGGGGGGCGATGTTTGGCTAGAAAAGCTCGGCGGTAAAGACCAGGGAATTCCGTACTTTGCCATTTTGAACCCCGCCGGCAAGGTTTTGGCCGATAGTCGGGCCGGTGGCAAACAGAACGTCGGGTTTCCCGCCGCGCCTGAGGAAGTCGCCCACTTTTTGGGAATGTTGAAAACGACTTCGAAGCTTTCGGGGGCGGAACTAAAAACGGTTGAAACTGAACTCTTGGCGGCCGGAAAAAAGTAAGCGCATCCCGGACCTTGGTCCGAACCCAGTAAACTTCTCCTGTTCATGGAAAAGACAGGGGGAACCGTGGTTGTCGATCGCACTTCGCCGTTGGACATCAAGATGCGCGAGCTTTTTGTGCAGGTGGATGAACTGCCGGAAGCGTCGCTCAAGTTTGGTCAGTCTTTAGAATTGACGCTACCAGAGGGAACCCACCTCGTGAAGGTGACCAATCGGCTAACCACGCAGCGAGCTGAGTTTACGGTTCGGAGCGACGAAACCGTTCGGTTTGATGCGGCCAACGTTCCGGCCGGGGCTTTCTTCGCGCCCTTGTTGGCGCTCGGAGCGGGCGGTTACAAGGTCTCACTCAAGCGCATGTAAGGGAACTACGCCGACTCTCGCATTTGGGCGGCGGAGACCATGATTGGCTTCCGATTCGCATCAATGACGCCGCGAGGAATCACCACGCGTTCCGTGTCTCCGTGGCTGGGCGCATCAAACATTACGTCCCGCATCACCTCTTCCAGAATGCTCCGCAGGGCGCGCGCACCGGTCTTTCGCCGCAGCGCTTCCCGGGCAATCTCAACCAGGGCGCTTGGCTCAATCACCAACTCGATCCCTTCCATCTCAAACAGCTTTTTATACTGGCGAATTAGGGCATTTTTAGGCTCGGTTAAAATTCGCACTAGTTCCAGCTCGTGCAAAGGGTGGAGTTGTACGAGCACGGGGAGGCGCCCCACAAATTCGGGTAGCAGGCCGTACTTCACCATGTCGGTGGCTTCGGCTCGCGGGAGAACCGTTTCGGCGGCGGCCACGTCGCGAAATCCAATGCTACGGTGCGCCACCCGCTCCTGGATAATTTTTTCGAGGCCCTCGAAACTGCCGGCGCAGATAAAGAGGATGTTCGTCGTATCGATTTGAATCGAGTTTTCGTTCGGGTGCTTCCGCCCGCCCAGGGGAGGAAGCGTGGCCAGGGTTCCCTCAATGATTTTGAGCAACCCTTGCTGAACCCCTTCGCCGCTCACATCGCGTGTGATCGACGGGTTTTCTCCCTTGCGACCAATTTTGTCGATCTCGTCGATATAGATGATTCCGCGTTCTGTAAGGCGTCGCGGGTCGCGATCGCCCATTCGCTCGGCGGCTTGGTAGAGCCGGGCAAGGACGTTTTCTACATCCTCGCCTACATATCCCGCCTCCGTGAGGCTGGTGGCATCGGCGATGGCGAAGGGAACGTGCAAAATCCTCGCGAGGGTTTGCGCTAGGAGCGTCTTTCCGCTCCCGGTCGGCCCGATGAGCAGGACGTTGCTCTTGGCAATCTCTACTCCGTCATCGGGGGCACGGAGACGCTTCAGGTGATTGTAAACCGCGACCGACAAAGCCCGCTTGGCGTCTTCTTGACCGATTACGTACTCGTTCAGCGTGTCGTAAATCTGCTGTGGTTTCCAGGTGCTGGCTTCCTGGGCCGCACTGCTGGACGAGATCGTCTTCGGCGCTCGCCCCGAATGAACACTCGGGGGAGCGCCGGGCTCGTCGTGCCGGAGAATCTCCAGACTCAGGTCGATACACTCCGAACAAACCGCGCCATCGAGCCCAACGATGAGCTGAGGCACATTTTCTCGCCTCCGCCCGCAGAGGGCGCAATGGTCGCGGCGTTCGACGTAATCCATACGAGCTAAATGACAGACGTGCGAGGACGGATAACTTGATCGATGATTCCGTAGGCAGCCGATTCATCGGCCGACATCCACTTGTCTCGATCGCAATCTGCCGTGACGGCAGCGACTTCCTTACCCGTGTGGTAGGCAAGGATTTCCATCAGTCGATTCATGAGTAACTGAGTCTCGGCTACCTGAACATTGATGTCGGCGAGGGTGCCGCGGAAACCGGAACTCACCTGGTGGATCATCACGCGAGAGTTCGGTAGGGCCGAACGCTTACCTTTGGTTCCTCCCGCGAGGATGATGCTACCCATGCTCGCGGCGATCCCAACCACCGTCGTGGCCACATCACACTTGATGTGCTGCATGGCGTCGTAAATGGCCAGGCCATGGTAGACCGAACCACCGGGGGAGTTGATGTACATTTCGATGTCGGCATTGGGGTCTTGCCGCTCCAGGAAAAGTAGCTGCGCCACGATGACATCGGACATCATGTCGTCGACCTCGCCACGTACAAAGATGATCCGGTCCTTAAGCAGACGGGAGAAAAGGTCGTAACTTCGTTCGCCGCGCGAATCCTGTTCCACCACGTAGGGGATTAACATGAAGTGATCATACTCGTCGGGTTACGGGGATGTCGGCACGAATTGCCTATGCGCCTCTAGATTAAATAAGGCAAACGGTTTGGGCATCGGCGGAAAGGAATCGGATTCCTTCCGCATCGCTTCGGGCCGCAAACTCGGGCTGGCCCGGTCAAGCGTTTGGCGCGCCGTTGATTCGGGGATCACGCATGTGTCATACTCTGCTCTTGCGTCGGTACGCCCCGTTAGGGTTGCGTAATCGGGATGACGCGGTGGAAACGATGTACGCAATTGTAAAGACGGGCGGAAAGCAGTTTAAAGCAGCCAAAGATGACATTCTCGTGATCGAGAAGATCGAAGGCGAAGCGGGAACCGCAGTCGAATTTAACGAAGTTTTGCTAGTAGTTGACGGTGAGAACACCCAGTTCGGTGCGCCGTTCTTGGCTGGCACCGTTGTCAAGGCGGAGATCATTCGTCAGGCGAAGGCAAAGAAGATCAATGCCTTCAACTACAAGCCGAAGAAGAATGAGCGAAAGCGCTGGGGACATCGCCAGCCTTACACTCACGTCCGCGTGACGGAGATTGTCGGCGCGTAAGGCCGAGGAGCAATTATAAATGGCACATAAGAAAGGTCAAGGTTCCACTCGAAACGGTCGCGATAGTAAGCCGAAAATGCTCGGCATCAAGCGATACGGAAATCAGGTTGTTAAGGCCGGCGAAATTTTGGTTCGTCAGCGCGGTACGCAGTTCCACCCGGGTCCGAATGTAGGCATCGGCGTGGATCACACCCTGTTCGCCCTCACCGCCGGATACGTTCGGTTCGAGGGACCGGAGAAGAAGCGACGAGTCGCGGTTTACTCCGAGCCGGTTCTGCCGCCTGCCTCCTAAGCACTCTATCCACCGTAATCCAAAAGCCCCATGTCGAAAGTGACATGGGGCTTTTTTATGCAACATTTGACCGACTACTTCGTAGGAATTGCTACATTTCCGGTTTTTCCTGCACTGACTGAAGTATAGTTTTCCTCGTATTCGTATGAAATGTATGAAATCAACGGGGAATCCAACCTGCTTTAGTTTCGAGGACGCCTTCTACGGCACGTCCACATTAGGGGAGCGTGGTCAGCTCGTGATCCCCGCCGAAGCTCGGGCGGAATTGGAACTGAGTCCCGGCGACAAGATTTTGTTCATGCGACATCCCGTACACAAGGGTCTGATGCTGTTCAAGCTCACCCATGTGAAGCAATTTTTGGACGATTTCACTAACGGACTCAGCGCAATGGAAAGTAAGAATCAAACAGAGGAAGAAATATGACATCGGCAGGTGCCGCATTCGCCGCGTTTTCGGTAATGTTTCAGACCGGACCGACAACGGGTCCGTTGACTCTGGACCAGGCGGTAGCAATCGCAGAAAAGCAAGCCTTTTCAATCTTGGTCCAGCGATCCGCCGTTGAGAAAGCGGGGCTGGGAGTTGGAGTGGCCGAAGCGGCATACATTCCCAATATCTCGGCGAATGTAAATGCTAATCGATTCGACTCCGCCGCTTACTCCAATTTTGGTGGAGCCTCCGTCCTGACAAATCCGCGCGACACCTCGGCCGTGAGCGCAAGCATCTCTTTCCCCTTGGATGTGAACGGTAGCCTGAGAAACCGGCTTCGTTCCGCTCGGGAACTGCGACGCGCCTCAGAAGAGACTCTTCAGGCGCGACTTCGGGATGTGCGTCTCACCGTGCGGCAGGCCTACTTTGGCGTGCTCCGCGCCCAGGCGGGTGTGACGGTTCAGCAACAAGCGCTCGATCAGGCAATTGCGCAACGAGATCAAGCTCGACTCCAATATAAGGGTGATCAGGTCGCCCGCGTGAACGTACGCCGCTACGAGGCTCAGGTCGCGCAGTCCGAATCGGATCTCATCGCTGCGAAGAACTCGTTAGAGCTTGCCAAGAACGCTTTGAATCAGACGTTGGCTCGCCCCATTGATACGGCGGTTGAGTTGATCGATATCACCGCACTCACGGAGGTACCGGTTTCGGTTGAAGATGCGGTGGCAACCGCGAAAGCAATTCGTCCCGAAGTTCGGTCGCTGCAGAATACGATTCAGGCGCTGGAAAGCTCAAGAAGAGTGACCGAAGCCAGCGGTGCCCCCTCCCTCAGTATCGGCGGTCAGTATCAGCGTAGCTTGGGAGACATTGGGGTCACTAGCCAGCGATCCTCGATGGTTGGCGTTATTCAACTGAGCATTCCCATCTCGGCGGGAGCCACCGTACGAAAGCAGGTGCAACAGGCGCGCCAAGACGAGCTCCAGGCAAAACTTCAATTGGAAGAGCTTCAGTTAGGAATCTCGGCTGACGTTCGCGCGGCATACACCAATCTTCAGAGCGCCAGCGCGCGGTTCAAGAGTGCAACCGAGCAAGTTTCGCTCGCGGACGAGGTTTACCGGATCGCGCAAATTCGTCGCGACGCCGGTGAAGGAACCTACGTGGAGGTCATTGACGCCCTCACCGAGTTAACCCGCGCACGAAATCAACTCAACAACGCCCGATTCGACTATCTCGTCGCCTATTCGCAGCTGCAGCGGGCAGTGGGGTCCGACACGTTAACTGCCCCCGCGTCCCCCACCGATAAAACAACCCTAAAGATGGCGAATCTGCCTTCTGGAGACCACAAACAGTGAAAAACACTCCTTTATTACTTCTCGCCATTTCTCTCTTTTCCGTCTCCGTGATGGGCATCGGCTGCGTTGATCGCGGCGCGCAGGCGACGGCCAAGCAGACGGGGGAAATTGTTAGCGATCCGTCAACAACGGTCCAGCTCGCCGACGTCGAAACCCGCCCGATGCGAGAAACGGTGGAAATCACCGGTCAAATCAGCAGCGGCGATGAGTCGCTGATTGGGGCCAAGAATTCGGGGCGACTGCTGACCGTGAACGTGCAGGATGGCTCGCGGATTGAAGCGGGGCAAGTGCTCGCGGTTCAGGACGCGGCGCAATTGCAGGCTCAGCTTCAGCAAGCCTACGCCCAGGTCGCGGCAGCGCAGGCTAACCTGGCTTCAAGCCTCAAGACCCTCATGGTAAATCCTCAGCGCACGTCGGCCGCCGTTGCCCAGGCCCAGGCGCAAGTGCGACAGGCCCGGGCGGCCTTGCAAAAGGCGGTTAATGGATCTCGTCAGCAAGAGAAACTCCAAGCGCAAGCGAATGTCGAATCGGCCAAGCAGAATCTAGCCACCCAGCAGAAGGAGCTCGACCGAGTGGTGAAGTTGGTTGCGGAGGGTGCCATCGCGCAGAACCGTCTGGATCAGCAGCAAAACGCCACGGCATCGGCGAAGGCGGTTTATGATTCTGCCGTTCAGACGTTGAGCCTCTTGAATGAGGGGAGCCGCAAGGAAGATTTAGACTCCGCCCGGGCAAACGTTCAGCAAGCGGAGCAAGCTCTGAAGACGGCCCAGGCGAACAAGGAGCTGGACGGAACATTTCAGGACCAAGTGAATGCGTACCGGGCTCAAGTCGCCTCCGCGCAGGCCAATGTGCGAGTGATTCAGCAGCAGATCGACGATGCGACGATTCGGGCTCCGTTCTCGGGCACCATCAGCGGACGACCGGCGCAGGCCGGGACCGTTTTAGGCCCTGGCGCCACTCTCGCTCGCCTGGTAAGCGGAGACGGCTACTACTTTGAAGGGCAGGTGCCCGAACAACTGGTCGGCAAGTTGCTGCCGGGAGCCACGGTTCAGATCAAGGTGGATGCGGTGAATTACACTTCGGTCGGTACGGTGATTTCCGTCAATCCGCTCGGTAGCTCAATCAGCCGCCAGTTCAGTACGCGAATCAGCCTTTCCAATCCGCCCGCGGGATTGAAGCCCGGCATGTTCGGTCGAGGCGAAGTTGTCCTGCAAAACGTGCCGAACGCTACCGTGGTCCCCGTCGCTTCCGTTGTGAAACGGAACGGCAAACAGGTCGTGTTCACCGTGGATTCGGGCGTCGCGAAGAGTAACGAAGTGAAGCTCGGAATCGAACTGGCAGGCTTCGTTCAAGTGACGGGAATCACTCCCGGCACGAAAATCGTGGTGAAAGGACAGGAGAGTTTGGATGATGGCAGCAAGGTTAAGGAAGGCAAAGATAAGCCTGCAGAAGGATCGGCTGGTTAAAGACCACGCAGACGAACTAATGGGGAACACATGAACATAACCAAAACAGCCATCACCCGGCCGGTATTCATATTCGTGCTGATGCTAGCCACCATCCTGATGGGGGTTATCAGCTATACCGGGATGCGCAAAGAGCAGAACCCGGACGTTAGCTTCGGCGTCGTCACCGTACTTTCCATCTATCCCGGCGCAAACCCAGACTCCGTTGCGACCTTGGTCTCCCGACCCATCGAAGAGGCCGTTACCGGCGTCAACGGCGTTCGGGATGTTATCTCGACTTCGGCAGAAGGCCGCAGCGTCGTAACGGTCCAGTTTGAAATTGGCGTTGACCAAGACGTCGCCCTTGCTGACGTTCGCGCGAAAGTCGACGCGATCCTCAATAAGCTCCCGACCGACGTCGAAAAGCCAACGATTTCGCGGGTGGATACATCATCCACGCCCGTCATCTATCTGGCATTGTCCGCAAAGGCCTTATCCAGTCGCGACCTACGAACCCTGGTTGACGATAAGCTAACGGACCGATTTGCCCGTATTACGGGTGTTTCGGAAGTCGGCGTTATTGGCGGCGACATCCGCGAGATCCAAGTTGCCGTGCGAAAGGATCAGCTCCTCCGCTACGGCGTTGGACTTTCCGATGTGCAGAAGGCGGTTGCTGGATCGACCGTCAACATCCCGGCGGGCCGGATCGTTCGCGGCGATAGTGAATTCTCAGTCCGCGTGCCGGGCGAATTCACCAATCCTTCGCAGCTACGTGATCTCGTCTTTACGGTCAGTGACCCCCAGAACCCGCAAGCTAAAGCCAAACTCGTTCGGCTTGGCGACGTGGCCACGATCACCGACTCTACGGCTGAGCGAACGTCTTACTCGACCCTGGACGGAAAGGACACGGTCGTTATCGTTCTCAACAAGGCAAAAGAAGGCAACGCGATTGAGATCGCGGCCCAAGCTCAGCTAGCGGCCAAGGAACTGGAGACCACTTATAAGGACACCGGGTTGCGATTCGTCGTCACCCAGAACCAGGCGCGAACCATTCAAGAATCGCTGGACGATGTGAACCTCGCGGTCTACTTCGGCATCTTCTTGGTGGCGGTAATTGTGCAGTTGTTCCTCCACAACGGACGCGGGACGCTCATTGTCGTGGTCGCTATCCCGACCTCCATCATGGGCACGTTCTTCGCCCTCAAGATGGCGGGATTCACGATCAACAACCTCACCATGATTGCGCTCTCGTTGTCAATCGGCGTGTTGGTGGATGACGCGATCGTTGTTTTGGAGAACATCTATCGCCACCTGAAAATGGGCGAGAATCCGCGGCAGGCGGCCCTTAATGGTCGCGCGGAGATCGGCATTGCGGCGATTGCAATTACTCTCGCCGACGTGGCGGTATTCCTTCCCATCGCCTTCCTTGGCGGCATTATTGGTCAGTTCTTCCGACCGCTTGCTCTGGGATACGTGTTCGCGGTTCTGTTCTCACTCTTTGTGAGCTTCACGCTCACGCCGATGCTGGCTAGCCGCTGGTACCGCCAAGGCGAGAACTTGGAAGAGCCGAAAGGAAGATTCTCTCGGGCGTTCGAGCGATGGTTCGGACGGGTGGAGCATCGCTACCGCCTGATTCTGGAATGGGCTCTGAAGCATCGTTGGGGTGTATTCGTGGTTGGAAACTACGTTCTCATCTCCGTCTTCATGGCGATTCAGGGATCCGTCATGGGGAACGTCAGCGAGGCGGCGCACCGTGCGGAAGGCATCGGTAAGTTTGTGTTTGGGATCGGCTTCATCGCGTTCCTGATCAACCTAATTGGTTACCGGCGAGTGAAGCCGATGCTGATTGTCAACTCGCTGATTCTTGTGGCCCTCCTGCCGCTCACGGCGGTAGTCGGCTTCAAAATTCGGGAGTGGAAGAAGGAAGACCTGTTTAAGGTGCAATTCTTCCCCGCGAGCGACACCGGCACGCTTGGAATCAATATTCAGATGCCCCCCGGACGATCTTTGGCGGCGACGCAATCCGTTGTTGACGAAGTTGAACGGCGGGTTCAAGGTATTCCCGAGATCAAGTACCTGCTGGCGACGATTGGCTCCCAGGGCGTAAGTCAATTCCAGGCGGGTAGCTCGGGTTCAAACTATGCTCAGGTTCAGGTTTCTCTCTACGAGAAGAAAGCGCTCCTAGACTACTTGCCATGGGCTCACCATGGTGAAGAATTGCGAACCCGAAGTACGGATCTGGTTTCCGCCGAAATCATTCAGAAAGTGGGCCGGATTGCCGGCGCGGAAATCCGCGTCGCCCCGACCGATAGCTTCGGCGCTGGTTCCGTTATTCAGCTGTCCCTCAGTGGACCAGATCGAGAAGTAATTCTTGACACCGCCGCGAAAATCAAGCGCGGATTTGCGAATGGCGCGGTGGCGGGTGTGATCAACGCCGATATCAGCTCGAAGCCTGGTAAGCCGGAACTCCGAGCGGATCCGGATCGGACGCGACTGGCCGACGCCGGCCTTACGGTTGCCGACGTAGCGAATGCCCTTCGCATCAGCTACACGGGCGATGACAACACCAAATATCGCGAAGCGGGCCGGGAATATGACATCCGCGTGATGCTCGATTACGCCGACCGAAACAACCCGGACATTCTGAGTCAGGTGCCGGTTCGATTCCGCCAAGGTGAGCCGATCTATCTCAGTTCGGTAACCACGTTGACGGACGGTACGAGTATCGACAACATCACCCGACGAAACCGTCAAGAGGAAATCCGGGTAACGGCGGACCTTTTGCCGGGCTTTGCCGCTGCAAACGTTCAGAACCAGATCAACGCCTGGATCGCAAAGGAAAAGATCATTCCGGAAGGAGTGGCAATCAAGCCTTTGGGACAAGCCGAAAGTCAGGCTCGCGAGCAAACCGCCTTGGTGGCGGCGATCTTCCTGGGACTCCTATTGGTGTACATGGTGTTGGCGTCGCTGTACGACAACTGGCTGTATCCCTTCATCATCCAGTTCGCCCAGCCCCAGGCCTTCGTGGGTGCGCTCCTCGCGTTGATGATTACAAACAAGCCGCTCAACCTGGTGGGATTCATCGGTTTGATTACCTTGATTGGACTGGTGGGTAAGAATGCGATTCTGCTGGTGGACTACACCAATACGCTTCGCAGCCGCGGGCGAAATCGGCATGATGCGCAGGTTGAGGCGGGTCCCACTCGTCTGCGACCGATCATGATGACGACGCTGGCGCTTATTCTGGGAACTCTGCCGATCGCCCTGGCGATTGGTCGCGGTTCTGAATTCCGCGAAACCATCGGAATCATCATCATTGGCGGTATCTCGTTGTCCACCATCCTCACGCTGGTTGTAATTCCTTGTTCGTACAGCATCTTCGATGACTTGTCCAACTGGATCACCTGGCTGCGGACTGGACGCAAGGGTCGGCCGAGCGACCTACAGGATCTGCACTTCCGAAATGTCGGTCATGAATTTGATGACATTCCTTCGGAATCGGGTCCGCGAGCCACGGTCTAACCGACCGCAGAATATTGCCCTTCCCAAGATATTTTTGGGAAGGGCATTTTTACGTCCGAAACATCTTTGGGGCCGATAGGGGAGTAGTAATCTGACCAGCAATGGGTCTGGTTCACATTGTCCTCCTTGCGACGTCTTTTTCCGGCGCTCCAAAAACCGGTTCGGCCGCGCCGCAGGTTTTTGACTCCGTAAGTCTGAAACGTTACGTCTATCCGCTGGCCAACCCGATCTCGTGCCCCAAAGTCACGGTGGACACGAGTGGCTTCCCCGCCGCGAAGCCGTGGGCCGAAGCGGCGAAATCGGTCGTGGAGAATTGGTTTACACCGCTTTGTCAATTACTGGCGACCGATGGCTACGACCCAATCACCCGCGTCAAGTCGGGATCCGCGTTTCGGGTGCCCAAAGGGATTACGCTGGTGTTCAAGCCGACGCTCGAGGTACCGGCGTATTGCGTGGGCGGCACCATCACGATTAATGGGGCATGGATTACGGCTCACCCCGATGATCTTGGGATGGTAGTGCACGAACTCACCCACGTGATCCAACAGTATCCGGACAGTCCAACCACTCCAGGCTGGCTGGTAGAGGGGATTGCCGACTACACGCGCTGGTGGCGCTACGAGCCAGAACTCCACGCCGGAGCTGGTCGGACAAAAATCAACCCGGCAAAGTCCAAATACACCGATGCTTATCGCACCACGGCTGTTTGGCTGGCTTGGGCGGGACGAAAATACAATTACGCATTGGTCCCTTGTCTCGACAAGGCGATGCGTGATAAAAGGGATCCGATGCCAATTTTCGCCAAGCTTACGGGCAAGAACGCCGACGATCTCTGGCAAGAGTTCGTCTCGGAAGTGAAATGATTTCTATCCTTGCCCTCGTGTCAACCTTAGTGACCCAGACGTACACGTCTGGGCCACCCAGTCTCGACGGGATTGGCAAATTCTACTACGGTAGGGAGATTGCTCAGGTCATGGGCCATCAGGGGGCCAGTTGGCTCGATCGTCCCGAGCGGGAAGCCGAAGAGGCCCCAAGTTTGCTCATTAAGGCGCTCCGGTTGCGGCCGGGCATGAAAGTAGCCGACATTGGGGCGGGAACCGGGGCGCTCAGCTTTCCCATGGCGAAACAGGTTGCCCCCGGAGGCGTCGTCTTCGCCGTGGAGATCCAGCCGGAATTGCTGGACATCATTCGCACTCGGTCTAAGCAACGCGGCGTGAAGAACGTAAGAACCGTGCTGGGAACCACAACCGACCCCAAGGTTCCAGAAAATTCGATGGACCTGATGTTATTGGTGGACGTCTACCACGAATTTGACTTCCCGCGCGAAATGGTAACGAACATGATTCGCGGCCTTAAGAAAGGTGGACGATTAGTTCTGGTGGAGTACCGGGGAGAAGATCCGGAGGTACCGATCAAGCCACTCCATAAAATGACCGAGGCTCAGGTGCGCAAGGAAATGGCCGACTTTCCGCTGGACTTCATCCAGAATGACGGGATATTGCCCCGCCAACATATTCTCACCTTTCGGAAGCGGTAATTGAGACTCTGACTCTCCTTACCGAGGAGAGAGCGGATGAGGCTTGGCAAAAAAATTCGCCCGATCCCTGGGGAGAGGGACGGGCGAAAGTACGCAGAATCAACTGACCTAAGAAAGGAAGGAATGATGTGCTAATCAAATGAAAGCATCTATATTATCAACCAGAGAAGGTCAAAAATTACTGGTAAAAGTTCGCCATGACTGGTATTTTAATGATCTGACCACCAGGGTTGCAATTCTTAAAACTCTCTTAGTCAGAATGTAGGGAACGATGCGTTATGAACTTGCAAACCTTGGCTCACCGCCCACGACAATCTTCATTGGTGACGGCATGTTGGGCGAAGATCACCGCCAATGGGTGCAGTCGCCGGACCGTTGGATGGCCATTTATTACCAACACATAAATTTCGTAACCATAAATACCCAGGGTTACGGGGTCGAGCCGGGGGATATCGCTTTTTTCGCTCCCGGGAGCAAAGGTGGACATGCTCAAACGGGCGACGAATGTCCTTTTCACTTTGTTCGTTTCGACTTGCCGGCCAATTCGGGATACAAGGCGGCCATCCCGCAGGTGGTAAAGAACCAGCCGGACGTTTTGACTGGCATGCGTCGCGCCGCGGACCGCGTCATTGACACCACCGACCATGCCCGCGCCTTCGTGTGGAATTTGGTGTGCGCCGTCTCGCAGACCACCGCGGTGCTACGAGGGAACGAGGTGCTGTACGAGGCCGAAGCCTTTATCCGCCAGCACCTGAGCGAAAAAATCAGCATCCCGGAATTGGCGGAGCGACTTGAAAGTTCTCCCCGCCAACTGCTTCGCGCATTCCGGGCGGAATACGGCATCACGGTTCAGGAATACATTCACCGGCAGCGAGTGCAAGAAGCGGCGCGCCTACTGCTCAACACAGACCTGTCCATCAAAGAGATCGCCAATCGCACCGGTTACGGCGATCTCCACCACTTCAATAAGGCAATGCGGCAGACCACTGGTTTGGCTCCCCGCGAGTACCGCCGTGTGGGCCGGGTGCTGCGGACCCGATCATAGATTATCGCTTCACGGATGCCTTACGCTCAAGCTTGTTCCAGCCGGTACGCGAACCTCGAATGGCCGTGAGAAGGCTCTTGTAGACCACTCCGTACATCACCTGACGGTAGACAAACCGTTGGATGAATAACCATGCCAGCGGCCAAGGTTTTCTCCGCTCCCACCGAAAAGCCACCATGCCCGTGATCAATTCCACCAGGAAGAAAAGTCCGTACAGCGTCAGGACCACCATCAGGTTCTGAGTTGCCTGGGGCCGCGGACTGAGTTCGGTGGCTGTCCCCGCCGCCTGGTAGGCCCACACAAAATTGAGGAGAGACCAGCCAACTTGAAGATCCACCAGCGGCGCCAACGCCATGAACACCACCTGGAAAAGCCAAAGGGACGGCAACGCAAACATACCGAACCAGCCAAACCTTCCCAGAGAACTCCGATGCTTCCATAGACACTGGAGGGTGCCGTACGCCCAGCGAAAACGCTGTTTGAAGAAGGCCGAAAGGGACTCGGGAGCCTCGGTAAATGCGAGGGCGGCATTCTCCGTTTCAATCCGGTATCCCGCTTCGCGGATTCGCCAGGTCAGGTCCATGTCCTCGGCGAGAGTATCAGTCTGGTATCCGCCAACATCGGCCACTACGGACTTTCTCCAAGCGCCAATGGCCCCGGGGACGACGGTTACGGCATTGAGGACGGCGTAGGCGCGGCGATCTAGATTTTGGGCGGTTGTGTACTCGATGGATTGCCAGATCGTCAGTAGGTTCTGCGCATTTCCGACTCGCACATTTCCCGCAACCGCCCCGATTTTTTCATCTGCCATGCGTGAAACCAATCGGGAAATGGTGTCGGAAGCCAGCTGCGTATCGGCATCCACGCCGACCAACACTTCGCCCGTAGAATGCTCAATGGCCAGATTCAGTGCGCTTGCTTTGCCACCGTTGGGCTTTGTAAATAGTTGCACCCGGGGGTCATCACGAAATGCCTCGCGGACGCGGTCGAAAGTGCCGTCGCTACTGCCGTCATCCACGACGACAACCTCGAGATCGGGATAGTCGCTGCTCAACACGCTGGTGATCGTGCGTTCTATCACTTTTGCCTCGTTGTAAGCCGCGATAATCACACTCACCCGGCCCGAGTAACCGCCGAGCCCGGTTCGTTGACGATGAAGTGCCGCCAACGGAAGAATGATTCCCACCCGGAGAAAGCCCAGAAAGATCGCGAATAGAAATGCTGAGCTGAGAAATGCGCCGGTTCCCCACAGGAATGAGAAAACCACTCCGTCCAGGTTCACTAGCAGCTGGTCGCGTGGAGAAAGTGGGGCCATGACTTCCGCCTTGGTCTTTCCCAGAAGATGGGCCACGGTGGTGAACTCGTATCCCTTTGCCCGCAGGGCGGGGATCAATTGCTCGAGTGCGGCTACCGTAGCTGCCCGATTTCCGCCGCCATCGTGAAGCAAGATCACGTTTCCGGCCCCCGCCGCCACTTGTTGAAGGGTCGTCTCGACAATCTGCTTGGTCTTGACGGAGGTTGGTTCGCCGTTCAAGTCCCAGTCGGTCGGGTCCACGTTTTCCCCGACGGTGATATAGCCGAGACGATCGGCCGTCAACACGGGACGCAGTTCTTCCCCGGTGCTGGGGGTGGAGTCGGCATTATAAGGCGGGCGGAACAGCGTGGTGCTTCTACCAGTAATCGCTTCGATAGCGCGCTGAGTCGCGTTCAGTTCTAAAGTTGCCCGGTCGTTCGTGACGGCGCCGAGGTTAGGGTGGGTGAAGGTATGGCTACCCACTTCGTGGCCCTGCGCCACCATATCGCGAACCAAATTGGGATGCGCCTCGGCATTCTCGCCAATAACGAAAAACGTGGCCGGCACCCCAAACTTTTTGAGGACCGACAGTATTTGCGGGGTCCATTCCGGATCGGGGCCATCGTCAAAGGTCAGCACTAGGGACTTCGGAATGTAGCCCGACTTGCGAAGCACGTACCCTTCCGGCAGAGACTCATACTCCATGTCCTCAATGAGGCCAGTTTTGGCGTCCATCTCCACCTTGCGGCGACCTGGCTGCGGGAGAGAATCTACTTGAAGTACTTCGCCCTTGCCAATCGTGTCGACATCTTGATCCAGATCAATCCGGGAGAAGTTTTCGGGGGTGAGATCGGCATCCAGTCGATTACGATCTAAGAATTGCCAGATGCCCGGGTCCTCGCTGCCTAAAGCCCACAGGGCGGCGCCCCGAAGGCCCAGATTCCGACCGGTGAGCCACTGGTTATAGGCGCTCGCCGCGTCCAGCATCCACACTACGTGAGGCCGATTTTTCTCATCGTCGTACCGGAACCACGAGTTCAGGCTATCGGGATCGAAATCAATGATGTCGGGGATGGAATCTTCCGGTTCGCGGTACCCATTTGCCTGGGCCATTGCCTCGCCGTAGCTAAGGGACTCGGTCGGAACCCCGGGCGTCCAGTCGTAGGCATAGTTACCCAGCCCCATCACGATCTTTTGGGGCGGTGCCTTTTTGACCAGTTCGTTAACTAACTTATCCGACCAGTTGATGGGGGCGATCGGGCCCGCGGCGGTTCCTTCGCTGTGCTGGTCGTAAACCATCGCCACCAAAAAGTCAACTTCTTTGGCCAGCGTGGCAACCGGAATATCGTCATCTTCCGGCTGAATATCTACCGTCACTTTCAGACCCCTAGGAATAAACTCCGAATTGAGAATGCGCACAAATTCGGTGAGGTGCTGGCTATCTTCGCTGGCTAGGTCTTCCAAATCCAGGTTGATCCCGTCGCATTTGTGATCGACCTGCCAACTTGCCAATCCCTTTGCAAGCCGTTTCTGCGCGGTGGGTGAGCGGAATAGCGCCGCAACTTGCTCGGGATAGAACTTGCCATCCTTCGAGTTGTCCAGGATGGGATAAATTTTCAGCCGATTTTGATGGGCAATCCGGTAGATATCCAGATTATTTGGGATAGATCGGGTGTCTGAATCGGCGTCATCAAACGTTCCATCGGGCCGAATGTGCAGCCATTGCGGCATGACGTGAGTGAGCCGATGAGCGTTTGCTCGCAGCGATGGCAAAGAAGTAGATTGCCAGGGCGTGTAAAAGCCCGCGACCACGTCAGTAGTCGGCGTCGGAACCGGCCGGTGGCCCGTATCACGCCGAATCTCGGCCAGCAATGCACTCTGGGAGCGATGCTTCCCGTTGGGAATTGGAAGCAGGTGTCCCTGGCCGGAGAGCCGTGAAAGCCGCGGTAACTGGGGGATTGCCAGCAGGCTTAGAAGAAAGAAACCTAGGCCAATGCTGCAAACTGCCAGCAGGATGCGGGATATATTTCGTAGCCACCGAGCTCGTACCCCGGCGGGGTCATGAAAAATTGGGCGATCAGACGGCGGCATACATAACTACTGATTTGAACGCCGGATTACCCCAATAGATTCCTGACATTCTCTTCCTAATTTCGCTTCAATCGGCAGGCGCGAAGATGAGATCGGGATACGATAGTCAATGATGGTTTCGGTTTCGATTATTCCCGCCCTTTTGGCGACGACGCTCCAAGTTTCTGCCGGAGATTCGGTCTGCTATATCGGTCGCGTTGATTTGACCGCCGGGGCGGCGCGGTCGTCCTGGTCCGCCACGGGAGTCGAGCTGAAGGTGTCCGGCGAAAAGCTACAGGCAACTCTGGCGAGCCCGGGAGACAACTATGTGCAGGTAGAAGTCGACGGACAACCGGTGGTTACGTGGCATGTGAAGGGTGACGGCACGTTCACGATTTCATTGCCAAAAACGACACGCACCGGTTGGCATCGCGTCCGCCTTATCAAGAAAACCGAACCTTTCGTGGGGGTGATCACATGGAAGGAGTTTCGGGCAGATCGCTTCGCCCGCCCCGACGCGCCAAAACGCCGTCTCGAGATTATCGGCGATTCGATCAGCTGCGGTTACGGAAATTTGGGGGCGAACCAGAACGAGCATTTTGCAACCGATACTGAAGATGCCTACCAAACTTACGGCAGCATCGCCGGACGGGCGGTGGGAGCCGAGACGTGGATCCACGCTTGGTCGGGGCGAAAAATGGCCCTCGACAACACGATTCCCGAAATTTACGACCTAGCGATCCCCACGGAACCAACCACAAAGTGGAATTTCAAGGAGGAAGCTCCGCAAGCGATCCTGATTAATCTGGCAACCAATGACTTCGGAAAAGGCAACCCGGATGAGAAATCTTGGACCGCGGCCTACTCCGCATTCATAGGGAAATTACGTGCCAGAGCTCCGAAAGCATTCATCTACTGCGCAACGGGAAGCATGATGACGGACTCGTACCCGCCCGGCAATAACGCGCTTTCGACGGTGAAAGGATATCTCGATCGAATGGTGGCTCGAATTGCCGATCCAAGGGTGAAGCGGATCGATTTTGACCCGCAACGGATGGAAGATGGCATCGGATCGGACTGGCATCCAAATGTGAAAACCCATACCAAGATGGCCGCCGTGCTAACCGAAGCCCTTCGTAAAGACCTCGGCTGGTAATGGTGGATCGGTTGCCGCTCTCGCGGGTGCTAATCCTCGATGAATGGCCAGACCTGGAGACACGGCGCCACGAGTTACCGCCTCGGGGTTCGCCGCTGGGAGTGGTGGGGTTGCCGCCACCTTGGCTTGAGAAAGATTACGAGATCACGCGGCTTGAAACCGGCGATGGGGGAAAACGTCTGTGGACAGTAAATCCTGTACTAGCCCGCATAGTCACGTCAAGCTCTAAATCCGGGTCCGTCGTCGATCTGGGTTGCGGTCAGGGACGAGATGCGGTTTGGCTGGCGGCGAACGGTTGGAACGTCATCGCCGTCGACCATCTGCCCGATGCGATCGAGCGCGGTAAGCGCTTGCAGGAGCGATATGCCCCGGGTTCGTCCATACAGTGGGAGGAGGGAGATATTGCAGAATGGCTTTCTTACCCGGCGGACCTGATCTATCTGGCCTACGGCCCCACTCACCTTCTGAATCCCGAAGATATTGTTGCGCCGAGTTGCTTGGTGGTCGGATTTTCCCGAGCGCACCATGCTCGGCATCACAAGCCGAATACGGCTGACTTGGTGACGCCGGAACTGGCAGCGGCTTGGTCGGCAGAATACGGTGAGCTTGAACTAGCCGACCGATTGTCCGCGTATTTGTACCGACACTTTTGTACCCAGTAGTTTTACGTGGTGTATCTAGGGTGCGGCAGTCATGCCACCTTGCATAGACGCCCCCGAAGTAGCGGCTGGAAGATGGATGGGGGGCTACCGCACACTATTCCT
>Ga0114959_10000998_pt1 | contig 25859 bp, 6 predicted proteins | sample C_130625_EF_Meta_FD_87317 | JGI IMG/M metagenome (GOLD analysis project Ga0114959, IMG submission 87317) | Freshwater microbial communities from Lake Croche, Canada to study carbon cycling - C_130625_EF_MetaG | ecosystem: Environmental > Aquatic > Freshwater > Lake | place: Lake Croche, Canada... | reverse complement strand
TTACATCAGATCCATCGGCGGGTGGATTGTCAAATAATACCACAACAGGCATAGTGGTTGTAACCGAATAACCACTAGTTTGTAATTCTCCTGCCACATATACTTGTACAGCATACTCATTATTAACATCGATAGTAGTGGTAAATGTTACTGTTGTTCCGTCACCTAAAAAAGAACTACTTTCAACATAATCTTGGAATTCAGGAGATAATAAATTACCGCGACCCATATCATACACATACGCACCTGCACTATGCGCTGCTGCCGCGGTACCCGCTGTTCCCCGAAGCAAACTACTAATAGTATTGTTTATTAAATCAATTTCACGATACATGATTCTTTCGCCATTGATAGTAACTACGCCCCAGATATTGGCAATAAAATTAGGAATACTTAATGCACTAGCATCAGTCACATATATAATATCATCATTTTGATCTACCTGTTGTGCCACTGTTGTGGTAGAATTAGGAGTAATACGATAAGTTGCCTGTACTCCCCGCATATCTTGAAATATCCTAAATGCCATTGCCGATGGCACTACTGAATTAGTCACATTAGTTACTATTAATGTATCGGCAATACCTATTGTTCCAGAATTTAATATTAATAGATTGCCATCAATAGTATAATCTAAATATGCCGTTAATGTTCTTCCGTTTAATGAAACCCATGGGCGAGCTATATCAGTATATGCTTGATATAATACGAAATTATTAGTTTGTACTACTGTACCAATCGTATCATCAAATATATTACCAAATCCAGTTGTATCAAATCCTTCTTGCACCGAAAACCCGCTTTCTACAGGGCCAACAATTATTTGAGTTGATAGGCGTTGTTCACGAGTGTCATTAAATGTAGTTACTGAAATTACTTGTCCAACAAATGGCGTTATGCCTGTATTCTCAATAAAAGTTAATGTCATTGCATCAGGATCAATTATATATTGAGCTGTAGAATCAACCGCAATGTAAATTTGTGCTCCATTAACTGGTGCAGTGTCTAATAATACATATAATACTCCAGCAACAAGATCAAACGGTCCAGAAGAAAAATAATCAACCGAGCTATTAGAACTGAATCCGTCAGATACTTCTAAATTGTATGTTGTTGGATTTTGTAATATGCCATCAATATATACACTTACGTTAGATTTAATTATATTTCCATAATCAACACCAATACGTTGTGGCAATACATAGGCAACAGTGCTTCCATCGCCTACGTAAGGAATTCCAGCTGATCCTCTAGCGGTAACTCCGCCTACAGTAACAATAGCAGTAACAGGATTAGTATATTCCAAACTAATTGATGGATCTAAATCAAATATCAATTGACCTGATGTAACAACAGTAAAACTTTGTGCTGTTGGCAAACTCCAACTATATTCAGTAGTCACAGAATCTATCGTAGTGGGACCAATTGCCGCTATACTAATAAAATCAGTTGATGTGTAGGTATTATCAAATGTAATAGTAGTTGTGCCAAATGCTGTTCCAGCAATATATGAATAATTAGCATTAGACAAATAATTGCCATTAACAAAAATAGCAAAACCGTTATTATCAGGAGATAATAAAGTATACTCAACAGGAACTGTTAATATATCACCGAATTCATCCCCTAAATACGAGTCTTTAAATAACTGATTACCTCCACCTAAGTCATATACATAAACACCAAGTTGATCACCGTTGATTACTACGGTAGAACTTGTCAACACAGTAAATGTTAAATTTGGCCAATCAACCGTATAATCTAAACCTTCAACTAAGTTATATCGTTGAGTGGTATTGGTTATTTCTAAGTCAAATGGATAAGTTACTAAATTAGCAAAACTTATAGTTGGAATAGTACTATCATATATAACTTGAACTACTCCTTGATTAAATCCATGGCCGTTGCCACTCCAATCTGCTCCAGGAGTAGTATATACACGCATATCTAGTGTATCAAATTCTATTCCCGGCACTAATTCTTCAGGAGCGTGACTTTCAAACACATCAATATACTTACCACCATCAATATTAATATCGCTAGGGCGAGTTCCTAGGTATGGATCTAAATAACTACTTTCAAAAATTGTATCAAGTATATTTAAATCATATGTTGGCAATCCATTAGCATCTAATGAGAAGTTATCAAAAGGATTAATGTCAAAGTTACCACGATCAAATCCAGTATCCTGATTAAAATTTAACCCAGCCACTTGAACACCTGGATATTCAACACCATCTACTAATAATGGCAACGATAATCCCGGAGTGTTGACTGTGCTGACATAATAACCCATTGTACGATTAACACCACTTAATGTGCCAGCATCAATTTGAGTCCATTGAGCTGGATCAAATACCGAACTAGTAATAGTTTCGTTAGCACTCCATACTATCGCATCAAAACGAACTTGTGTACCAGTTTCATATGTTGTATTAGCTGCCCACTCAACAATATTTGATGTATATTCATACCTATCATATTTTAATGTAATATTAAATGTACGAGCCAACGAATGGCCAGATGGATTGCCCATCACTACAGCAGCCTGCGCAATTTGACCCACAAATGCTAAAAGTACGGTGCCATTAGTTTGGTTTTCTTGTCCAACTGGGGCCACACCACCTAATATTCCAGCTACTGTCACTTCAAATATATTGTTAGTAGGAGTAATGATGTAACTATTTGAAACTACTGATAAATTAGCAGTCCATGGAATAGTAACATCAGGTAATCCACCGCCCATAATATTTACAGTAGCATCAGTGTCATAACCTTTACCTGCATTTGTTATAGTAATTGAAATAATGCCACCATAGGTATTAATAATACAAGTACCAGTAGCGGGATATCCAGCATATGTAAGAGTAGAACTACCATCTAATGCCGAGCCAAAATTAAATGTAGGTGCAACAGATCCAGTGATGCCAGGAACAGTAACGGTATATAAATTATTATCATAATAAACTTGTTGACCAAGTGAATAAGCTGTATTGGCCTGCCAAATTGTACCAAAAGTTATAACAGGAACTGAAGTATAACCAGTGCCAGGATTAATAACGGTTACTCCATGTACGTCTAACTGATAATTATTAAACCATTGACTATACAAACTTGGCGTTAACCATATCTGAGCATTAGACGCTGTGTTACTTGCTAATGAGCTATTAGTAGTTATTGCCTGATCATATGGCGTTAATATTGGACTTACAAATTGCGGTGATGACAATGTTGTATTCCAATACGCAGGTAAATCAAAGTCAGTAATATCACCTTGGAAATTATCATCTCCTGTGTATATTAGATTAAATTGTCTCACTTGAACATGGTATGGCTTAACTTCTTGGAAATAATCTAGAACAAAGTCTTGATTATCTGCAAGGTAACTTTGATAGGGCAACAATGAACGAATTTTGTGATTTACATCAACATAACTTGTTTTAATTAACCACGATGGGTTAGTAAATTCACTATATATGTAGTTAAACATTAGTATTAAACTACTGTTACGCTCAAGTAACAATTCTTCAATATAAATTTCTTCGTTCAATGCACGGATTACGAAACGAGTTTCAACTTGTGGCGCTTGGTCATAATATTGAGAATCAAATGTCTGTGCTCCAAATCCAAAATTACCAACAGAATAATTCCATAATTCTTCTTTAAATGCTATTGTTCCATCCTCAAGACCAACTCGTTGCCATCCAATAGCAGGACTAACACCAATACGCAAGTAAATTTCCCATTTGCCAGCCCCGTTAGTAATAACACGAACTGAAGATCCAACCGGAGCAGTCGTAAGAGACAATGTAGACAACTGGCCATAATTTTGCACAGCAGCAACAGGAGCAATACTTGAATTATAGCCAGTTAGATACCAATTAACATAATACCAGTATAATGAAGTGTCATAGCTTTGAACTTGAGTTAAAACTAGTGTTTGATTAGAACCAACTGTATAAATTGTCCATGTGCCTTGATGAGAACTGTCACTAAGCACTAGATATTTGTACCCAATTGGTATTCCAGCAAGATTTTGATAGCCAAGTATTTCTAAATTAGCCACTTCAAAGTCCCATGATCCCGAATCAGCTGCTGGAGTTGGTTGTGATGCATTTAATAGATTGAAACTACATGTTTCAGTAATAGGATATTGTGATAGGACATTATTAGCACGAGTTAGATAATTCTCTAACGCAGTGAATCTATCAGCAAACATTGATTGACGAGGACGGAATTGAACGCCATATCTCATGCCAGGACTTAATCTTGGATCTGGTACTATATTACCAACAGTGTCAATACCACATAAACTGTCTAGTAATTTACGATATAAATTGTCATTAAGAAATGAATCAGCAATACCATCTGTAACAATTTGATATTCTTGATGCACTACATCATCATTTAATTTCTGATCATATCCAATATTCAAAATAGTATTAGTTGCATTTAATAAATTTTGAGCATTATATATAGCGATAGTTGATGAGTTAAGTCCAGCAATATAAGGCAATCCACTACTGCGTGGATCAATAATGTAACTTGATATTGCCATTGTACTCAATGTTTTACCTGATCCTGCTGCCACAGTAGGAATATCTTTAACCCAGAAATAATAAAGGGTAACGAAAACGTTATTTGCACCTAGAACTGATCCTATTGTATAACTTGTGGGACTTAATGGGGTACCCGCACCAGAATAACTAGCCGGTGGTGTTGTACTTTCAATCCATTGGTATATGTCTACTCTACTGCCAGGAAATGTATTTCCCCAACGACGACTAGCATACACTATATCATCTTGATTAGGATCTATAAATCGTACTGTGTCAGTATCCCACCAAATTTGCCCTATATATTCAGCACCCCAAGGTTGTCCATTATTATGAACAGTTCCTTGATTATATTGGCCAGGATCCACTGCTCCAATATAATCAATGTTTCTTCTTGCTATGCCAAGAATTTTACCTTGTAATGGGTCAAAGAAATCAAAATAAGTTTGATATCCACCATTTACCGTATCATTAATGCCAATTGCTTGATTGCTGCTATAACTAAACACATTATTAATTGCATAAACATCAACAACAGGTTGTTGTGTACGAATTGATACCCATGCAGGAGAATTACTAGTATTATTATACACAACAACATAACCTAAATTAGTTGTGTTACTAGGAACTCCCCCAGTTGCTCCAACCATTAATGTATTGTTAGTATAGTTTACAGATGTGCCAAAAAAATCTCCAGTTTCAATAACATCATTGTATATTTGTTGCCCAAACGCAAATTTTCCCGGATTGTTAATATTGCTTGTGCTACTACGGAAATAATCATACGTATATGCCACTCCTCCGTTATTAATTGGATTATAGAATATAGTACTGTTATCATCAAAGTAAGTTCTTCCACCATCAAAAATTGTTGGCTCATACACATTACCGTTAGGAGCACCAACAATCAAATTGATTGCACTAGAGTCAATACTCAAACTTGATCCAAATTGAGCGTTAAATGTAGGCGCAGGACTTAATATTTGTTGTGTAAACACTAGCGTCTCAAATCCTAATGTATCAAAAGCTGAAGATGTTACCCCGGGAGATACTGTTAGTAGATTATTTTTAATACCAGCTGTTGCATTTTGCACTGATATTGTTAATCTTCCAGATACCACAGTGATTGTTGCATTTGATGCCGGAGGAATTAAGAAATTAATAGTTTCAGTAGATGGATCATATGAATAATTTGTTCCTACTAACTGTAATAAATTATTTACGTAGACAACAGTATTATAAGAGCTAGTATTAGTATATAAAGAACCAATATTAAATGTTTGTGTAACACCGTCACCAATAAAATATAAATCAACGGTAGGAAATGCCACAACGTTTGGTATTCCTGCTTGATTAATTGCCTCAGCAAATCCCCGTATTGAAGTATTAGGCGATGGCGGCACAGATACAATACTATTATTAATTCGTATTGTAGTATATGGTGTTAAAATTGGATTAGCAATAGTTGTAGTAGTAACACCATATAAACGAGATTGATTTGCTAAACGATCAACTGATCCAGCTTCATCAATGTAAGTACTATCAAATGGTGCTCCTATATACAAACTACAGCTTAGTGGACAAATATCAATTGCTAATCCAAAGTTTGCTGATTTATTTTCTGTGCTGCTAACTAATTTTTGAATTTGAACAAATTGATTTGTTCCAAATTCAATTATATCACCATAGTTGAATATTATATTAACAAATGTTACTGTATTACCAGATATGCTATATTGCCCACTAAGCGATTGAGAAGTGGATAATAAAAATATTTCATTTACATTGACAGATATAGGAGAATTAATAGTTCCTGAAATATCATATGCCATTTGTTCAGGATTTGATACTATGAAACGAACAACGCTTCTATCAAATGTATACACAACTCCAGCATTATCTATTCCATTGCTAGTAGCGTTAGGAGCACCTATGAATATCTGTGATCCATCTGTTGTAGTTGATACGCTTGATCCAAAATTATCACCTTCTAATGAACTAGACGATGTGATATTTGTAACATATTGCCAGTAAGTTGGTGTTGTTACAGTAATTACAGCACTTTCTGGAGGAATCGTTATAAATGTTAATTCAGTTGTTGTTGGATTAAAAGTATAGTCAAAATATGGTCTTTGAAAATTTTGATTCACAGTAACAGCAAATGTTTCAATAGATGTTGCATTATATAAAGACGTATTAAGAGCAAATACGCTATTTGAGTATACTCCTGTGCCAGAAATATTAAATCCAAACAATTGCCCACTGGATAAAACACTGGTAACTGTTATTTCCAGATTATTAGTAGGAGATGTACCTCCCAATTGTGTTCCATAAATTAATAAAGTATTTCCAACATTATAGCCTTCTCCATTAGCAGTAAGACTTCCTGTATATATTCCCCTAGAATTATAAATGGTAAATACAGCTCCAAATCCAGTGCCAGAAGATGAATTTTGCTCAATTCCATCGTATCTTTGCACATCTAGTATCGTAGAAGTTTTACGCGATATCAATAATGTTTGTCCATTACCAGGAATGTATGTTAAAATCACATTATTTTGATCTACTACATAATCTATACCTTCTGCCAATACATCATTATCTAATGTAACCAGTAATTGATTTGGATACAAATAATTTATTTGTATTACACTTGAGTAATTGTAAGATAATACATTAAAAATAGTAGAGTATGATACTGATTGGTCTTCAACTACTACCTTTGCATACGCATACACAACATTCGCACCAGGAGCACCAATATACATCCATTGTTCATCTTTACTAATTGCCCCAGACGTTCCAAATTCAATTGGATCAAAATTTTGATCTGGAGGAACTAATAATTGAGTGATGCTGAAAGAATTTACATTAGGATTTCTATAAATTACTGCAGCATATCCCATATTGGATAAACTAGTATTAGCACCTGCTATTGCCCAGTCAGAATTTCCAAAAGATATTGTATTACCAAAATTATCAGTGTCAATTGCACCTAATGCCAGTGAATCATTGTATTGATAATATGAAATTAGACCCCTAAAATATGTTAATATTCTATTAGTACCGGAGGCTCCAACAAGAGCAGCTACTCCAGATTCAGCTTGTGCTACACTTGCTCCATATCTGGCATTTGCTGCAAGACCAGGGCTAATTACTAGATCAGTGTTAAATACATTTTGTTTTTCTACTGTTTCCCAATGGCCAGTACCGTCATTATCAACCCAGGCCTTTTCTCCTGGAATCAAAGAGTTTACATAAGGCAATGTTGAAATATCGCTTGCTTGTTTTACTCTGGCATTCTGTAACTGAAACGCTAATCCACTGCCTGTTATGGTAGATACATTATAATTATTGAATGAAAATGCAACAATTATAGTTGTTAGAGAAGGAACTGCTAGTACACGATATACTCCGTTAACTTCACCACTAAAATATTTAACAATTATCAAATCAGCAACAGATAACCCATGATATGCATTAAATTGTACTATGCTAGTATCATTAAGATTATTAGATATTTGAGTAATATTACCAGGTACTCCTGCTACTCGGTAAACTCCCCAATCATGTGTGTTTATTTTAGCAATCCATATATAAGTGCCTATGCCAATATTATCAATATTTTTATCAATAGCAGTTGGATCTTTTAGGCTAAAAACCGTAATATCAACATCTTCTAGACACACAAAGCCAGCTGACGGCAACGCAGCTGGTAAACTGCCGTTTTCATAGATAGTAGGTAGGATATCTGTACTAGTAATGTTAAAACTTTCTTTCCATAAATTATCTAGGTATAAAGTTTGATTAGCATCACTAGTTTGTCCAGGATTAATAACTTGTATTGTAGAAGGATTATATGATAATTTTGCTTCATTTAACTGAAGTTCAACAAAACTTTTATTTGCTTGTGCTCCATAAGTACCTGCTAATATTCCCCAATTTTCATATACATTATAATTGCCACTTTCTTTCTTATTGAGATTAGCTAAATTAAATATTTCAGCAGCACGAACAGTGCCTTTTGTTCCAATAAATTGTTGATATAGCTGAACTTGAGTAACACCATTCAAATTCATATTTGTCATGTATGGTCTAGGACGAAATCCAATTAACCCAAACGCAAATAGATCATTATCACTTGTTAAATTAGCTTGATATACATTATATGTATCAACTAATTGATTAGCTTTATTGGCCAAGTTAGGCAATAATCCATTATCAATTGCTTGATAATCACTCTTAATCCAGTTTGCGTAGTTAAATACCTCTGATGGATCTACTATAGTTAGTGCCTGCCAGTATGTATTTTTATACAGTACCATTACACCCTTGGTGTATTTGGTATAAGGCTGCCACTCTTTTACATTGTTTAAATTAAGTATGAATCCCTGGGCATTAAGCTGTCCATCCCATTCTGTTGAAGTTGATGCAATCAAGCTTAAACGAACTTGCCTAGCAGCAGTAATAGGATCATAAATCAAATCATTAAACTTTGTCGTGTTATTCAACACAATCATATCTTCGTAATTTGTAAATTTTAACGTGAGAAAATTAATTGTTTGACCTGTTGTAGTAGTAACTGAAAATAAATTATTAATTCTATTAACTACCATGTTGCTAACATCTAATGCAAAACGATTTTGATCTAATAACATGTTTTCAGGCGTTACGCTAGCAATAGTATCCACAATAGATACAGGACGATTTGTCACAATGGTAGTTGCACTAGGATTTAAATTGATCATTGTATTAGGTTGCCATCCTTGGGCTCCAAAATACAAGAATTCCTGTGCCATCTGTTTCCAATCTAATGTATAACCATTATAACGATCATAAAAAATTAATCCCTGGCTTTCTAAATAAGCGCCATAGCTTAATAAAAAGTCACACACGCTAGCTGGGCTAGTAAACACATATCCATATGGAATTTGTCTAATGTTGTCCGTATATTGTGAAGGTATTTGAACAGTAGTATTACCTACGGTTAATGTTTGATAAGCTCCAACTGGACTACTAACCAATATTTCAAAATAAGGCTGAACATTGCTATATCCATATACTCCATATCCAATACCGCCATTTTCCAATTGTTCTACCTGAACAATTACAGAACTATATGTAATTTGTCCAAATGGCTGATTCTTATAAAACAATAATTCATAACTTGACGCTGGAATTTCTAAACTACTATTAGTAGAATGTGGGCCGCCTCGTTCTGTAAACAATTGCACATATGCAGGATCACTAAATGATGCCATACGATAGCATAGCCGAACATCTAGATTTGCCAATGCTTTTGTCAATTTTTTAGTACTGTTAACACCAGATCGTTGATTATAATCAACAATCCAGTTAATATAGCTTGCTTTGCTTATGCCGTCACCATATACTTGTACACCAGCAGCATCTAAACGATAGCGATTGTTTAGTAAATATTGTCCTAGTGTAGTATTATAACGATATAAATCTCTATCAGCAAATAATGAAAAGAATTGTGCTGGTTTAGTAAGAGCTAATAAACGCATTATCGCAAATGGATAAGAACTGCTGTTCCACCATGATGCCTGAACTGGCCCGCCATCACCCGCTGCCCATGATTGTTTGAATCCATATGGATCATTCAATCCAACTATACAATCTATAGGAGATAATAGCTCACCCTCTGGTCCAGCTGGAATAATACTTGCTAAACCAGGACGAATATACTCTGGTAAGATGTACGGCCCTGCTGGATTACCGACAATACCTGCTTCTAAATCATCCCATAACACAGTATTACCTGATGTATATGGCGCTGGACCATATCTGACAACCCACCATGCCGGCTCTTCAGTGAACCCTACCATTTCCCATGGAGTTGAGTTAGGAGTTTCTGTATCATAGAAATAACGATAGATACCACGCCAATTACCTTGAAGAAATGCCGCTTGATCAATACGATTAGACGCTTGGCTATAATTGTATGTAAATGGATTGCTAGCAATGTAATCTTGCGTTGTGTAATTCAATTTATTTTGTCCAACCCAAGATAAAAAGTCCTCATTCATTATTTGATTGATTTCTTGATATGTATATGGCGTTTTGCGGAAATAACCAGGTAATAACGCAGTAGTTTGCGCAGGATAAAAATCTGGATTTACCTGATCAGTAGCTAATGGAATTGGATTATCATCAACTTTGATGTTGTCGTATATTCGTTTTTCAAATTCAAATAGTACTTGATCACGAATATCACCAAATGCAATGGTAATTGATCCATCGTGGCCTTGAATTACTACCGTTGGCTCTAAGTAAGTGTTATCAACATATATGCTCGGAGTATATTTTGGGTATAATCCCATTTTACTAGGAGTATTTGGGCACCAACTAGCAATAGTGGTAGGATATTCGTTAATAGTAACTACATCACCAATGTTTAGTGGAATCAATATAGTTAATTTAGCAGCATCAGTTGAAACTGTATACTCAGTTCCTCTTAGTAAAAGTACATTATTGACATATACCAATAACCCAAGATAGTTACTAGATTTAAAATCATAAATTTGGGTTGTATTAAAAATTTTAGTTGTAATTGGATTAACTGTAGTTGTAGTTGATGTGTAATTTGTTCCAACTGGCAACATATCTGACCAATAAAATGAATCGGAGCTTGTTAAACTTTTTGTAATTCTAGAAATAACCAAATCAAGAATTTGAGGCACAGTCTCAGATCCATTGAGATCTAGTCTAGTGACTTCGGTCAATAATTTATTTTTATACTTAATATATTCTCTGCTATTATACTCTAGTGAAGCAAATATATCATAGTTAATATTTCGTAAGAAAAATCCAGCAAGCGTCAATGGTGATGATTGTTGTAATATTAATTGACCATACGGATTAATGTTACCCAGATCACGGGTATTATTGCGACCATTAATAGGACCATTAAGATCAACTAAATTTTGACATATTGAGGCATAATGCTGACGAACTGTGCCTAAACTAAATTGTTTGCTATTGCCATTAAATGGATTATTTTCTAAGTTTACTGGAACTTCATAAAAGCCATATGCGCTTACTTGCTGACTGTAAGCAAGTACTTCAATGATATCACCATAAACATATCCAGTGCCATTTAATGTAATAGTTGATACATTAGTTGTAGTATCAATTAATAAAGTGTATGAAGATGGAAGTTGATATACGTCATTGATAAAAACTTGAACAGGCGGCACATCTAACTTAGTTTCAATTACAATATCTAGTTGTAGCGGTTGGCCATCGTAGTTAAACTGAAATTGTTGTCTAGGCAATGATGGAATAGCAGCAATTTGCCAGCCAATCTCAAGACTGAATATAACTCTATCAGAATATTGATATACAAATCCACTACTTACATCCACCGTTACACCTGATGTTTCAGCAGGCGTGTATATAAATGTATCAGTATATAAATTATTAGTGAACAAAATATCACCAATATTATCAATACCATAAAAGTCTAATGGAATTCCTAACACTAAATCAACAGAATTATTTGGATTTTCTGTATAACTTAAAAGTTTACATCCTGTAAAGTTAGAACTTGGATATATTGTTGAATCACTAAAGCTATATCCATTGCTATCAAATACATCAAACAATGGAGCTTGATTGACAGAAGTTTTTTGTTGAGAATCTACCCATGTTGTGCCATTATAGTAAAAACTTTGGCCTTTTACTCCAATAGTACCTCCAGAAATATAAGTTGCGGTAGTGTTACTAGAGAAACTTACTGAAGAAGTTGTACATGCTGTTACAATATAATTTCCATTATAAGTAGCTGGTAATATTTCTGATACAGAAATAGATTGTCCAACTACATAAGGAATACTTGATCTTGGAGTAAAGTTTAAAGTAACGCTAACTCCTGTTCCAGATGCTGATGTAACTGGCAATGTAAGACCATTAAGACATACTGTTGTTTGATTAAATAAAACTGGACTATAACTTGTTGGTACTAAATCAATAATAGGAACAGTTGTAATTTCAGGATTAGGAACAATAAAGTTCACAATAAAAATTTGATTACGCACATCTGCATTAGAATCAGCAGCAAATATAACTAAACTGCCTTGTTCAAATTCGTATCCATTAACACCATATCCCAATTGACCATTTACATTCAATAATGCGTTAGTTTGCGTAAAATCAATAACATTAACGGCTGGTACTCCTTCTGTGCCAAAGTTAAATAATTTTGTACCAGCTCTAAACTCTAAAATAGGTCTGGCTGCACGTTGTAACCCTGTATAGCTAGGAGTTACATTATTATAGGCGGCAGCAGCATCAATAACATCAACGTGAAACCACCTGTTACTACGAGTCCATGGATTTAAATCAAGACTAGCTATGCTGATTGTAATATAATCAGGAACAACAGGTTGTCCACTAACATCATTTGCATAAGGTTCTACTACTACCAAATTAGATGCAAGTATTAGCTTAATTCCAGCCCCAACACCCTGTACATAGTAAGTATTGTTTACATATGATGTAGGATATACATTACCTTTAAGAACAATCTTAAGTCCATTGGTAAATGTTATACCATTTGGGCTAGTATAATTTTTTTTGCCTAAAATATCAGTTTCAACATTAATGTATGAATTAATACTAACCGAATTTATTACACCACCTGTACTATAAGTGCCAGTATATGTACTTGAGTAAGTTACTGATGTTGTAGTACAATCTACTACTGTATAATCACCATTATATCCAGTTGGAGTAATTTCCGATACAATAATTGTACTTCCAATAGAGTAAGGAGCTGATGTCTGTTCTGAAAAAGATAATGTTACTTCTGTTCCAGATGCTGAAAGCCCGCTAATAGCTAATGCAGGAATACTTGGATTGATATTGCCATCAATAAGATTGATTACACCAAAGATACTTGGATCTTCACTATCTTGATAGTATAACTGTGGTAAAGCCGCAGTAAGTAATGGCATTTGTGTAAAGAATCCCGATGAATTCTTATACCACTGTGTATTAACATATTCTGTTCCAAAAGAAACAATAAATTGTGTTAAATTAGCAATAGACAGAATGCTATTAAGCTGAATAAAATCTACTCCGCCTTTGTTTACATACTGAATTTGCCATAAACTTGCTTGGACAGCAGGATCTGTAATAGGAATAGCTTCTGCAAATCCATTAGTGTCATATGATCCTACTTGAAAATTCTGGCCTGTTAATAATGGATCAAATGGTTTTATATTATACCATCCGCCAGGCACGGGATCTGACGATTGAGTAGGAAATACAATAGTTCTACCATTTAGATTAGTGATACCATCAATGCCATCAGGATAATTAGCCAAAAATTGTTCAACAGTAACGCCATTAATTTGATCATACAATATATTAGAAATTAAATCTACTGTTCCCGTTGTTGCAGTAGGGTAACCAATATATGGCATAGAATAGTAGAAATTCTGTGCGCTGACATCAGGAACATTGAATGTGACTGTGCCTAAATCAGTGCCATTGTTTGATACACCAAGCACATCACGGCTACTAATATTCCTTGACGATGGCAATTTACCATCAACACCAGGCGCAGATTGAATCCAAAAGTCTGGACCAGTGCCTGGCTCAGCACTAATAATATCAAACTGTCCGCGAAGATTAAATTCTAAATCATTACAGTAATATAGTGTATCAGGAGCATTTTGTGGTACTGTAAATGTAACTAGCCCTTGTCCAGCTCCATTATTAGAAACTCCATCTGACCATACATTTGTAGTGCCAAAACTTAGTTGAGTTTTGATATAAAACGCAAGATTAACAGTTTGTACTAAATTAAACACATATGTGTTGCCGCGTATAAGAGTTAATGTAGGATTAGCAGCGGAATTTATAGTCCAACTACTAGTTCCTTTGTTAGTAACACGATATTCTATAGTGGCAGGTGTATTTTGTGCCACAACAAACTTATATTTGCCATTACGAACTAAAGTCAATGCTGGGTTAGTTCCAGCATAATCTGTAAATGTGTACGCTCCGTTGCTACGAGTAACATTAAATGTTTCTTCAGTGGGTATTGAAGTAGGCGCAACAGTAACTAGGTCAGGACCATTAGGCAACCAATAATATTGAGAATAATTATTGTATTTGTCAAAATCTACAAAAGGATCCCAGGTATAATATTCGCTTTCAAATAATCTATCTGCCTGTGCGGTAATGCCACCTTGTGTATTAATAGCATTTATAATTCCAGGGTATGTAATAGCATCATTAATTTTTAATGTGATAGGATCAATACTCACAACACCCGGTTCTAATTGGTAATTGTTACGAGTAGAAGTTGGCTCAATGACATAGCCGTCAGATGGTATTACGCCAGGTCCGACTTTTTGGCCAATAAAACCCTGAGTCTGTTTGTACTTTGGTTCTTGGATTAATTGATCAAGTGTAGCTGTTAAAAACTGAGTGTTTACCGATGTTTGGAATATTTCAGGTAAAAAATCAACAGAACGAATTTTTGCGGCCATTAAATTGCTCCACTACCAGGGGCAGTTTGTAAGTTAGTGCTAGTCAAAGATTGAATAATTTCAATGTTGTTAATTGTGGCACCGTTAACAAAAATTTGATAAGGAGCACATTGTATTTCATACAAATCACCAAATGATTTTTGTGGGTTAAGTGGAACTAATACAACAGAAGCCACATAAGTTCCAATTTGAGCATGAATATATGATGCTAATTCAGAAAAATAAAAAGTCTGTCCAAAATTCCAATTGGCAATGTCAAAATACGCATTCATAGTTGCCAATACAAGATTTTGAATTTGATTATTACTAGCATTAGTATTTGCAGCTGGCACAACTCTAATAATAGCTCGTAATGCCTCTGGAGCTTTACTTCCAAATAGTGGCAAAAATTCCACACTATTAAGAATCATGTTATCACTGATCATTTTGTAATCTTGTAACGCCGCATACGATGTAGTTAACTCATTAATTGTAGGTGGCAAAGGTTGGGTAATAGTATTAGTTGTATCCCGCACCCATGATGAATATGCTGTATAATATGCTAGTGTTACTATATATAAATCAATAATATTTGTGCTACCTGGGTCAATTAAATTGCTTAATGCTGAGTTATGACGATATTGAAAATACAAATCTTGTCTTCCAACTTGTGCTACCCATCCTTGAGTCAATGTTAAAGTTCTAATTCCAGACAATGACAGCGTTAATGTGTAAAAATTATTTTCTTGATAAGCATAAAATACTTGCCCGGTTGAATATTGTTCTTTAACCAGTTGAATCTGAGATAAAGTGGCATAATCATCATTTACAATACCATTTGATTGTAATATATATCTTTCTAAATTATCAAAATCAACAGTTAATTGAAAATACACATAAGGCTGTGGAATAGCTGTGCTTGCGGGAGATACTCCAACAATTTGTTGGAAAAAATCTGGATCTAATGGAATACCATTGTTATTGTAATCCTGATAACTAACTAATACTTGATAATCATCAACTAATCCATCACTTAGCACTGGTTGACCAATAATTTTAAGTGTCACATCTGTCATTAACGATGAATTATTGTCGGGTTGACTATTAGAACGCAATACTTTAGCAAAATCGGAAATAACAGTACCAGATCTACTGTCATAAATTGCCTGTGCAGTATCAAAGAAAAATCTTACCTCTAATACACTGCCAAAATAATAGTTAAGACTTCGTGATTGTACAGTATATTGTGATCCATTATAAGTTGCTTGAATCATCCAACTGGCATCAAGATTGGCATTTGTTGTGTTGCCAGCATATTCTTGGCTCCATGTGGCATCTATGGCCAAATTAGCAGCAGTTATGATATACCATGAATATGCTGTTCCAGTGATTGCGCCTGTGCTATCATACCCTAATCCAAAATTTTGTTTTAGATAAATTTGATTAAGAATAGATTGCTGAGTTGTTGCGTTAAACTTAGTGACTAACATTGGAATAACATCTACTGGAATTGCGCCAGTTGGAACATATGTATTCAATACAACTGGCCCAGTTCCATCTATTAAATTGCCTAACCCATTGTTAGTTCCATTTCCATCAATTGCTGTTGGACTAGCCCAAATTACTAGATGATCACCAGCTTTTGTTGGAATACCTGGTTTTAATTCATTGTTAGAATCAAAATGATATCCAGATGGTGGAACAAATTTAATCAACGCCGTTTCATTAATAAAAAATGCGTTATTGCTTACTGTTGAGCCAACTGGTACTGGAACACCACTGCTATTTTGAAAATAACCAGTAGTTTCATTTACTATAGTTGTGCTTTCATGCCAGCTATAATTTAAATTTGTTAAACTTGGTCGCGGAAAATAAGCATTATAAAATTGCCTAAATGTTTCCTGTAATAATACAGGAGTAATGTCGTTTAAGATGACATTGTTAATATCATTATTAGTTTGAAATGTAAATGTAAACGCAGGAGTGTTATTAATATACCATAATGCTCCATCCGAACCAAATACATTAGTAGATGAGTATTTGCCAGTAGGATCAACTAAATCCAAATATCGACTAGTTCCAATAGAACTACGATTAAGTGCAGCACTTTTAATAATAGAATTGTTTGTTGTAAATGGAAAATTAGTATAATCTTCTCCATTAACCATACGGTTTTGTGTATAATAACGGGCAGGAGCACGTTGCTTAATCTGATCTATAGTTTCACGAGCAGCAGCGTTAGTAACAGGCGAAGTAATTCCACATGTGAACGTAAGAGTTTCAATCTGACCTGAACGGCTTACATATGATATAGGAATCTGCACAGACTGCATATTTTCTGGATTAATAATATACTGTAATCCGTTTGATGATCTTACATAGTTACGAAATTGACCAACAGGAATAGTAGCAAATACATTATCGCCAAATACTAGCGTAATTTGATCGTTAGTTCTACTAGTAACAGAATATACATCACGAAGATTAGGAGTCATTTGCTCAACTGCAGCTTCGTAAATTGAAGGAACTTTTGTCCAAATTTTGTTAACGCTACCCACATTATTAAGCTGATACAACCAAACGTCAGTTTGATTAACACCTTCAATATTAATATTAACTGTGCGATTTGATATTTGTTCTAGTAAATTAAAATCTTGATTTTGTAATGTACCTTGTTTAAAATAAAAGAAAAACCCTGTATTAGCAGATTGATATCCCATCTGATCATTACGATATAAAATATTAAACTGTCCATTTGGCAATGGAGGCGGCTCATATATATAAGTTTCAGCAAGTGATGTAGCATTAACTACCTCAAATGGCATATTAACTCCATTAACAGTTGCTGTGAACGGTACCACTGGTAGATAGCCAGGAACTAAATTAATAGTATATTCACTTGTATCTACACCTAGTATAACTTGATCATTGCCAGGTGAACCAACAAACTGAGTGTCAAGCAATGATGCGTTAAGAATAGCAGTAAATTGTTCTTGCCAATCAAAATTACTAGGGTCAGCCCAGTTAATGTTTACATTAGCTAAATTTAATCCGTTATAATCTGTTACGTTTTCAGTGGTTTGAATTGAAAATACCTTAAGATAACCGTTAGCCTCTGTATTACGTTTAGGATTATAAGAAACTAAATTTGCAAGTTTAATAACGCTATCTCTGCGCTCTGCCGTATCAATGTAGTTTTCACGAGTATTTAAATCTGTGCGGAATGCTAATGATTGCCCCATAAACGCAATTACATCAAGTAATGCTATGAATTCTGAAGATTCAATGTAGTCATTGAATGTCTCAGGATAATATTGACGCAAATAATCTATAAAACTCTTTCGTAAAGTTTCAAAATTGTAACTTTGGAAATCTCCTTCGCTGTAGGTTTGATAGATTTTTTTCCAATCTTCAACTCCAAATAATACGGTTTGTCGTGTAGTCTTTGCCATAGTCTTTCCAATGTTACAGTATTTATACTTCTAATAATGTGTGTACATTATGTTAGACGTAACTGGCAGATCGTGAGTTTCCGTCAAAAAAAATAGATAATATCTCTGCGGAGGTTGTTGCTACTGTCTGTAGATTAAGCTCAAGTAATATGCCATTAGCTTGTGGATACATAACAACATTGTTAAGATATAATCTAGGATCTCCAGCAATTACTCGTTGAACTTCGTCATAAATTGCTGTTTGTAGATCTACACTTTGATTTTCAAATAAAAATGTCCATAAAATGGTACCGTATCCAGGTCTACCCACCAGTTCACCTTGTCTGATGTTAAATGCGTTAAGTAAATCTTGTTTTATTAGTTCATAATCAACTAATACAAAATTTTTGTTTTGATTAACAGTAGAAAATCCAACAAATGTAGCCATAATATGTATTTATCTTAAAATATTAACTGGTCTATTGCCAATAGTTTGCGTTAATGCCTGTGATTGTGATAAAATTCTAGTAGCAGCACTAATATCAGCGGAAATTCCTAGACTTTGTATTGATGGCAAAGCATACATAGGAGAAGCAATAAGTGCTGATCCAATAACACGAGTTACAGCAGCATCAAGGGTAGATCTATTGACTGTATTACTGAATGCAGCCGCTGGTTGTATTCTAGATATTAGTCCACTCAGTGAGAAATTACTAAAACTTGAGGCAAATTGTGCTGCTTTGGCAATAGTGTTAACTACTGTATTGATTTTAGCACTTACTTTTGCTAGTGCTGGAGGTATTGGAACTAAACTTCCTACCAACGCACCAATTCCGGCAGCGGTTGATATAATGCCGCTAGAAGATCCTGCCGCCCAACTAGTCGCAAGGGAAACACCATATCTGCTTCCTATAGCCATTAACGCACCTACATCACCGTTAACCCTTGAATCTAATACTGCTGCCATTCCTACAGCTGTTTGATTAGCTAATCCAGTGGATAATCCTGCTACTTGGCCTGCTCCTGTATTAAACCCAACTGCTCCTGTAGCCAATGATGACATTCCATAACTATAAATTGCGCTAGAATCAGATCCAAAACTTTGTACTTCTGGAGGAACTGTTCCAACTGGTATTATATTAGGATTAACTACCCCATTTGTCAACCTAGGAGTTGCAGTAAGTAAAGTAACCGCCGATGCAGCAGCTAATGTGCCATCTGCCGTATAAACATGACCAGTACTGATGCTAGGTGTGGTAACTCTAGAAGTAGGTGGTATAATAGAACCATTTTCAACTAATTGATTGTAACTTTGGTCAAGTAACAGCTCTTGTATCTGATTTTGTATTGCTAAATCTCCTAATATGTCATAAACACTGGTAATATTAAATTTTCCTGACCAAGGAGTAGGTGAACTCATAAAATCAACAAAATTATCAGGATTATCTCCGGTAGTTTCATTAACAGGACAATATAACTGGCTCATGCCAGGCTTTACTATTCCAGCCTGTTCAAGTTGACTACAATTAAATCCATAAATGCCAATACCATCAGCTTGCGTAAACGTATTGACATCATTTTGAGCAAGATTGGCTAATTGTGCCATCAAAGCTTGTGTTTCTTGCGATGATAACTGTCCTGCTTGCAATGTCATGTTAGTTCTTCCATTAGGAGTACTAACCACTTGTATATAGTTTGCTGATGTGACAGGATTACTTACTGATACTGTTGTTAATTGTGGTAATTCAATTACCACTGGCATATTAGCAATAACTGCCATTAAAGTTTTATCATCTACGCCAGCTGTGCCTCGTTGTAGTCTTGTAAGCCCAAAATTACTTAATGCCTCGGTAGGATGTAATAGAGTATCGCCTTTATTGTATCCAACAAATGTACCTGCTGCCACTTGTGAATAAAAAATTTTATCCGCTTGTACTTGTGTAGTATCATTTGGAGCATTTAGTTGATATTTTGATCCAGACGGTAAAGTATATTTAAAAATTGCCATATTAATTTGTCTTAGTTATAGAAGTACCAGCTGGAATAGTTGGAGCACTAGGAGGGCTTGAGTTAGTTCCATCTCCGAGATTAACATTAACTTGAACTCCTTGGTTATGGTACGGCCATGGTTCATGTGCTGGTGCTCTAGTAACAATACTTTCAGTTCCTGCTGATTCAACCTTAAACCCAGACGCAGTATTAAAACTGCTAGCAGGCATTGTGTATTTTACCAAACCTGTAGGAGCAGATACACTTGCTGCTGACCCTGAATTTAAATCTATAGTTCCACCCTGTAATGCCAAACTACCACCACCTTGCCAAGCTCCAGATTTACTGTCAAGCGTCAATTGACCATTGCTTTTAATTCCTATGGTTGATTGACTGAACAATAGTAATTCTTCCTTAGTCGCACAAGTAAATTTGCCTTGACTTTGCATTGTAGTAGATACATTACTCATCATATTGATATTTCCGCCAGCCCAGACATTAAAATCTTTATCAGCATGTAAATTCATTGTACCTTCTGTGCGTAAATTAATAGAATTTGTTGTGTAAACATCAAGTGTGCCTTCTAACCCAAACTCTAACCATACTTGTCCATTAGCATGAGCGATATAAAGATTGTTTCCATCGTCACTCATTGTAATTTGATGACCTTTAGCTGTACGAATGCGAACTACTGCGGTTTTGCCATCAGTTGCGCCGTCATCCATTACTACACTGTGACCACCAGTACGACCAACAATATTAGCATCATCGGAAGTTACTTCTCCTGACTCTACTTTTTGTTTAATTGTGGCGTCTTGCATGCCACCCTGATAAATTGGTCTTCCAGGTGTACTTGTGCCCGTAACATTACTGGGACTTTCTCGTTGACTAGATGAATCAATTGGTCCACGAATAGGATCACTGACTGTGCCCTGTTGAAACATAGTTGCTGCCTGATAACTATGCACTGGTTTTTCTTTATCGTAAAATTCCGGACTGTCCGCAATTGCAGTATTAGATTCCGCATTATTAATTTCAGTTGTTGGTAATTGTGGGCTATTAGAAAAATATGTTTCTTGATCTGCATTTTGTTTAACCGCATTTTTGACTGCACCAATAGCGGGTACCATCTGATTAATACTTTGATCTGGCACAACACCTATATAGTAACCTTGCGTTGGATCGCCCGCTACAAAAAAACACATTAATTGTGTGCCAATATCAGGAGAGCCAACGGCTGAGCCATAACTTTGTTGATTACTAGTAGATCCATAAGTTCCTACTCCAACTGATGTACTTGTTTTTGGTGTTGAGCCGCCTTGTTGACGTACAGGAGATACAGTACGCCATAATGTTTTATCATTTTTATCACCACCGCCAAATTGTTCAATATAAACTTGAACTCTTCCGCCCCTGGTAGGATCTACATTATTTGTTATTTCGCCAATAAAAGGTCCAAAATCAGCAGGTGCTCCACCTTTGTCAAATTTATATGATGATGATCTGCCGGTTGATCGTTGTACATTATATGCCATTATTCATCCTTAGCAGCCATTTGTTGTGGATTGGCTCCGTTTATTGGTGTAACAGCTCTCGTGCTAGTAATAGCTCCTGTCGCTTTAATTTGTGGAAGAAATTTTTGAACAGCATTAGCTGTGGATTCCACACTTGCAATAGTTGAAACTGAAAATTCAATTTTGTTTGCTATAATTGCTGGATCAGTAATCTTTGGATTATTTCTTTTGAATATTTCAGTTTGTTTTTTAGTCTCAGATTCCATAATTGCAATTTTTTGTTCTGCTTCATATTTTTTAAACTCTGCATAAGCAGCAGGATTATTCTGTTGGAATTTAACTAAATCTGTTTGTTGAGTAGTTTCTACTTTAGTACCTACATTTTGACCTCCAGAAGTTGGCGGTTTTGGTGGAGTAACCGGGTGAGTACCACGATTTACTACAGGAGGAGCTATATCCCTAGGTTGTATAAGATTATTAACTGGAGGTTTAACTCGTGTGCCAGGAGTATTCGCAATAGGAGCTGTTGCCACCAGTGAATTTGAACTTCCAGGTGCCGAAGTTTGTGAAGTAGCTGTACGAGCAGGCGAAGATTTAAAGGAATTCGTAATACCATCTATTCTATCTAATACAAAATCTTTTGCTCTTTCATACAATGATTTTTGTTCAACTATAAACTTATTAAGCTGAATAGCACTTAGATTTTTAAGAGCAGCACCAGTTAATTCTTGTTCAAATTTTCCTTTGCTAAATGTAGAAATAACTTCCATCGCTTTATATGCTGCACTTGCTTGCGGAGGAGTTTTTGATAAATTGTTAGAATTACCCTGTGTTGCTGATGAATTAATATCTATCAGTCCAGTTCCTAATTCTGGTGCTCCTCCATTATTATAATCAGCAGGACTATTAAAATTAATTGCAAATACTACTTCCTGAGTTTCTGGACATACTGCTCCATTAGGATAAAATCCATCATAACACATGTCTTTTTCGTTTAATCCCAATAATTCACCTTGCAATAACCAAGCCGGATCTCCAACAATTGTAATTTTAACTTGATCCATGTCAGCAAAACTATATAAAAAATCTGCCGCTGTTGCAGCTGGCTCATTAGCTTCGTTAGGAGCACCCTGATTGCTTTTTGTCCCTGGTTGGACTGTGTTTACTGTACCTATGCCTACATTATTTGGGTCTCCTGTATTTTTGGCAGTAGGATCCTTATTACTATTTTGTGCTTGAAGTGTGGCTATCCCAGCATATAAATTTTTTGTACCTCCAACCACCTGTGTATATACAGATGAGTATTTTTGTGCATACCTTAATACTTGTGTATTCAATCCAGTAAACCAATAATCATATATTTTATGTACTCCACGGAATTGTGCCTCTGGAAAATAATCGCTTCTCATTTCGTTGATTGCATATGTGGTTACAATATATGTCATACGATAAGCATAATCATTTCTTCGTGAACATATTCTATCACTAATAGGAACAGCATTTACTAATATTTTAAACCAGGCAGTAGGTTTACTTCCTTTAATAGGAGTTTTAGTTATATTAGGCGCAGCTACATCAAGTATATTTGTAATAGAATTTTGTTGATCTGTAATATAAGTGCTATTACGAACTACCTGCTCGATAACTTGCAAAATTTGAGTACCCTGAGACACTCCTATATTTTTAGAATTGGTATTAGCAGCGCCAGAATTTGCACCAGTTTTTGCTGCAGCAGTCTCACTAGAATTCATTGATGTTAATTTAAAATCAACAACACCGGGATTTTTAACTCTCGCAGATGCAATATCAATAGACGCAAATTTTATTTCATATATATTAGCAAAATCAATTTCATCATTTTTGACTAATTCTTGTTCACGAGCATTTAACATATCACATAAACCTTTTACATCTGGCTTGGGTAAAGAACCGGTTGTTAATAATGAACCAACTGCTGTAACCCCGTTAATAATATTACGGACTGGATTAACTGCGTTAACTGCAGCTTCTAAAATTGTAGGAGGTCTATTTATACCTACTCTGCCTAATTGAGTTGCCATAATAAATTCCTTATATTACCTGAGTATTTGGGTCAAATGATCCGGCGTCAGTATTAGTTGGACTATTCTTTGGGCCAGGCGGCGATGAAGATGATGATGCTTCTCTGCCATCAGCTAAATTTCCCTGTTGTTCAGCTAATGTAGCAAGGATACCATTTTTGCCTGATAAAATTTGACTCACTGTTTCACCTGTTAAATCACCATTAGTGGGTACGCTTCCCAATCCAGATGATGCTGCTTTTCCATATCCTTTAAAAACTCCAGATACTTGATAGATTACTGATTTGCTTTCAACAGAAAAATCAATATCTTTTATTGTAAATGGATAATATCTAGTCAAAATTGCATTTTCTATGTTAGGCACTGCACCTGGTAGTCCAGTATCTCTACTAGGGTCAGTTACTAAATTTCCATCAATATCCCATCCGTAAAATGACACAACTAAACAGTAATCTGTATTGATTGGCGCTGCACCAGGAATACCATCCCTAACCGCATAACTGAGATTTGGAATTAAAGTTAATCCGTTAGGTTCAGATACCTTAAATGAAATTTCTGTTACCTGATCAGGACTACCCCGAGCTATTTGACTTTTTATTACTAAATCGTCAAGATAATAATCTAGAGTAAAATATTTGTTTCTATTTGGAATAGATGTATCAATATCAGGTTGAGAAATTGCGTTACTATCTGACCCAGCAACACCAGTTTTAACAACTGCGTGTTTTTGTTGAGATGCTCCTCCACTTTGCATTAATAAAGACCAATTTCCAACTCCAATTCTTGAGGTTGCTGTCGCTGGATTGTTTTCTGTTATTCCCCTAACATAATTTGCAAGGCCTCTCCAAAATCCAACATCTTTTTTGCTACTACCATTAAGTGCTGCATATTGAGCAGGAGATAACATATACCAGGCAATATTATATGTATAACTAGCAAATTGATCTAAAATATTAGCACGAGGCAACACAAAATTACTAGTTCCATTTGTGTTAATTATTACTTCACGCTGAGATTGCCTAGGTGGTAAATTAGGATTGTCATCATTTGGCCAGGCAGGTGCAGGCGCTTGTGTGGCTCCCTGATCTTGCCCTCTAATTGTGGCATTTGGATTACCATACGCTGCTCCACCAGGAACAAGAGTTACAAATTGTTCACGATGAATATATGGACCCGAACTAGGTATACCACGCTGTGTATCATTAATAGTTCTGGTTGGATCATTTGTTCCGGCATCGTCTATTTTAGTGGCTTGAGCTTTTAATCCTTTTGGTTTTGATGGAGCGGGGGCAGGAGTTGGTTGATTAGTAATTGGCGTTTGAGCATTAGCTGGCGAAGATGGCGAATTATAAACAGTTCTTCTACTTCCATCCGGGCCAACTGTAACTGTACCAGTTCTTCTGTTTCCGTTAGGATCTACTTCAATTACAGTACTTGCCTCCCTTGCCTTACTATAAGCTGCCACTCCTAATGAATCCACTTGTGATACTGCTTCAACACGTTGAACTTGTAGGAATCTTTCTTCTTGAGTATTAGCAGGAGGAAGAGCAGCTAGCGCAGCATCAGTTTCATCCTTTGCTGCTATAATTTTTGCTACATCTTGTGGATCTGTAATTAGTATGCCATTTACAACCACAGGAGGAACATTTTTTCCATCTTTATATCCAGTACTAACAGTTGCCATGTTAGAATCCTAACGTTGATTTAAGAGTATTGATTTTAGGAAGATAAATTTGCGTTCCAGATAAAAAATCAAGTGGTGGTGCCATTAATGTATTTGGATTGCGTTGATAAAATACCCACCATA
>Ga0114959_10000997_pt1 | contig 25861 bp, 25 predicted proteins | sample C_130625_EF_Meta_FD_87317 | JGI IMG/M metagenome (GOLD analysis project Ga0114959, IMG submission 87317) | Freshwater microbial communities from Lake Croche, Canada to study carbon cycling - C_130625_EF_MetaG | ecosystem: Environmental > Aquatic > Freshwater > Lake | place: Lake Croche, Canada... | reverse complement strand
CGTCGTAGACTACGACGTTGATAGGACGGGTGTGGAAGCGTGGTAACACGTTAAGCTTACCGTTACTAATAGCTCAATTGGCTTGATTTATGCACTGAAAAAATTTTTGATACAAATTACAATGCAAGACATTTATAACGTGATTGTGTCTCTCGTCTCAAAAACTCATACTTCGGAAACTGTAGGCCACTAGATAAAGATACAATATTAAGAAGAGATATTATAAAAAATATTCGAACATATTTTAGTATAGATAAAAATGAGATATCAGATAAGTATCAAATTAATTTTGATAAATACTTTAGTAAAGAAATTAATAAATTAAAATCATTTTTTGATGATGAACTTTTATTTATTGAAAACGATAAGATTTATTTGACTGAGATAGGAAAGCATTTTGCAAATTTAATAGGTAGTAATTTTGATATTTTTATAGATAGTAAAAGATTTAATGATAGAATTGAACATAATTCAAGTTTAAAAATTTAAAATTGATTTGTTTAGAATTTGTCTATGGGCATTTTTCCCTGCTATAAATTTTTCTCCCTCAGATAAGTAACTTGCAGAATATAATGGTCGAGATTTTTTTGATTTATTAGGATATGATCCATGCACTAAATTTCCGTGAAGAATAAGCATATCCCCTTTCTTAAAATTTAGATCCTTTTTTTTAAAATTTATATTTGAATTGGCAACGTTTCCAGGTCTTCCGTCTTTTTCTCTGTAACTAATTTTTTTTTTATAATTAAACAAACCATATTTATGGGATTTTTCCCATATATACAATGTTCCATTTTTTTTACTGCTGTCATTCATGAAAATATTAATTGTTATATAGTGACCATTTTTATTTTTAGGATAAGAATTATCTTGATGGGGTTGCCAACTTTGTCTTGAAAAACCTGATTTGGCTTTTTTAAATATCATTTGAGACATCAGCGCATTAACTTTATTATTTTTAATATTTTTTAATAGTTTTAATATTTTGTCGTCAGTAATCACGGAACGAAAGTATTGACAATCCCTGACTAGTGATTTGAAAAAAATTACTTTACTTCTAAGAGAAGGTAAATTTAAAAAATTATCAGATGTCTGTGGTGCTAAAAATTCAATTCTGTCAGGATTCATTATAGGTGCAAAATCTTTATTTGCGTACTTAGAGATTTTTTTTATAAAAAAATTACATTGTTTAACATTAAAATAACCTTTAATTATTGCGTAACCGTTTTCATTAAAAAATTTTTTTATATTTTTACTATTAATGTTAAATTTTAGACTCATTAAATATATACTAAAGTAGCGTTTTAATTATTTTTATACCAATCAATTGTTTTTATCAATCCATCATTAAGATTAGTGCGTTCAATTTTTTTAATATTGTTAGCAAGTTGATTGTTTAAAACTCTATATGAGGCTGAAGAATATTGTTTACTCTTAAATTTAATTTTCTTTTTAGTTAAGTAAGATATTTTTTTTGCAAGAGTTTCTATTGTTGTTGGTTTCCCGTGACTAAAATTAATTGGTTCTAATTTTTTATTAATCATAGTTACTGACAATAGAAAATTAATTAGATCTGAGATATACACAAAATCCCTTGTGACTTTTTTATTTCCCCACACTTCTATGATTTTTTTTTTATCTAATGATTTCTTAATTAGCGCTGGTATTACATGAGAAGTTTGCAGATTAAAATTATCATACGGACCATATACGCTTGAAGTTCTTATAATTTTAATGTCCATATTGAAATAATTTTGAAAATAATTAAAAATTTTTTCAAGGTATCTATAAGTCCATCCAATTCCATAATAAATATCATAAGGATCTTTATTTAGATCTAAATCTTTTTCTTTGATCTTTTTATTATATGACTGATAAGTTGTTGAAGAACTCACCCAAATAATTTTTTTTACTCTATTTTTTTTGCAGGCTTCAAGAATATTTAATCTTAATAATAGATTGTCTTGAATGTTTTTAAAAAAATTTTCTCTTATTTTTTTTATTCCAGATCCTTTAACTGCGCAAATATATACAATATCCTTATTTTTTGTGGCTCTATGGCAATCTTTTTTATTTAAAAAGTTATACTTTTTATAGAACTTGGAATGCTCTTTAGCTTGTATCTTTGTATTATAAGAAGCTTCTACTTGGGCTTTTAAGTCAATAAGTTTTATTAAAAGATTTGTTCCAACAAGACCAGATCCACCTGCAATTAGTATCTTTTTATTTTCAAAATAATTTTTCATTTTTTTTAGTAATAAATTGTTGTTTCAATAAAAACAAGCCAAGCAATACATTTGCATTATTTAATTTTAATATATCTTTAAATTTAAAAATTCTAGTTGTGATGAATTCACCATGTTTTGAAACACCGTGTTTTTTTTTGTCTATTTTATTTACATCTTTTTTTTTTAGATTTATTTTAAAGTAAAAAAATTGCACCCTTCCAAAAGTACTTGAAGGTATCATAAAAATTTTTTTTCTATTTAGAACTCTTAGATCATTCTTTTTTATAAATATTCCAAGTTCTTCTTGCACTTCATTAATAGCTTGCATCTTAAAAGAATGTCCATATCGTCTACCTGAGGGAAATTCAATGGTTTCGTTACCAACTGGGACTCTGATTTGTTGCACAAGAATTGTTCTTAAATCTTTTTCATTTCTAATCTTAATGACAGGTATAATTACTACGCTATCACCCTCAATTTGAACGACTCTTTTTATAGTTTTTTGACCTTCGAGTTCTATTGTGCAGTCTATTGAGCAAGTACTAAAATCTTCTTTTTTTCTAAAAGTTTTGCTTATAATTTTTATTTTTTTTATGTTTATTTTTTTTTTATTAATTGATTTTAACCAAAGATTAAAATTTTTTTTATTTTCTACAGAAGAAAATTCTTTTAGAGTTAATGATTTCAATTTTTTAAAAAATAATTAAATCTATTTTCAGTAGAATTATTTAGATACCATTCAATTGTTTTTTCTAGACCTTTTTTTAATGAAGTTTTGGCAACTATGCCATTTTTTTTTGCAAAATTAACGTTTAGGACTCTAATTTTATCACCGCTTGGCTTATTCTTTTGAAATGATATTTTTGGAATTTTTTTAATTTTTTTACATTTTAATATTGTATGAATTAATTTTTTTATAGAAACTCCTTTGCCACTTCCAATATTTATTGGGACTATTATATTTTTTTCCATAACTTTTATCATAGCGTCCGCTACGTCCTCTGAGTAAATAAAGTCTCTAATATTTGATCCATCTCCCCATATTTTTAGAGGATTTTCTTCTGATAATATTCTTCTTATCAAGGACCCTACTACCATAGAATTCTTTGGATTAAAATTTAGATAAGGACCATAAATATTTGCTGGTCTGACAATATGTAAACTTTTAAAATTAAACTCTTTTTTATACGCTTCAATTTGTAATTCACCTATTCTTTTAGCCCACCCAGCATATTTATCATGTTCTGAGGGAAATGTTTTCCACACATTATTTTCAGTCATGTTTTTATTTGGTCCATAAACTCCGTATGTACTTGTATAAAGATACCTCTTTACATTATTCTTTTGTGCAGCATAGAGTAGATTAATCGCGCAATAGAGATTAGACATCATAAAACTTGCTGGCTTTTCAATATTTACTTTTGGAGATCCGGTAACACCAAGCAAATTAAAAACAATGTCAATATTTTTTGTTATTTTTAAGCAATTATCTAAATTAATTAGGTCTAATTTATAAAATTTTTTTACACCTGCACTAACTAAATCTTTATTATCCATAGAGGCAACAAATACTTTGGCTTCTGATTGAATCAATTTTGGAACTAATTGTTGCCCAACCATTCCAGTACCACCAGCGACTAATATATTTTTATTTTTAAAAATATTTTTTTTCATAACCAAGGTAGATATTAATTAATTATTAGTCATTTTTTTTACCAATTTATAAATTTCATTAGCACTAGGAGGCAAATTATCAACATCGGGATGAAAACCAGCTGTTTTATTTTTTAGACCAAGAGTTTTAATAGATTTTCCAGAGATGTTATTTAAATCATTCGCAATAGATTTAGCTATACCGTCTTCATAATCATCATCAATTACCAGTCCTCCAAATTTTGAATTTTTTAACGCTTTGATATGTTTTTCAGTTATTTTATAAGGTTTTATCCAAAACATATTTACAACACTTATATTTATATTTTCATTTTTTAGAATTTGCTGAGCCTTTAATGCTTCAAATCTAGTAATTGATATAGCAAAAATAACTAAATCTGATTTATCATAAATAATATCATTTAATTCTTTAGTGTTTTCATAACTTCCTCTATGCTCAGAAACGTAGATCACTTCATCGTTTTTCATAAAGTATTCATATGTTTGTTTATATTCCTCTGGAGTCATTGGAGATAAAATTTTAACTCCAGGCATTCTGTAATATAAAGAGTGATGGGACGAGCCAGCAACAGGACCTATACCACCTTCCATCGCAATACCTCTTACCAGGATCGGACAAGGTTTTTTCCAGATTTCTTTGCTTTTGCATGCGTAATTCACAATCATCGGACAATTATACCAATTAAATCCTTGATATCTGATTACATATATAGGCCTTGTCATCATCAGTCCTGCCCCAACGACAATTCCTCCACCAGCAACATCGGCCATTGATAATTCAATCATGCCATCTTTTTCGTATAATTCTGGCAAAGTCCCTCCAACCCAACCCACCGCAGTTAAGCATTGGCCAAAAACTTTTCCTCCTTTTTTTAATAAATGATTCTTAATAATATCTTTTATTGTTTGTCTAAGATTTTTTTCCATATTTTTTCAATTTTTAATTTTGATTCTGAATTAATTATATTTCCGATTTCTCCCATTTTTTTTATTTCAGACTTATATCTATCAAAAGTATCTTTTGAATCTTGGCCGGCACCTGAATGCCAAAAAAGTCTTTTAGTGTTAATATTTAGTAAAGTAGTTTTTTTAAAAAAATTATTTTTTAATTTTATAATCTCATCTGGATCATCGCTGATATTAAAGGCATCTATTTTAAATGATTTTGCAACATCATGCATATGCCAATTTCTTCTAATTTTTTTTTCGGTTAATATAGAAAAATTATTATCTTCTACCACAAATAGAACTGGTAATTTTTTTGTCGATGCCCAACCCAATGCTCCAAGAACATAATCTTCTTCTGCAGAGGCATCACCCATAAAAATAATAGTAGGTTTTTTAGATACAAAACATGCTCCAACCCCAATAGGAACTTGCGTTCCCATGTGACCATCGTGACCAAACATATTTATACTTGGATCATGAATTGAAGCAGATCCACCCATTCCATAAGCGCAGCCTCTTTTATCTCCTAATAGCTCATAGATTAATTTTTTTATATCACCACCAAAAGATAAATAAGTAGAATGTGCTCTATGTTGAGCAAAAATTAGAGGTTTCACTTTTAGTTGACCTAATATTATTTCAGATAATGTTGCCGGAACAAATTCTTGACCAGCAGACAGATATACAGGTAGTTTAATTATTTTATTTTTTATATTTTTAAAGACATGCTCTTCAAAATTCCTGCACAGAGCAACTTTTTCAATAATTTTTTTTTTTTTATTTTTATTTTTCAATTTTTTTATTAACAGTTAAAATTGTGAGTTGTTTATTTATATTAAATGTTTTTGCAAGTTTGTTTACTGTTCTATAGTAAACAATGTCACCTGGAGATAAAACGGATCTTTTTTTCTTATCAACCAGATCACCAGACAGAACAGCAATAATAGTGTTATTTTTGAGTTTTTTTATTTTAGATATTTTTTCAATTGTAATTTTGCAATTATCTAGAAAATATTTATTAGAATAATTTATTTTAGGCGTTTTAAATTTTATAAATTTATTATGTAACTGTTCCATTTTTTTTTTCCCTTCGTAAGGCTTTTCTTTTCTGCCGTATTGGTCCTTAATTCTGACTAGATCATTTTTATTTACAGGGGTCTCTATTTCGAGAATTTTAGCAGTTTTAGAAAGAGCCTTAGTTGAATGAAATAATCCCGGTCTAATCATCAATTTTGCTGGAGATTTTAAAATCACTTTTTCATAAAATCCTAACTCAATTTCGACTTTACCATTTAGCAAAATAAAACCAGTTTTTTTTAGTGGATGACAATGCAGAGATGTTTTGTGATTTTTATTGATGTTTAAATACCATGTGGCCGCTATTTTGTTTTCGTGAATTTTATATTCATATCCCCAGGGTTTTCGCACTAAAATATTATTGTATTGTTTTGGCATAAAAAAATTATCGAAGTATTTTATAACTATTTTATTTGTTATTATAAAATTGCTCTAATACGGCTTTCATCCACGGACCCATGTCTTTATAGTGCGCTGTGGTAATAATTCTATCGTCAATTACAGCTGGCAAATCTGTGTATGTAGCTCCAGCATTAATAATATCGTCTTTCATGCTATAATAACCGGATATTTTTTTGCCACGTACAATTTTTGCAGATATTAGCAACTGTGCACCACTGCATATGCACCCAATTATTTTTTTTTCATTATGAAATTTTGTAATAAATTCTATAATTTTTATATTTTGTCTAACTTTTTCCATTGCTTTAACGCCGCCTGGAATAATTAACAAATTATAGTCATCTGTTTTTATTTCCTCAATTTTCTTGATCGTTTGTTCTTTGTTTGATGGGATGTCTGTTCCCAGTATTCCTTTAACAGCTTTTCCTTCATTTATGCATACATCAATTTTAAAATTTTCTTCTAATAATCTATAGTAAGGATAAATAAACTCGTGATCTTGAACTAAATTTCCAGTAATTATAATTGCGTTTTTTTTCATAATTATTAAAATTTATTATTACGATACCAGTTTATAGTTTTTTTTATACCTATGTCTAAGCTAATCTTTGGTTTCCAATTAAATTCATTTCGTGCTTTTGAGCAGTCTAGACATATATATGTTTTCAGAGTTTTTTTACTAAAGTCATTTATTTTTTTTATATTTTTTTTTGATATTTTTATAATTTTTTCGGTTAATTTGTTAACACTAATTAGTTTTCCAGAACCAATATTATACAAACCATACATTTTTTTTTGCTTATTAATAATTATTTTTACAAAATTAATTAAATCGGATACATAAATTAAATCTCTTTTTTCCTTACCGTCACCCCAAATTGTCACCTTCTCTTTTGATGAAAAAACTTTATTTATTGTGCCCGCTAGAACATGAGATTTTTCTAAAGAAAATTTATCATAAGGCCCATAAACATTTGAATGTCTAATCACCGTATATTTATTTATTTTTAATCTTGAATAAAATTCACACATATTTTCCACAAATATTTTCATATGCGCTGCCCCAAAATATTTTTCATATATTTTTTTTGGATTAAAATCTTTTTCTTTTTGAGGTTTTTTTGAGTAAGGATTGTACATTACTGAGCAACTAAAAAATATTACGTGTTTTGTTTTGTGGTCATAACAAGACCTAGTCACCATCGAATTAATAATTGCATTGTCGTTTACATGAATATACGGTTTTGAGATTATATCTTTAGCACCAGAAGTTGTTGCGGCAGCCTGAATTACTATGTCTTTATTTTTTATTATTTTATCAGTATTTTTTTTTTTAGTTAGATCGACACGAATCATTTTAACTTTTTTTAGAAAAGTTTTTTTTTTGAAGTAAGTTCCTGTTATTTGAAAATTTTTATTCTTAGAAAGTTCTAAAGCTAGATTTTTACCAATAAAGCCGCTAGCACCAAGAATTAAAATTTTTTTTTTCAATGTAGTCTGTGTTTAGTTTCAATTGTTTTTATATGTTTGTTTTTATGAGCAAGCAATTATTTTTTTATTTTAAATTAATACTTAATTTATAAGCATAATGGGGTTTGTATTAATAAAATGTGGTTTGTATTAATAAATAGTATCATTTAAGAATTTTTATTGTTAATTATAAAAATGTTAATAAGTTATAATTAGTTTAAAATATAATTATGAGTTTTTTATCTAAAAATAAAATAAGTTTTATAAATATCTTAAAGAGTCTCGATTATGAAAAAAAGGCTCTAAAGTGCGCTGAGCTACTCAAGAAATGTAATTTATATAATGGGAAAATCATTTTTTTAGGAAATGGAGGGAGTGCATCTATAGCAAGTCACGTTTCTGTAGATTTGACAAAAAATGCCAGAATTAGATCTATTAATTTTAATGAACCAGATTTGATCACTTGTTTTGCAAATGATTTTGGACATGACAATTGGATGAAAGAAGCTTTAAAAATGTATAGCAATAAAAACGATATTGCAATTTTAATTTCTTCTTCTGGTAAATCAAAAAATATAATTAATGCAGCAAAGTGGTGTCTGCAAAACTCTCTAAAAACTATAACTTTTACAGGTCACAATAAGAACAACCCTTTAAAAAGTTTAAATAATAAAGGTATAAATTTTTGGATAAATTCTAAAGCATACAATCTTGTCGAGTTATCACATCTTTTTATACTATTGAGTATTGTGGATTTAATAATTGGAAAGAATATTTATAAAGCGTAATTTAGTTAAATATCTTGTGTATAAATTGAATAACAATTAAGTTTATTAGGTGATAATTTCAAAAACTCCTTTTCGTGTATCTTTTTTTGGTGGAGGAACTGATTTTCCTCTTTGGTACAAAAAAAAAGAAGGTTTAATTATTTCAAGCTCTATAGATAAATATTGTTATGTCTTATTAAGAACTCTTCCTCCTTTTTTTTCATTTAAATACAGATTGAGATACTACCAGACAGAATTGCAAAAAAATATTAGCCAAATTAAACACCCCGTAATCAAAGAAGCGCTCAAGAATTTTAATAAAAAAAAGAATGGGTTAGAAATTTCTCATTTCGCAGATGTCCCAGCACTGTCAGGACTGGGTGCTAGCTCAGCTTTTACCGTTTCAATGATAAATGCAATATACGCATATAATAATAAAAAAATAACCAAAAATGAGATTGCAAAAAAAGCAATTTTTTTAGAGCAAAAAATTCTAAAAGAAAATGTAGGATCTCAAGATCAAATTGCCACAGCTTTTGGAGGGTTTAATTTTATTAGTTTTAAAAAAAATAAATTTTCTGTCAACAAGATAAAGATTGATAGTAGTATTTTGAATGAGTTTCAGAATAGACTAGTTCTAATTTATACAAATTCTTCAAGAAAAGCCGACATTATTGAAAAAAAAAAATGCAATTGTTAAAAAAAAATACTATCTATTATGATAGGCTGTTAGAGATAGCCCATGAAGCAAAAAATGTTTTTTCCTCTAATGGCAATAAAATACTATTCGAAACTGCAAGATTGTTAAACGAAACATGGGATGTAAAAAAAAAATTGGATAAAAGCGTTTCAAATCCTATAGTAGACAATCTTTATGAATTTGGAATAAAGAACGGAGCGATCGCCGGAAAATTATTAGGCGCTGGATCTGGTGGTTTTTTTTTATTTTTAACAAAATCTTTTCATGAAAAAAAAAAATTAATTAATTCTTTTAAAAAAAATATGCATGTTAATTTTAAATTTGAGGATTTGGGTACTAGAATAATTCTTGATAAAAAAGATTATTACGACGTTTAAATAAACTAATTGTACAAAAATATGAATTCTGTTGATAAATTTTTTCACCCTCTGATGGAAAATAATATTCTTACGGAAGACATTAACTCTGTCATTAACTTTTTAAAATCAAGACAGAGTATAATTTTGACACAGTCTGTTAATGTTAAAAAATTTGAAGAAGAGTGGTCTAAATGGTTGGGCATAAAATATAGTGTTTTTGTTAATTCTGGGTCTTCTGCAAATTTACTAACTTTGTTGGCAGTAAAGATTCTTTACGGAACAGGGGAAATTATAGTTCCAACGCTTACTTGGATTTCAGACATAGCTGCAGTAATACAAAATAATTTTACACCAGTATTCGTAGATATAAATCCTCAAACACTATGCATGAATGAAGATGAAGTTTTAAAAAGAATTACAAAAAAAACCAAAGCTGTTTTTATTACTCATGCTCAAGGATTTAATGGATTATCAGACAAACTAATTTTAACCCTAAAAAAAAAGAAGATAATTTTATTAGAAGATGTTTGCGAATCGCATGGAGCAAATTTTCAAAATAAAAAATTAGGAACATATGGTCTTATATCTAACTTTTCTTTTTATTACGCTCATCACCTCTCAACAATTGAAGGTGGAATGGTATGCACGGACAATAAAAAAATTTATGAATTAATAAAAATGTTAAGATCTCATGGCATGGTAAGAGAAAGCGGTAATAAAATTTTTGAGAAGCAAATGATTAAAAAATACTCCAAATTGTCTCCAAAATTTATTTTTTTATATCCAGCTTATAATATGAGAAATAATGAAATATCAGCTGTCATTGGGCTGAGTCAATTAAAAAGATTAGACAAAAATAATATTGCAAGAAGTAAAAATTTAAAAATTTTTTTAGAAAATTTAAATAATAGTCACTATAGAACTGATTATAAATTTGAGGGTAATTCAAATTATGCATTTCCTTTAGTTTTAAAAAAAAAAAATCTTAAAAATAGAAATTTGTTAGAAAAGATAATGAACAAAAATAAAATAGAATTTAGGAGAGGCAATGCTGGTGGGGGCAATCAATTAAGGCAGCCGTATTTAAAAAACTTTGCAGCAAAAATAGATTTAAAAAATTTTAGTGAAGTCGATCATATACATTTTTTTGGATATTATATAGGAAACTATCCTTCACTTGATAAAAATAAAATTATAAAGATATGTAATATTCTAAATAGTATTGCTTATGAATAGAAATTTTAAAAAATGTTTAATAACAGGAATAACAGGTTCAGGTGGCAGTTATCTTGCGGAATATATTTTAAAAAGAGATAGTAATATTCAAATATTTGGCCTTTACAGATCTAACGGTTATTTAAATTTTTTAAAAAAAAAGTATAAAAAAAGAATTTTCTTTTATAAAGTTGATTTAAGAAATTTTTCTAAATTAAGAAGCATATTAAAAATAATTAATCCTGATTTAATTTATCATTTAGCATCAAATGCAGATGTAAAAATGTCATTTGATAAGCCAATTGATTGCACAATAAACAACAGTATTATAACAGTCAATTTACTAGAGGCTTTACGTAATTTAAAAATAAACCCAATTACAATAATTTGTAGCACTTCAGAAGTTTATGGAGCTGTAGATAAGAAGCATCTGCCAATTAACGAAAAACAGAACATATCTCCAATTAATCCATATGCTGTTTCTAAAGTTTTTCAGGATTTATTATCGCAAGTGTATCAAAAATCATTTCATTTAAATATAATTATAACCAGAATGTTTTCTTACACTAATGCTAGAAGAGATAATCTTTTTCAAACTTCTTTTGCTAAACAGATTGCCCAAATTGAAAAGGGTAATCTTAGAATATTAAAACACGGCAATTTAAATAGTGTGAGAACTTTTGTTGATATTCAAGATGCAGTTGAAGCTTATTGGCTTGCTGCAAAAAAAGGTAAAATAGGAGAGATTTATAATATAGGAGGTGATAAAGTGATATCGGTAAATAATTTTCTAAAGTTATTAATTAAGCATGCTAAAGTTAAAATAAATTATATTGCAGATAGTAAATTATTTAGGCCAAAAGATATTAGGTTGCAAATTCCCGATGTTAGAAAATTTAAAAGACATACTGGGTGGAAACCAAAAATTAAGTTTAATGATACTGTAAAAAATTTATTGGAAGAATGCAGAAAAATCTACTAGTGATAAAAAAAAGAATTTTAGTCACAGGTGCTGCTGGATATATTGGCTCTATGTTAACAACTAAATTAGTGCATCTTGGCTTTAATGTCTTGGCAGTAGATTTATTTAAGTATGATAAAAATTCACTATCTCATTTATATTTATATAAAAATTTTGAATTTATTAAGGCAGATCTTTCAAAAGATAATGTGGTGAAAAAAATTATAAAAAATTGTGATTTTATTATTCCATTAGCCGCTTTAGTGGGAGCCCCATTATGTGAAAAATTTAAAAAAGAGGCAAAAAAAATTAATGTTGATTCTATTAAGCTTATTTTGAAATATAGAAAAAAAGATCAGAAAATAATTTATCCTACAACCAATTCAGGTTATGGAGTTGGACAAAAAAATAAGTATTGTGATGAGAATTCTCCATTAAAACCTATTTCCTTATACGGAACTACAAAGGCGGAAGCAGAAAATTTAATTTTTAAAGCAAAAAATAGTATCTGTTTTCGATTGGCAACAGTATTTGGTTTTTCTTTTAGAATGAGAACGGATTTATTGGTTAATAATTTTGTAGAAAAAGCCTCAAAAAATAAAAAATTGGAAGTTTTTCAACCTAATTTTAGAAGAAATTTTATTCATATCCAAGATGTAGTCTTGGCCTTTATATTTGCGATAAATAATTTTAATAAATTAAAAAATAATATTTATAATCTTGGATTGTCGTCTGCAAATTTAACCAAATTAAATCTTGCGAAAAAAATCAGAAATTACAAACGAGATTTAATAATAAAAATAATTAATACCAAATCTGACCCCGATAAAAGAGATTATTATGTAAGTAATAAAAAAATTGAAAAAACTGGTTTTAGACCAAAGATATCTCTAGATGAGGGTATCCAAGAACTTTTAAAATTATTTAAATACGGAGATACTAATTTTAAAAATAATTATTAGATTCCTAATTTTTTGCATATTTTTTTGACTTGTTCCAAAAGATTACTTTGATCATATTCAAAATATATTTTGCTTGATTGTGCAGCAATTTTGTCAGTTTCTTTATCGCCAATCATGAATGACTTGGATAAATTGATATTCCAATTATTTTTTAAATTTTTTATCATTAAATTTCCAGGCTTCCTTAGTTTTGTTATTTTTCTATATTTTTTAAGTTTTGCCTCTGGATGATAAGGAGAATATCTGAGGTCGTTTATATAGCATTTATTTTTTATAAGTAATTTCTTAATCTGAATTTGAAAATTTATAAATTTTTTTTCTGTAAAAAAACCTTTGCCAATGCCCGCTTGATTAGTAACTATAAATACATTTATTTTTTTTTTATTTAAATATCTAATTGCAGCAAATACATTTCTTTTAATTTTAAAATCTTTTATCTTATGAACATAACCGGTGTCATGATTTATTACTCCGTCACGATCCAGAAAGGCAGCTGAATTTGTAGTAATTTTATAAAGTTTTTTTTTTGCTTTTTCTAGATTTTTGTACGTTCCAATATCAATAAAAAATCCTTTACCAAAGACACCTTCAATTTTTTTTTTTAAAATTAATTTTGGCAAAATATCATTTTCTAGAGAATAATTTGTTTTTAATATATTTTTTAATATTTTTTTTTTAAAAAAATATATTCCCGCATTCATATAGTCACCATCGAATTTAATTAAGTTTTTTTTATAATCTAGTTTCAAAGATGATAGTTTGTTATTAGTTTTGTAACTTTTTCTGCTAACTAATATTATTTTTCCCAAAGAATTACTTTGAAATTTTTTCTCTAAAAATTTTTTAAAATCAAACTCTAAAAAAGAATCGCCATTTACTAAAAGAAAATCATTCTTTAATTTATTCTTAATTTGATACAAAGCTCCTCCTGTACCTAGTCTTCTTTTTTCAATTATGCATTCAATTGGTATTAAATTAATATTTTTTTTATGATAAATTTTTTTTATTTTATTTCCTTTGTAACCGCACAATAATAATATTTTATTAAAATCATATTTAGAGTAGTAATTTAATAAATATTTAAGAAATGGCTTGTGTTTAATTTTTATTAAAGGTTTTGGGATAAATTTGGTATATTTTTTAATTCTTTGACCTTTCCCACCGGCCAATATTATTAAATCTATTTTTTTCATTATTATATTTAATTATTACTTTTCATTATTATATTTAATTAACCTGGATAAAATATATATAATATTTTACTAGATCGTGTTTAAATTATGAATGAAATTAAAATAGCAACTGTTTGGACTCCAAAAGATTTCAAACAATCATTAATCTTTACTTTATTAAAAACTTTAAGCAAAAAAAAAATAATAATGGTCGAACCTAATAACGCTGACTTAATAATTTATGGAGCTTATAATTGGGATGAAAAATTATTTCATTTGTATAAATTTTTTCTTAGGAAAGTAAAAAATGACAAATTAAAAGATTTTATAAAAAAATATCAAATGAAACTTGTAAATAGTTCAATTTTTAATAGAAAATATAAGCCCTTGACATTATTTTATAATCAAGAGCCTTTAAGTTATAGCTATTTGGAAACTGATTTTTCAATATCCACTCATTTAGGAATAGATAAAGAAAATCATCTAAGGTATTTTTTTTTAAAAGATTCAATAGACTGGTCTTCCGAAGGTTTTTTTAGGGAAGAAAATATTGTCGCTAAAATTTTTGGAAGGTATTTTCAATTAAAGGAATTGTTAATCCCGCAAGGTGAAAATTTTTTGAGAAAAGATAGAAAGATTTGTATTTTTGCTTCGCATATGCAAGAACCTAGGAGAACTATTTTTGAAACATTTTCAAAATTTTTTAAAGTTTCTGGTTTTGGAGCAGCTTTTAATAAAAGTGTTAAAAATAGCGATTCTTCAGTTGATAAACAATTAGATATTTTTAATAATTTTGCATTTAATTTTTGTCTCGAAAATTCAATTTTTCCAGGATTTTCAGGCGCGAGAGTTGCCCATGCATTTGTTGGGAAATGCTTGCCAATTACTTATGCTCATCAAAGTATTAATTATGATTACAATGTAAATGCATTTATTAATTTAAATGATCATTTTCATGATAATTTTCAAGGTATTATTCACAATCTGAAAGATGATTTTTTTTTAAGAAAATTTACAAAAGAACCTTTGCTTTTGAAGCCACTAAGTCTTGATAAAGAAATAAAGTTTGTAGAAAAAATTCTAAATTGTTTTTAGAAAATTGTTATAATATATGAAAACTTTAAAAGTATCTTTTTTTGCGGTGCATAATCTTTTAGATTTATGCAATTCAGTTTTTTTTCATTTACTAAAGAATACTAGTAAAAAAGAAATTGAAATCGTTTCTAAAGATAAAGCAGATATTTTAATTTTAGGACCTTACGATTCTTTAAAGATTAAAAATAAAATTTTTAATTTATTCTTAAATAAAATAAACAATAAAGGATTTGATAATTTCTTTCCTAATTTAGATATTTATTCTTTAAAAAGAAATTATAAACCTTTGAGAATATTTTTATCGTATGAAAATATTCACGAAAATCTTCCTAAATATGATTTTTCTTTTCATCATGATTTAGGAATTGTGAATGAAAATCATTTTAGATTTCCAATTTGGAAAGAACATATCAATTGGTCTCATGAGGGCATTTTTAGAGATGATACATTAACTAGCAAACGATTCGGTTCTTTATGGAAATTAGATGATCTTTTGCAGCCTCAAGGATTAGATTTTTTAAAAAAAAAAAGAGATGTTTGTTTTATTACCTCGCATATGATTGAACCTAAAATGAGTATATATTTAAAATTTGCAAAACATTTCCAGGTTGATGGTTATGGTCCTTATTTTGATAAGGAAATTAAACATCATAATAGTAGTAAATTTTTTATTAAGGATATTTTAAAAAATTATGCATTTAATTTATGTCCAGAAAATAGCTTATATCCAGGGTATTATAATGAAAGAGTTCCTAATGCTTTTTTATCCAAGAGTTTACCTATTACTTGGGCTGATAATAATATTAGCTTTGATTTTAATCCTAAGGCTTTTATTAATTTGATCGATTATACAACTGATAATTATGAAAGTATTTGCCATCTTTTAAAAGATGACAATTTCTTAAAAAAATTTATTGATCAACCATTACTTAATAAAAAAATTAATTTAGATGCAGAAAGAAATTTTGTAAATAAAATTTTATCTAACTTTCAGTAATTAATTCAAATTTTATGGGAAAAATATTTAAACTTATTTCTAAACATCAAAAAATAAAATTCATTTTTATTATAATATTTATGGTTGCCCTTAGTATTGTAGAGTTATTAATTTTCAGTTTTTTACAACCAATAATAAGTTATTTTACAAATAATTTTAACGGAACTAATTCAATTGTTATTAAGACTATTTCCAAATTTGCCAATTTTAGCATTTACTCTTTATTACTAATTTTTTTTATACTTTTTTTAATTAGATGCTGTCTTACGGTTTATATTTCATATAAAAAAAATTATTTAACAAAAAATATTAATGATGAATTATCTTACAAAATATTTTTATCTTATTTAAATAGAGACTTTAATTTTTTTGTTGAGCATTCTAGTCTAGATATGATTTCTAATTTAGTATTTGAGGTAGAAAAATTTTCCTATAGGTTAATTGATAGTTTAATAGTAGTCTTTACTGAAACACTTATTGTTGTTGCAATAGTGTCTTTTTTGATTTTTAATTATTTTATTGGAACATTTATTTTAGGTGCCACTATTTTAATTTTTTTTACAATTTTCTATTATTTTATTAGATCGAGGTTAAAAATATTAGGAAAAAATAAAAGTACATTTGATAGTAAAAAGATTAATAATCTACAAAATAGTTTTTATGCTATTCAGACAATTAAACTGGAGCATTTAGAAAATTTTTACGCAAAAAAATTTTCAATAAATACTCAAAAGGCTTCTGACGCTCAATTTTATCTTAGTTTAATTAGCGATATACCTAAACCCTTAATTGAATTTTTGTTATTATTAATTGTTTTTATTATTTTATTTATATTTTATTTCTTTTTAAATATTCAAAAATCACAAATAATTATTATGTTGGGATTATTTGTTGTCGCAATGTTCAGGATTCTTCCCTCTGTTAATAAGATTGTTGGCAATTTTGGAGCTATAAAATATTACTTTAATTCTGTAAATATTATTTCCGAAGAATTTGTTAAAAATTCAGATTTTGCAATATACAAAAAATATAAAAATACCTTAACGAACAATGAAGGCAATATAGAGTTTAATAAAAATGTTAAACTAGAAAATATAAATTTTTTTTATAAATCTAAAAATAAACTTATTTTAAATAATCTTAATCTTACAATTCGCAAAAATGAATGCATTGGGATTTTAGGAGAGAATGGATCCGGCAAAAGTACATTATTAAATATTATAACTTGTTTACTAAAGCCTAACTCAGGAAAAATTCTATTAGATGATCAGTTAATAAATGAAGACATATTGGGAACTTATCATAAAAAAATAGGTTACATTAGTCAAAAAACTTTTTTGATTAATGAAAGTCTTATTCAAAATATTATTTTTGGGGAAGAAGAGAATAATTATAATTTAGATCGTTTTAATCACGTGGTAGAGTTGTCAAATTTAGTAGATTTTATAAATAATTTACCACAAGGCAAAAATACTTTATTAGGAGAAAGAGGCGCCCAACTATCAGGAGGAGAAACGCAAAAAATTGGTATAGCTAGAGCGTTATATAAAAATCCTGAAATATTAATTTTAGATGAAGCGACAAATTCTTTAGATGAAAGTTCAGAAAAAGAATTTTTAAATATGATAAAAAGTTTTAAAAATAAAATGACGCTTATAATTGTTACGCATAAAAAAGATATCCTAGAGTATTGTGATAATATTTATGTTTTGAAAGACCAAAATCTACAAAAATTAAATTAACTTTGAAAGAGTTTAAATTTTGAAATTTAATAAGCAATTAATTCCAATCTTTGTTTTGACTTTAAAAGATTCATCACGTGAAAAAATAATAAGAACAAGGTTAGAAGAGTTAAAATTAAGATATAAAATATTTTATGGGGTAAATGCTAAATTAAAAAAAAATATTAACTTTCTTAATAAAATTTATGACAAAAAAAGAGCATTGCAGGTATTGGAACGAGATCTAGATTTATATGATCTCGCATGCGCTTATGGTCATATAAAAATTTACAATTATATCGCACGTAATAGAGTACAGAATTCTATAATTATGGAGGACGATTGCTTTCCTTCAGAAACTTTTAAAGAATGGGTTTTGATAAAAAAAAGTTTTCTTAATAACTTAGATTTTGTGCAATTTTATTCAAATTCTGGATTGATTTTTAAAAAACCAGATATTTTATTAAACAAAAAATTTTCAATTCATAAAGCTAGTACGCACCTCCCTTTGATGAATTGCTATCAAATTAATCTTAAATCATGTAAATTTTTATTAAAATATTTTAATAAAAAAATTTTTCAAACTTCAGATTTTCCAGCAGAATATTTTAATAAAAAAATCAAACAATTTTTTGTGACACCAATTATGGCAGGTACGCATATAAACCATTTTAGAACTTCTACTAATAAAAAAATTTGGTCTAGTGTAAAAATTCTTAGTGGTCTAAGAAAATTAGTTCCAGCATATTCTCTATTTAATGCATTAATACATATTTCACATATTTTTTTTTTATTTAATAAACAAACTTCTTATAGATTTTATAAATTAAATTTTTTAAATTATAAAATTGAAATTCTTAAAAATTTTTTTCATAAAAATTATTTAAATTTGTCCGATTTAATAAATAATAAAAATATTTACTCTAAGGACATCAGAAAAAAAATAGATTAAAAATTATATTTATGAGAATTTATATTTTAGGAATAACTGGTTTATTAGGTAGTGAATTATTTGTTAATTTTAGTAAGACTAAAAATTTTACCGTCAAAGGCAGCACTAGATTAAAATCCTTTAAAAACTTAAATTTTTTAAAAAGATTTGATGTAGATAAAATTGACTTCAATATTTGTGCTAAAGATTTAACAGTTATAAAAAGAAAAATAATTAAATTTAAGCCAGATTTAGTTATTAATTGCATAGGATATGTTAAGCAAAAAATAGTTAAAAAGACTAACCCTACAGACGTTTTTTATGTTAATTCAATATTTCCTAAAAAGCTTTATGAGATTACTAAAAAATTTAATATAAAATTAATTCATTTTAGCACTGATTGTGTTTTTACTGGGAGTAAAGGGAATTATAAAGAAAGTTCTATTCCAGATGCTAAAGATTTGTATGGTTATTCTAAATATTTAGGTGAGCTAACCGGAAGTAACGTAATTACAGTTCGCACCTCAATAATTGGTCATGAAATTAATACAAAATTTGGATTACTAGAATGGTTCTTGTCACAAAAAAAAAAATGTTTAGGTTTTAAAAATTGCTATTTTTCTGGACTGACTTCTTTTGAAGTTTTTAAATTTTTAAAGAATAATCTAATTATGAAAAAAAAAATAAATGGACTGTTTCATTTATCCACAAAAGCGATTTCAAAATATGATTTGCTACGAATTATTTCAACAATTTATAAAAAAAAAATTTTAATTAAAAAAGATTATAAACTAAAAATAAACAGAGTGCTAATTAGTAAGTTTGTACAAAAAAATTTATTATATAAACCACCAAGTTGGGTTAAGATGATAAACGAAATGAAAATCAATCATTTTAACTAACATTAACATTTATCATTCTTGAAAAATAAAATTGAAATATCGATTGTAATTACAACTTTTAATAGAGAGAAAAACTTATTTTATATAATTGGAAATATTAATAAACAAATTGGAATTTTAAAAGATCAAATTGAAATTATAATATGCGATAGTAATTCTAAAAAAAGAATATCTATTATTAATTATATTAAACAATTTTGTAATCTAAAAATTTACTATTATAATTGCCTGATTAATCATCAGGCCTACAAAAGAAATTATGGATTTAAAAAATCTAACGGCAAATATGTCATTTTTATTGATGATGATTGTTTTCCTGAAAAGAAATTTTTATATGATTATTTAAAAATACTAACATTAAATAGAACCAAAACGGTTTATTGTGGGCAGGTTCAATACATACAGTCAAAACAAAATAAAAACTTAATACGTTACAGGCAATCAAGATTAATTACTCATCTTAGCAGCACAGAAAATATCCAAATTAAAAATTTTATAAGCATGAATATGGCTTTGAATAAAAAAAATTCTTATAAAATGAATATTTTATTTGATGAGAAGTTTAGACATTATGGTTTTGAGGATTTTGAGTATGCTTACAGGTTACTAAATAATTTTTTTAAAATAACTTTAATAAAACCTTTAGTTTACCATCATGATAATAGAGATTTTCATTATTTTTTAAGAAAATATAATTATTTAGGAGAATTTGGAATTCCTGACATCATTAAAATTAATTTAGATGCTGCAAAAAAATCTATTTTTTATAAAATAAATAAAAATATTTTAGTGAATTTTTTTACAAAAATTCCAAAAATTATTTTACTTATTTCTTTATTACAAAAATTTATAATTTTTCTTGAAATGAAAAGTTACTTTTACTTATCATTAATTTATAAAAGTGGTATATTTTTTGCTTTTTTACTAGGAATAGCAAGACGTAAAATAAATTATAAAGAAAATGATCCTAAAGTAGTTGATAGTTGGTATAAATAATTATGAATATTTTTAAAAATAAAACTATAGTGGTTTTCGGCGGAACAGGATCTTTTGGACAGGCTTTTTTAGATAGAATTTCTAATTTTTCTTTTAAAGAAGTAAGAATATTTAGTAGAGACGAAAAAAAACAAGATGAATTAAGAAATATTTTAAAAAATAAAAAAATTAAATTTTATATTGGCGATATTAGAGATAAACAGTCAGTTATAGATGTAACTAGAAATGCAGATATTGCTTTTCATGCGGCTGCATTAAAGCAAGTTCCTTCATGCGAATTTTACCCTCTTGAGGCAATTAAAACTAATATTTTAGGTACTCAAAATATTATTGAATCAGTTATAGAAAATGAATTAGAAAGTTTAGTCTGTTTAAGCACAGACAAAGCTGTTTATCCTATTAATGCTATGGGAATGTCCAAGGCTTTAATGGAAAAAATAATTATTGCTCATACTAAAAGATTTAATAAAAAAAATACAAAGATTATGATTACAAGATACGGTAACGTTTTGTTCTCTCGCGGATCAGTTTTACCTTTGTTTATTAGTCAAATATTAAAAAAAGAAGTTATTAATATCACAAATCCTGAAATGACTAGGTTTGTAATGTCTTTAAACGAAGCAATTGATTTAGTGTTTTTTGCTTTAATAAAAGCAGAGAGTGGTAATATTTATGTTCCTAAAACTCCCGCCACTAGTGTCAAGGTATTAACTGATGCATTGCTATCTATATACAATTATCCAAAAAATAAAATAAGAGTTATAGGAACGCGTCACGGAGAAAAAACTCATGAAACTTTAATGAGTGCCCAAGAGCGTTTTTTTTCAAAAGATTACGGGAAATATTTTTCAATAAATTCAGATAATAGAGAACTTAATTATGATTTATATTTTAATGTAGGTAAGAAAAACATTAAAAATTTTAATGATTATACTTCTGACAATACTAACCAACTTAGTTTAAATCAAACAATTAATTTGCTGAAGCCTTTAATAAAGAATTTAAGAATTTATTAGTATATTTTCAAATGAAAAATAAAATATTAGTCATATTAGGCACACGACCAGAAATTATAAGAATGTCTTGTATTATTAAAAGATTGCACAATAATTTTTTAATAGTTGTTGTTAATACAAATCAGAATTTTGATAAAAATCTTAATAATATATTCTTTAAGGAACTTAATCTTTCAAAGCCTAAATATACTTTAAAGCCTATAATAAATAATAATTCGATTAACTTTATTTCCAACCTACTTATAAAAATTGATAAAATTTTAGATATAGAAAAACCAAATGCCGTACTGGTTTTAGGAGATACGAATAGCGCCCTATCCGTATTTTGTGCAAAAAAGAAAAAAATTCCCATTTTTCATATTGAGGCAGGAAATAGATGTTATGATCAAAGAGTTCCTGAAGAAATAAATAGAGTTTTAGTGGATAAAATTTCGGATATAAATTTAGTATATAGCGACGTTGCTAAACAGAATTTAATAAAAGAAAATTTTGACTTAGACAGAATTTTTAAGATTGGTAGTCCCTTATTTGAAGTTTTTAATAAATATGAAGACTTTATTCAAAATTCCAGAGTATTAAATAATTTAAAATTGATAAAAGATAAATTTATTTTAGTCAGTTGTCATAGACAAGAAAACATAGAGAAAATTAAAAATTTAGAGAATATTTTTTTAGCAATTAATACTTTATCTAGAATATATAAAACAAAAGTTATTTTCTCAACTCATCCACGTATCAAATTATCTATTAAAAAAATTAATAAAAAACTAATTAAAAATATTATTTTTTTAAAACCATTTAGTTTTTTTGATTATATTAAACTCCAAATTAACTCCAAATTAACTATATCGGATAGCGGAAGTATTGTTGAAGAGGCAAATATTTTAAATTTTCCAGCAATCAACCTAAGAGATACAACTGAAAGACAGGAGGGTATGGAAAAAGGGTTTGTCATAACTAGTGGTTTGGAAACAAAAGATATAATACAGAGCGCTCAAATCGCTATAAAGAATTTTAATAATAATTTTGAGTCTAATATTCATCCTGACTATTCTCAAAAAAATGTCTCTGAAAAAGTAACTAATATTATACAAAGTTACATACATTACATAAATCGCAAAGTTTGGTTTAAATGAATGTTCTTATAGTCAGCCAATATTTTTGGCCTGAGTATTTTAGGGTAAATGACCTGGCGATTGAGTTAAAAAAAAAAAATATAAATGTTGAAGTGTTAACTGGGCACCCAAACTACCCTAAAGGAAATATTTATAAAGAATTCTTAGATGATAAAAATAAATATAATACCTTAGAAGGTATACCTATTTATAGAGTGCCTGTATTTCCAAGAAAATCAGGAAATAATCTATTTTTAATTTTAAACTATTTGTCTTTTTTTTTATCAGGGATTTTTTTTGGATCCTATAAATTAAGAAAAAAAAAATATGATTATATTATAACATTTGCTACTTCGCCAATTATCGTTGCTTTAATTAGCATTTTTCTTTGTAAAATAAAAAAATCAAAACATATTATATGGGTATTAGATTTATGGCCTAATGTTTTAATTGACTTAAACATTCTAAATAAAGAAAGCAGTATATATAAATTTTTTACTAAATTAGTAGTTTATATATATAAAAATTCAGATTTAATTTTATGTCAATCAATAGAATTTAAAAAAAAAATAAATAATTTAAATTATAATTTATCAAAAAAAACAATTTACTACCCTTCTTGGCCAGAAGATATTCAGAATAAAAATAGTTATGAAATCGTAGACGTTTATGATAAAAATTTTTATAATATTTTATTTGCTGGAAATATAGGTGAGTCTCAAAATTTTGATTATATTGTTACTATTATCCAAAGTACAAAAGATAAAAAAATTTTGTGGCATATAATAGGAGAGGGGAGACATTTTGAAAAATTAAGAAAGATAAAGTTAGAAAATAGTTTAGATAATCTCAAATTATATGGTCTTAAAAATTTTAATGAAATACAGAATTATTTAACTCAAGCAGATTGTTTATTAATTTCACTTAAATATAAGGAAACCTTCAATTCAACCATTCCAGGAAAATTTCAAACTTATTTAAAATATAATAAAATAATTTTAGGATTAATTGGAGGAGAGGTATTTAATTTAATAAATAAGTATAAATTAGGTATGGCTTTCAATAAAGAAAACACTTCATATGTTTCTTCTCAATTAGTAAATTTAAAAAAGATTAATTTAAATTATAAGAAAATTAGTTATCTAAAAAAGATATTCTCTAAAGAGAGAGCTATAAAAAAAATTATTTTTTATTTTAAAAAATTAAAAGAATTAAACAATAAAAAAGAACTTTTTTTAATTGATAATATTAATAGTATAAACTTTAAAAATAATTTTATTCTGTCTGGATTAAATTTAGCTTTTTTAGGTTTTTTAGTAAAAAAAGATTTACCGTTAAATAGTTCTATTATTTTGTGGCCTGATGGTTTTTTTAGTAAACGTTTCTTTAATAAAAAAATTAATAAAATTCCAGGAAGAGAACTTATTAAGAATCTTGCAATAGATAAGTCTATTATAAAAAAAATAATTATTATTGGTAATGTAGAAAATAAAATTCAAAATTATTTAGAAAAAAAATTTGAATTAAAGGTTGAATCTGTACAGTTACCATTTGGACCGATTACTTCTTTCTTTAAATATATCCCAAAATTTAGCCATGATGATTTAATTATTTTAACATTACCAACACCTAAGCAAGAACAATTAGCAGATTATATTTCTAGATTTAATAAATTTTATAAAATTATATGTATTGGAGGCGCGCTTAATATGATTGTAGGAAAGGAAAGGCCTATACCGGATATTTTAAATAGTTTTTTTTTCGCAGAGACTTTATGGAGACTGCAGTACGAAACTAAAAGAAGATTATACCGTCTTTTGCAAACCTTATTTTACTATTATTTTGGCTTAATTAATAAAAATTTTGAGGATTATACATTTAATATTAAAAATGAAAAATTTTGATATTTTTATATGGGCTTCTGATTATGAAGATTTCACTGGAGAAGGACTATTAGCTAGATGTTTTGTAGAAAATTATTTTTTAGATTCTAATCTAAAGATTAAAATAATATCTAATAATGGGTATTACTTTTATAATAAGAATAAAATATCAATTTCAAAAAGAAAAAAATACAAAAATAATATTATAACAAAATACTTATATTTATTTTATGGAGTGGTGTTAATTTGGTACCATCACATTCGAGGCAAAAAAGTTTGTTATTTAAATTATCTCCCGTTATGGAATTTTTTAATATTTATTTTAATTCCAAAAAAAACTATTCTTGGTCCAATAACTGGATCTGTTTATAGTCAAAACATTTATAGCTTAAATACTTTTATAAGAAAAATATTTTTTCCTATTTTTCATATAATAAGTTTAAATATTATATTTTTAAAATTTAAAAATATAATATTTTCTACTGATAATTTAAAATTAATTGTTAAAAAAGATAAAAGAAAATTTTGTCTCTTCAATTTCTGCTTTCTTTTTTTTAATATAAGAAAAGTAAAAAAGAAAGAAATTGATTTTTTATTTTATATAAGAAAGCATCCTTTAAAATCAAATGACTTTCATAAATTAATTATAAAAGAATTAGTAAACAAAGGGTTAAAAGTTATAGTAGTCGGAGATAAATTTTCTTACTTAAATGTGATCAATTATGTAAATATTCCAAGATCAAAACTTTTGAAAATTTTAGATAAAACTAAATACACAGTAGCCAGTGATGAAAATTTTTACTCATTATTTACTATAGACTGTTTGTCATCCAATGTTTCTATATTTTATAATTATACAAAATATAGTAAATCTATTATATCAAGTTTTATTCCCATAAAATTTAATAATTTTAATTATTCTTTTGATAAAATAATAAGTCATATAAAAAAAAAATCAGATAAAAATTTAAGAAGTAATACAGATTCAGTAAGATTATTTTATGATAAAAAAGAATTAATAAAAAATAGATTAAATCAATTCAGTAATTAAACTTTTTTCTCCCTGGAATTTATAAGTATAAAATAGCATAAAGAAATAAAGCAGTAGTCCAAGCTGAATAAACTGTAGCCATTTTCAAATATAGTTCTTATTGTCAGATAAAGAAGAGTTAGAGATGAAAATTGTACATAAATATTATTATTATTAAAATTTTTTATATAAAAAAAATAATATAGTTCTTTTCCGATTAGATAATAAATAGTAATTATT
>Ga0114959_10000996_pt1 | contig 25888 bp, 25 predicted proteins | sample C_130625_EF_Meta_FD_87317 | JGI IMG/M metagenome (GOLD analysis project Ga0114959, IMG submission 87317) | Freshwater microbial communities from Lake Croche, Canada to study carbon cycling - C_130625_EF_MetaG | ecosystem: Environmental > Aquatic > Freshwater > Lake | place: Lake Croche, Canada... | reverse complement strand
ACTCAATCACTGACTTTTCCATAAAAAGATTCGTTTAAAATGAATGAATATTATCACTCAAATTTAACATTTTTATCTTTTCATTGCCCTGTGTGACGATTATTCCTCATGTCCGTTTCATGGCGATAAAGGTTTTCTAGTGGTTTCATTTTGTAATATTTTATTCAAAATGGCGATTTGTTAATAAATTGAAACAAAGGTCTCAAAAAAAACATTGATAAATTAGGAACCACGAAGGTTAACCACTCAATTTTGATCAAAAAGATTTTATTTTTTACGCAAAGATTTTTAAAAACAACATCTTGTAATTTTAAAATTATCCAAATATTTGGTTTTAAATTATTTTTCTAAAACCTTGTAATTTTAGATTATGTGATCAAATTAGCCACTGCTGCCTTCAATTTTTCTCTTGCTACACGCTTTTGTAAAATTACCGGGGCAACCATGCGTTCCGCACAATTTTCAAGCCCACAGCGCTCACAAGTTTCGTTAACTTTTCGATGGGTTAGCGCTGAATCACTGAGAAAATTCACCACACTTTTTAAATTATCATCAATGGCAAAACCAATAGTGATGCTACTGTTGATCTTCAGATTTGGCGGCGAAGGTTTGGCCAGACATATTACTAGATAATTATTTTCGGTATCTATATATTCTGAAATTTGAGCATTACATATTAATTCCTCCGCATTATACCCATTTTGTTTTTGAATATTTTCTAAATCTTTCAATAAAGTCAAAGACATCCAACGACGGCAATAATGTTCGTTCATTGCGGTGCCATGGGGGGTATGCAGCTTGGTGAGGTGCATTTCTTTGTTCAAATAAAATAGTTCGTTATCTATCTGGTTATTGAAACGTAAATAAAAAAGGTTCTTGATTTTAAAATGGCTCGACACAATATTAGTGAAGCGGTGCATAAACACTTCGGGTGTTACGCTAAACAACTTCATGATGCTCAAAAGCATTGAAGAATCCCATTTTGGGGAAGCAAAAAAGTAAATAAGGCGGTCAATTAAAAGGCTTTTGTTAATTAAAATCGCTCCCGCAAAGTAAGATGCTCTAAAATTATTCAGTACTTGTTCAAACGACTCCACTTCGATCACGGAGGAAATGTAGGAGCGATTTTTAAGTTGCAGGAATTGGTAACCGATTTCTCTTCCGTAAGTAAAAGTCCTCTGCTCGGTACTTAAATCTCTGTTAATCAATAATTTGCAAGTTTTAGGGTCGTAAATAGAACGAATACTTACCAAATCTGGGTAGGCTTCCTTAGAAAATTCTTCGATATGATATCCGTAAAAATTTTCAAGAATCTCCGCTAATAAAGTTTCATTAGGCGAAATGGTATTGCCAATTTCAAACAATTTTCTGAACTGCTGAGCCGATTCTTCTAAATCGTCGAAATAATTATCGTACATTTCCTGATACGACCTTAAAACTGAAAAATAGAATTGCTCAACTCGCATATCATAAGTACGACTGATTTCAATAATGGTACTAATAAATGCTGAAATTTTGGCAGGCGCCTGAGACATCAATTCAATAAAATCGGAAGGTTCAATGCCAAAAATTTCCAAGGGTAATTCCGTTAGGATATTGGAGTTCAACAATTCTGCGATCGGTTCTAATTGCTTACTCAATTTTAAAGATACCAAGGAGTCATAATCGACCTCAAAAGCAACAGCCAAAGCCATAATTTTATCAGTTTTTGGATACTTCTTCCCTTTTTCAATTTCATTTAAATACGAAATTGACAAGTTTGACATTACGGCAACTTCGCTTAGTGAAAGTTTTTTGTCGATTCTTAGTTGTCGAATTTTAAGACCAAAAATTATTTTTATTTTATCGTTGCTCAGGCTCATAAATGGTTGATTTTTTTGCAAATCTAATGATATTTAATCAGATAAGATATAATATTTACGTTAAGCGAATTTCCGCTTTTTATTTTTTTTATAATATTTAACGAGACAAAGCTAAAATTCACTTCAAGTAAAATTTTAAATTAAACTATAAGATAAAAATATAAAATTTTTTCAAGAAAAATAGAAACACAGAATATTTAGCGAATTTTCGCTTGTTTTTTATTTCACGCTTCCGTAGGTTTGCTAAAGCAATAAGCACAATTAATTAACTTTTTGGTTTAATTTAATTCGAACATAAATACAGAACATAACAAAATATTAAACGCCATGATGCAGTCCGCCGAAGGGATTGAAATAATAGGTGAAAGATCCTTACCATCCCAAGAAATTCTGACGCAAGCAGCCTTAGAATTCGTAAGAGATTTGCACAGGATGTTTAACAAAAAACGTCAATCACTTTTGGAAATACGCAAAGATCGGCAAACAGAAATTAATGAAGGCGTAAAATTGGATTTTCTGCAAAGTACCACTGCCATCAGGGAAATGGATTGGATAGTATCCTCAATTCCTCCCGATTTGGAGGATAGGAGAACCGAAATTACAGGATCAGTTGATAGAAAAATGGTCATTAATGCCTTGAATTCGGGTGCTAAAGTTTTTATGGCCGACTTTGAAGATGCCAGCACCCCTTCGTGGCACAATCTAATCGACGGACAAATTAACCTACGTGATGCTATCCGAAAAGAGGTAGATTTTACCGCTGAAAATGGAAAAAAATATAGCCTAAATGAATCAACGGCTATTTTAAAAGTCCGTCCGAGAGGTTGGCATATGGAAGAAAATCACGTTTTGGTTGATGGAGAAGAAATTTCAGCCTCACTATTTGATTTTGGTTTATACTTTTTTCACAATGCTTGGGAATTGGTGAAACGAGGAAGTGGGCCTTATTTTTACCTGCCAAAACTAGAAAGTCACCTTGAGGCCAAACTTTGGAACGATGTTTTTCTGGCGGCGCAAGAATTAATCGAGATGCCTCGTGGTACGATAAAAGCAACCGTATTAATTGAAACCATTACAGCGGCATACGAAATGGACGAAATTTTGTACATGCTTCGTGAACATATTGCGGGTTTGAATGCGGGGCGATGGGACTATATTTTTTCTTGCATCAAAAAATTCCACAAATCTTCAGGATCTGTGCTTCCAGACCGCTCTCAGATTACCATGTCGGTTCCTTTTATGCGAGCATACGCCAAACTTTTGGTTCAAACCTGCCATAAACGAAAAACACACGCCATGGGCGGGATGTCGGCTTTTATTCCGAGTAGAAAACAACAACACATCAACGCTTTAGCTTTTGAAAAAGTAACAGCCGACAAAGAATTGGAAGCCTCTACGGGATTCGACGGAACGTGGGTAGCTCATCCCGACTTGGTGAATGTCGCAATGATTCCCTTCAATAAAGCACTAGGAGAAAAACCAAATCAAAAGCACGTCCTGCTTGATAACGAAGTCATTACGGCCTCACAATTATGCGATTTTGCAATTCCTGATGGTTGCATTACGGAAGCAGGCATACGAATGAATATCCAAGTAGGTATTCTATATCTTGAGTCATGGTTGAGAGGTGTGGGAGCGGTAGCCATCCACCATTTGATGGAAGACGCCGCAACCGCTGAAATTTCCAGAGCCCAACTTTGGCAATGGATTCATCACCGAGCCAAAACCTATTATGGCGTGACGATTGATATTTCATTGTATAGATTTTTTTTGGTAGATGAAATTCAAAAAATCAAGCAAAATGTTGGTGATGATAATTATTTTAGCGGAAAATTCTTCGAGGCTGTCAATCTTTTTGACAAATTAGTAACTCAGAAAAAATTTGACCTTTTTCTTACCACTGAAGCATATACTACACTTTTGGCGGGAGAATAAAGTGTTGATGATGAATTTTCGATGGTCGATGTTGGGGTATCGATTAACGAAAATAAAAAAAAGAATCATCAGCCTTAACATTGCTAAACCTTTTAACGAACCTCAAACACCGAAAAATTACTCGATTAGTCCAGCAATTATGAAAAGCCTGTCCACCTGGTGCGACAGGCTTTTTTGGCTTCAAACTATGAATATTATGTGAATTATTGACAATTTATGATACTATTCAAAGATTTTTGCATAATTAGTAGATCCAGCGAATTTTCGCTTGATTTTGAGTTTACGCAAATATATCTTTGTAAAAGCAATCAAAAAAAATAGTTTTAAAATTGGCAGACCAAATAAAATTATTGACGAAAAACTAAAATAATGAAACGATGAAACAAGACATTCCAATGGCTGACTTCAGCAAAACTGCAACTCCACTAGTTAATCACCCGCATTTTAAGCAGCACCCAGCTATTCACTTAAATTTAAGCGTTCCTACTTTAATTGAAGAGGCTTTACAAAATGGCGAGGGCGTTTCCACTGACACGGGTGCTTTTATGTGCGATACAGGAAAATTTACAGGTCGATCTCCCAAAGATAAATTTATTGTTTATGATGATAAAACCACTGACACAGTGAATTGGGGAGAAATCAATCAGGCCTTTGATGGCAAGGATTTTGAAAATCTTTACCAAAAAATGATTGATTTTACAGCGGATAAAAAATTGTATGCTCGTTATTCCTACGCTTGCGCTTCCGAAAAACACAAAACTAATATACTCGTAATCAATACTCTAGCATGGCACAACTTGTTTTGTCATCATCTTTTCCTAAGGCCAACGACGGAAGAAATGGGAAATTTTGAACCAGAATGGACTATCTTAAATATCCCCGAATTTCAAGCTGATCCGGCGGTTGACAATACTCGTGAAAAAAACTTTACAATTATTGATTTTACCAAAAAAGTAATTTTAATTGGTGGAACAGGGTACGCTGGCGAGATGAAGAAAGGAATATTTTCTGTGTTGAATTTTGTTTTACCCGAAGAAAAAAAAGTGCTTTCAATGCACTGCTCGGCTAATGTTGGGGTAGATGGCGATACAGCCTTGTTTTTTGGACTATCAGGTACTGGCAAGACTACCTTATCTGCCGATCCTTACCGTAAATTAATCGGGGATGATGAACACGGTTGGGATGACAATGAAGTGTTTAATTTTGAAGGTGGGTGTTATGCCAAAGTAATAAATTTGAGTAAAGAACAAGAGCCTGAAATCTTTGGAGCCATTCGAAACGGAACAATTTTGGAAAATACTCGATTTATAAATGATTCAAATACAGTAGATTTCACCAATTACAGTGTTACTGAGAATACAAGAACCGCTTACCCAATTCATTATATTCCGAATGTGGCAGTTCCTTCTATTGGAACTCCGCCGCAAAATATATTTTTTTTAAGTGCAGATTCTTTCGGAGTTTTACCGCCCATTTCAAAACTAAGTGTCGATCAGGCAATGTATTATTTTTTATCAGGATACACCGCCAAACTAGCGGGTACAGAAATGGGTGTAAAAGAGCCACAAGCTACGTTTTCTGCGTGTTTTGGGGCAGCATTCTTACCGCTTTCCCCTAAAAAATACGCTGATCTACTCGGTCTAAAAATCAAATCGGGGCAAGTAAAAGTTTGGTTGATTAATACAGGCTGGTCAGGTGGGAGTTTTGGCGTAGGCTCACGAATGAAAATCGCTTATACTCGTGCCATGATTCGGGCAGCTTTGAAAGGAGATTTTCAGGATGTATTCTTCACAAAAGATGATATATTTGGTTTAGAAATACCAAAAACCTGCCCAAATGTCCCAGAAGAAATTTTGAATCCACGCAATACTTGGGCAGATAAATTGGCTTACGATCAAAAGGCTCATGCGTTGAAAAAGGCTTTTGAAGAAAATTATCAATGCATTACTTTAGATGCTTAGTTTTCGTTATTCGAGGTTTGGTTTTCGGTGTTAGTTAAACAAGTACTTAAATTATACGCCAAGACCATCATAAATCATCAATTTTTCAAGAAAAAATAACGAAAATTCGAACATTAAACATCTAATATCGAAAGAAACATGCAACCAGAAAATACTTTAGCTTTACCGGTAGGTGTTACCCTTGACCGATTTATCAAAAGTCAGCAAGATGCTTTCCCCTACGCAACGGGCGAGCTTTCTCAATTACTTAGGGATATTGCGCTAGCTTCAAAAATCATTAATCGTGAAATAAATCGAGCTGGCTTGAATAATATCACGGGTGCTTTAGGTCGTGATAATGTGCAAGGAGAGGCGCAACAAAAATTAGACATTATTGCCAATATTCGTTTCATTAGAGCTTTGGTAAATGGCGGACAAGTCGTGGGAATTTTATCTGAAGAGGAGGATGAAATCATTCAAACAAATAATCTGAATGCCAAATACGTAGTGGCAATGGATCCTTTAGACGGTTCTTCAAATATTGATGTGAATGTGTCTATCGGCACTATTTTTTCTATTTATCGCAGAATTAGCCCCATTGGAACACCGGCAATTCAAGCTGATTTTATGCAAGGGGGACGCTGCCAAATTGCGGCAGGTTATATTCTTTATGGCTCATCAACAATCATGGTTTACACGACTGGAAAGGGCGTGAATGGATTTACCTACGAAAACTCATTAGGTGAATATTTCCTCTCGCATGCCGACATGAAAATACCTAAAACTGGAAAAATATATTCGGTGAATGAAGCCTACTTTAACGAATTCCCCAATTATATCAAGGAATTTATCGAAACCATGCGCCAACAATCGGATTGTATGGCCCGCTACATTGGCTCATTGGTAGGAGACTTTCATCGAAATTTGTTGAAAGGTGGAATTTATCTTTATCCGCCTACTCGCAAATCTGAAAATGGAAAATTAAGACTTTTATACGAATGTTATCCTTTGGCGCTGGTACTCGAACAAGCGGGAGGAAAAGCGTGCGATGGACAAAAAAGTGTTTTGGACATTGCCCCACAACAAATTCATCAAAGAAGCATTGTATATCTAGGTTCAGAAGATTTAGTGGGTGATTTAGCGAAAAGAATTAAAAACTATAATAAACTAATAATAAGCCAGTTGGAATCTGTTTAGGGTAATAGAAAAGGGGTAGAAATTCTGAGTTTCTACCCCTTTTTCAACTAAAAATTTCAGTATCCAAAGTTATTTAATCTATCCAAGAGAATTTGTATTCTAATTCTGGGACTTTGATTCTATCCGTTAAACGAGTTAAACGTTCAGGCAAACGCATCAAATAATCTTGTGCTTTTACAGCCACATCATTGATTCCAGTCATCGTCGAAATGTTCCAATCGGCTAATAAAATATTCAAAATATCAACGTAATCCTTGGCAGTGTACACGCCCAAACGCTGGGCTGCGTCCGAGAAATGACCGTAAATTCCGCCTTTTTCACCGTTCAATTCACGAAGAAAATGGGCTGGCATGACGATTTTTTGTTTCATCATATCGGCAAAAGCAATCATCATTTCCGAAGGGTCAATTTCAAAAATACTTGAAATAAAACTCTTATATGCTTTGTGGTGACGCATTTCATCGGCCGCAATCATTAAACACATTTTCGATAAAGAGGCATTGCCATGTTTTTTGGCAAGGGAACCCGTTCTTTTGTGTGAAATATTGGTCGCCAATTCCTGGAAGGATGTATAAACAAAAGTTTTGTAGGGATCATCATCCGTTTTAATATCAAAACCGTCAGCAATTAAATATTGGGTTGACGTCTCAACAGCTTTCATGTTTACACGACCAGCCAAATAAACATATTTACTTAACAAATCACCGTGACGATTTTCCTCAGCAGTCCACGCACGTGTCCAACGAGCCCATCCTTGTGGGTCTCCGCTCATATCCACGCCTTTTACAACCATGATTGATGATTCGTAAGTTGGCAATGCCTCCTCGGTAATCATATCACCAATAAGCACCGCCCAATAGTCGTAAGGCAATTCTTTGGCAGCTTTTTGAATTTCTTTTACTTCATCAAAAAAAGTTTCTTTGCTTGGGTCTGGCAGAAAATCTGATGGTTGCCAGTTGGTTTCTATCGGAATTAAGTATTTTTCCACAATTCCATCCATTCCGAGGGCAAGGTGATTCATTACTTCAATTCTTTCATTTAGCTTTTCCATGATATGGGGATTGCAGTGGTTTTGTTACCTATTTGAAAATAGCAATTTAATTCGTAATTATTTTGGTGCAAAGTTAGTGCTTATTTGTAGATATTATCCTGATAATTGTCACTATATTTAGATAGTTTTCCATCCAATATGCCAACTGATCATCCTCCGAAAAATATTTTTTATTGCCAAAGCAACCAATTCTTTTCTAATCCTGTCTTCAAGAACAAGTAACAAAATCTAATTTTTAATTTATTAACTTCACTTATTTAGGAATTATTGCTCCTAGATAGGTTAGTAAAATGGATAAAAGATGAAAAAAATTTTATTTTTAATCATACTTTCTTCGTTTAATAGCCTCCTTGGTCAAAGTCAAAATTGTGGCTTTGAAAGCGGTACGACTGCAGGTTGGAAACTTTCTAACGGCAAGCTTACCGATGATGGTGTAGTGCCTGTTTTTTCTGATGAAGTGATGGGAACTGTAGGTGGCGGACACATCATTACGAATAAAAAAGATGGAAATGACCCAAAAATAACGTCAGAGAAGATACCTATGGTCGCTCCGGGAAGTAACTATTCAATAAGATTTGGTGATATTAATTTGGGTGGATCATTTTTTAGAATTACAAAATCGTTCACCGTTACCAAAGAAACTGTGGCTTTTCAGTACCAGTTTGCGGTTGTATTTCAAGAAGATTCCAGAGGGCATGAGACTTTTCAAAAACCTGGCTTTAGTGTAGAAGTCTTGGATGCATATGGGCAAAAGATTGACTGTGCTTGTTATGATTTACAGTTGGAAGCCAATTCAACAACTGGTTTTTACAAACAACAAGGAGATTTGTATTACCTAAATTGGACAACAGTTGAGGCTGATTTAGGAGGTTGGATAGGTCAAACTGTAACCTTTCAAGCAACCGTTCATGGATGCACGAAAGCACAACATTTTGGCTATGCCTACTTTAATGCTAATTGTTTTAAACAATCAGAAATTAAGGTTGAGAATGCTTGCACTGATGGCAGTGGATATTTGACTTTGAGTGCACCTGATGGATATGATAAATATTATTGGAGCGCAACAGAAAGGACTCGTTCTATCAAAGTTACCGCCCAGTTAGGAACCAAATTTAGCGTTTTAATGGCCCAAAAACAAAATAGGAAACGATTCAAAGAATGCTGGTATTTTTTGGAATACACCATCAAAAAAAATGAGATTCCTGTTGTCATTGATACTTCTATTTGCTCTGGAAAGAATTATATCCTTCGAGGGAAAACATATAATACAACGGGAACGTACCTAGAAAAAGTGGTCAATTCGGCCTTCTGTGATAGCATTTACACCTTGAATTTGAATGTAATTCCTATTGCAAAGATAACCAAAAATATCAATCTTTGCGAGGGTGAGCAATTTACCTTCAAAGGGAATATCTATAATACTTCGGGAACCTACTTTAAAACGATTAGCTCCACCGCTGCTTGTGATAGTATTTTTACCATCAATGTAAAAATTACAAATATTGCCCGAGCTACTAAAAATTTTTCGCTTTGTCAAGGACAAAAAGCCAAAATTGGCGATTCTACTTATTCAAAACCTGGTAGGTACCTAACAACCATTAAACGTGCAGGTCTCTGCGATAGCGTAGTGACTTCGACTATAGATTACGAAAATTTAATTGCCCGATTTACCAAAAATTTTTCCCTCTGCGAAGGCGAAAAAGCGAAAGTTGGAGATTCAACTTATTCAAAAACAGGAACTTTCGTGACAACAATCAAACGAATGGGACTTTGCGATAGTGTGGTAACTTCCACCTTAAGTTATGAAAATTTATTTAGTTTAACGGTTTCTCCTGAAACTACGATTGGCGGAGGAGAAAATGCGGAAATCAAAGTGGATGTTCAGCCACCTGGAACTTACTCATTCGATTGGACACCTAAAGAAACACTTGTTTGTAATACCTGTGCAAGTACTCTAGCACAACCGCCCACAACCACAAAGTATACAGTAAGCGTTTCTTTACCAGGAAGCAGATGTTCAAAGAAAATCCAAACGCAGGTTCGGGTTTATTGTGGGTTGTATGTTCCGACTGCGTTTACACCAAATAACGACCAAACAAATGATATTTTTTATGTGGTTGGTAGCAAATGTGTAAAACTAATCAAGGAGTTATCAATTTATGATCGTTGGGGAGAGTTAGTCTTTCGAGATGAGAATTTCTTAACCGCTGATTCGGCGCACGGTTGGGATGGAAGTTTTCGGGGCAAAAGTTTAAATCCAGATACTTTTACCTATAAAATTATCGCTGAAATGAAAAATGGAGAAGTGAATGATTTTTCTGGGGCGTTTAGATTATTGCGATAAATTATAAAATCGACTGTGAATATTGGTCAATGTTTTGATTCAATTAATTTCTGAACCAAGATACATCCATCAAACTAAAAAAATAAGGACAATATCTTTTGAGGGATACTGTCCTACTCAAAATATTAAAAATTCTTATCAATCAAATATATCATCGAAGCCATTGAAGCCGCTCCCATTTCTAATTCTCGTTGATTGACCGTCTCAAAAAGGTCATTAGCGGCATGATGATACTCAAAATAACGTTGTGGATCTGGCTTAAAACCTAATAAAACGGTTCCTTGAGGGGCGAGTGGGCCAATATCTGAGCCCCCCGAACCTCGTTCAATCTCATTCAATCCGTAAGGCGATAAAAGAGTTCGGAATGTTTTAATTTTTGATAAAATTTCTTGTGAACCACCTTGTACTCCGAAGCCTCTTGGCGTGAATCCACCATTATCGGATTCCATCGCAAAAATGTGCTTTTCGTTATTATTTTTCGCTAAATCTGCGTATTTGATACCGCCTTTATTTCCGTTTTCTTCGTTCATAAATAATACAACTCGTATGGTATGTTTTGGCTTGATATTTAACGTTTTGAATAATCTTAAAACCTCCATGGATTGTACAATTCCAGTCCCATCATCATGGGCACCTTGCGCTAAGTCCCAAGAATCTAAATGTCCACCAACCACGATGATTTCGTCGGGTTTTTCAGAACCTTTTATCTCGGCAACCACATTATTTGAAGCAACATCGGGCAGGGATTCGCAAGACTGACGGAAGAAAAATTTAGTATTTGGGTTTTCCTTCAAAGTCCGACTCAATAAGTTTGCTGCGATCGTACTAATAGCAGCAGCAGGAATTAGGGGAACACCCGTAGCGTAAACCATGGCACCCGTATGAGGAAAATCGTTTTCAGTATTGCTCAATGACCTGACTATTACCCCGATAGCGCCTACTTTGGAGGCTTCATTAGCACCACTTCTTCGTTGGTCGCCTGCTTGTCCGTAAGCCTCAAAGGTGTTGATTTTGGTCGGGTCCATCGGTCGATTAAAGAAGATGATTTTACCTGAGCATTTTTCTTTGCCTAAATCACGCAATTCTTGAAAAGTTTTCACTTCAATTACCTCCGCCGTGATTCCTTTTGAAGCGGTGGCAATAGAACCTCCCAAAGCCACCAAAGGCACCGATATTTTTTGCGTTCCATTTAAAATATAACCTTCTTCTTTTTTGCCACGAACCCAATGAGGAACCATAACATCTTGCAGAAAAACTTTGTCATAACCGCCTGATTCTAGTAGACTTTTTCCCCAAGCAACTGCTTTAGTCGCTCCCGCCGAACCACTTAACCTAGGCCCAATTTTGGTAGTAAGTTCCCGAAGCCATTCGTAAGATTTTCCCTTAATAAGCGTTTCATTGAAAAAGCTCCGGATCACAGTTGAGTCCTGATCTTGGGAGTAGCCTGACAATGAGCAAGCAATTAAGATAATCGTTGTGATGAATAATTGTTTTTTTTTCATTTTGTGGGAATTTGCGAGGCGATGCTTACGCACCGGCTCTAGTGAATTAGATTTTTCATTCCAATGGGGAGGCATCGGCAAGCGTAACAATAAATTTTTAATCCAATGCGGAAAAGGGATGCCGACCAACATTCGGCGGCAATTCTTGCATTGTAAATGTTTTCAGGTTCAATTTAGCACTTTCTGACAATATTTGTGCTAAAAACCGGATATCGAAACCGTATTCATCCGTTTTTTGAGTAGTTTTTGTCAATGGTTTATGGCCAAATAGCATCATGATTGAATTTTCTTGGGATGCTCTTTTTAAACCTTTTTTAATATCTTCGATGGTTAATTTTGCGTTGGTATCAATTAACAAAGCGTTGACTTTTTGAACAGCCCCCTGTTGATAAAATATTTCATCCATATCCTCAATATTTCGGCTGTAATGAACATTCCAGAGGGTTCTAGTTTTCATAGAAACATCTCGAAGTAACGTAAAATATTTTAATAGTTCCCGGTCGGAATACCAAGTTTGTGACCCCCCGGGGTGAGCAAAAGTTTTAGGGGAAAAACCTTGTTTTTTCATCGTTTTCATGGCAGGAAAAATTTCGTTTTTCATATATTCATCCAAAGAAAAATTCCAGATATAGTACATTGAACGCACGTGCATGGCTCCATGACATCCAATTTCATGTCCTTCATTTTGAAGTTCATGTAGCAATTTCACCTCATCCCTAGAGAGGCTGTCAGGCTGGGTAATATAAAAGGTGCATTTTGCGTTGTATTTTTTAAGAAGTGGGCGTAGTTGATTCCATTCTTTCACAAATCTGTCATCGAAAGAAATTCCAATCCCCCCAACTTGTTGAACAGTTTTTTTATGTTTGCAAGAAATCTGCATTAAGATTAAAAAGAGATAAAAAAGCTGTTTTAGCATGGATAAAGATTAAATTTGTATTTGGTCATATTACCGGAATAATATGCAATGCATAATGCTGGGATAACAAAAAACTAAACCAAAGAAACGTTTGTACCAAAATTTACGTTTATTTTTGTACTAAACTAACATACAACAATATTAAGATGTATATCATACCGAAAATTTTTCAACAGTTTCCCGAACTGATTGCCGTTGAAAGTAACAGAAAGGGAGGGGTTAGCAAGATGCCTTACTCATCTTTAAACTTAGGGCTTAATACTGATGATAAACCTGAGAATATCCTCGAAAACCGCAAGCGTTTTTTTGAGCGGCTTGGCATTAAAATGAGTAGAGTTACGCAAAGTAATCAGGTGCATAAAGATAAGATTTTAAAAGTTACCCGTAGCAAAATATATGAAGGTTATGATGCTTTAATCACAGAAAATTCTAACACCTTCTTATCGGTAGCGGTAGCAGATTGCACACCGATTTTAGTTTATGATGCTAAAAATCAAGCAGTTGCCGCCATTCACGCTGGTTGGAAAGGAACGGTTTTGGATATCACCGCAAAAACCATTCAAAAAATGACCCAAGATTTCAAAACTAATCCGAAAGATTGTTACGTATACGTAGGAACGTGTATTGACGAAAATTCTTTTGAGGTTGGAGAAGATGTGGCGGCAATGTTCACTTATGATGTGAAACGCTTAGACAAAACTGGAAGAAAACCCAAATTTTTTGTGGATTTAAAGAAAGCAAATCTCATGCAATTATTAAAATGCGGTGTTCCTGAAAATCAAATTGAAGTATCTCCGTTTTCCACCGTGTTAAACAATGATTTTTATTTTTCTCATCGAAAAGAAAAAGGCCTCACGGGTAGGATAATTGTAATGATTGGGGTAAAAAAAGACAAAGTTGCTTAGAAATTTTACACCCGTGAATTATAAGGTAGTAAGTATTAGCAGATCCTTGAAAGGTCGAGTTTCTTCCCGATGATTTAAAAAATTTTCGGGAAGTTTGCATTCGAAGGCAAAGCGAAATTTTAATAGTGTTTTCAACCAAAATGATAGAAATTTACTCTGAACGATTAATACTTGTACCACTTGATAATCAGCTACTTATGGTGTGGAAAACCGAAGGGAGAAATGAAATGGAAAGGATTTTAGGACGAAAACCTTCTCATTGGCTCATGTCGGATTTCGACCGCATTGAAACAGAAGATGCGCTCTTAAATTTCTGGATTCCGATGACGACAGCACGTCAGGGAGACTTCTTTTGGTTCACTAATTGGGATATTGTTTTGGTATCGGAAAATATTTCTATTGGTGGTATTGGATTTGCTGGCTTTCCTGATCAAGAAGGCGTTACGATGGTGGGTTATTTCATTGATGGTAATCATCGTGAAAAAGGATACGCCACAGAAGCGCTAAATTGTTTAATTAATTGGGCAAAGTTAGAACCTGCGCTAAAGACCATCATTGCGGATACGCCATTTTTTAATTTTCCATCGCAAAATGTCCTTAAAAAAGCAGGATTCAAAGAATTTTCTATTGGAGAAACGATACATTTGAACGAAAAAATCCAGACTAAAAACTGGAAATTGGTGGTGCGGGGATGAAGTAAAACTACTTATTCCGCATATTCTCAGGCGAAATTTTCTTTTTTGAAATGGTAAAATACGTGCCAATCGAACTTATACGGTTGGCGGATGAAATTATCGAGTTACGAGTTGCCCGTCTGCTGACTAACGATAATCATAAATTCTTTTTGAACCTAAAACATTATCAACTGACAAATAAATGAGCACAAAATTTCCTTATTTATGATAAAATTACAGTATTTTGGTTAACCTCTGAGCATGTTTTCATAATTTTTGTTGTTAATGATTTGAAATAATTTCTTTGTTTTGATGAATCAAAAATATTTCAAAGCTTCAATTAAAAGAATTCCTTTCCGACGAACTATAGGTTTTTGGGTGTGTATTATTGGATTTGAAGAATGAATTTTGGAAGACTGAGATTTTGTTTTTAGTTTTAATAATTTATACCTCTTCTATGCACAGACTCATCATTTTATTTTTTATGTTGGGAGCAAATATCTCCCACAAAGAAACCATCAGATCAATTGAAATATCGTACCAAACCAGATGAACGCAAAAATTTTTGCACATTACTTCGGACAGTATTGAGGTAAAGATTAATGACAAAATCAGGCAATACAAAAGGACTAATATTCAATGGAAAAGGATACTCAAAACCTTTGAGCAAGTGAAATTAAGTGAGATTGCTAGACTCAAAAGACCAAGCTCAAAGTCATTTCACGATGGTGCTCTCATTTCTCAATTGAAAGTTGTGACGAATCTCAAAGAATATAAATCCGTTAATTTTGACCATGATGGTTCGCCAACTAACCTATCAAAACCAATTAATGCGATGAAATAAACTTTGATTGGCACTGAAAATAAGGGTAATTTTTAAAACTATTTCCACTAAAAAAACAAACTGTCATGAACAAAATTCGTCTTCTCATCACTGTTTTTTTGTTGGTATCGTGTCAAAAAAAACAGGAAGCAAAAAGTGAAGTAAAGAATTATGTCGATTCTGTAAGTACCGATGTTAAAGTTGCGGAAATTCCTTCGGAAAGCGACCTTTTGGAAAGCGATTTAGCTAAAAAATGGTTAAGCTACAACATAGAAAATAATTTCAAAACGCCTGATGGTTTGATGGATTCTATTTGTACTAAAAAGTACGCTGAATATAAATCTGACGCCATTGGGGTTGATTATGGTGGCGGACTAACCCCTAAAGCTTTTGAGAAGAAATGGAGAGGTAAATTTGACTTAAAACACGCTGGGATAGGAACAGGTTTTTTAATTTCGGGTCAAGATTGGACAAAAATAAAAGTAAAAAAATGCGAATTATCTCCCATGAAATTAAAAGAAGGCTACCTTTTTGAAACTATTATTGAAGACGTGGGTGCTACTACTAAGACCCTTTATAAACGAGACATCAAAGTTATTCCTTCGGGAAACTTTTTTTTGATTTCGGATGTATTGGAGTATTAATTTATTCGTGTTAAGTACGACATCTTTTTGAAGGATGTCGTACTTTTTAAATATTTTTTATTCCTTAAACACCTCATTCATTTTCGCTCGATCAAATTCTCCTTCATTATTTGCCAACCAGACCGTAGCAACGCCATTACCGATAAAATTTGTAATTGCCCGTGCTTCCGACATAAATCTATCCACACCCAAAAGCAGTGCCAAACCTTCCACGGGAATTACTTTTATTGCCGTCAACGTAGAAGCCAACACAATAAAACCACTACCCGTAACACCCGCTGCCCCTTTTGAGGTTACCATCAAGATTCCGATAATGGTTAGTATTTGTTGCAGATGCAAGTGAACATTGAAGACTTGGGCTAGGAAAATAATGGCCATTGAAAGGTAAATCGTTGTGCCGTCTAAATTGAAGGAATAACCCGCAGGAACGACCAATCCCACAACAGATTTTGAACATCCCATTTTTTCTAATTTTTGCATTAATGAAGGCAATGCGGCCTCGGACGAGGATGTTCCTAACACAATCAATAATTCTTGTCGGATATATTTCAGAAACTTCCAAAGGTTGATTTTGTAGGTTCTCAAGATAAAATACAGAACTAGAAAAATGAATACTGCCATCGTACAATAGACCGTTACCATCAGTTTTCCCAGAGGGAAAAGCGTATGAATTCCGTATTTACTGATGGTGAATGCCATTCCTCCAAATGCGCCAATGGGTGCCAGATACATCACTTTATGTAATGCCCAGAAGATTTTTTTGGAAATGGGAGCAAGAAAATCTACTACTTTTTGTCTGCCCGAATAATTACTCAAAACAATTCCCGTCACGATTGCTAGCAATAAAACTTGCAAAGTGGCATTATCTAAAAAGAATTTCATCCAACTAAAACCTACTTCGGCAGACTTAGTATATTTTGAAATATCACCACCCTTGATTTCGGAAGTAACCACACCATCGCCTGGGCGAATGATGTTGGCAATGATAACACCGATGAAAAGGGCAACCGTTGTTACGACCTCAAAATATACTAAGGCTTTCGCTCCTACTTTTCCAACTTTTTTTAAATCGCCCATCGAAACAATGCCCAAAGTGATGGTTAGAAAGATGATAGGGCAAATGAATAATTTTACTACACTAATAAAAATACTACTCAGAAATTCGCTGAACGTGGTTTTTATTTCGAATTCAGAAAAATAGAGACTAAATTTTATTGGTTTTTCTAAGACTGCTTGTAGCGCAAATGAAGGATGAAAATGCCCCAATAAAACACCCGCAGTAATGGCGGTTAGGACCCAAAAGGTTAGATTTTTAAAAATGTGCTTCATCTATTTTAATTGTGGGTTATGAGTTGGATAGCTTAAATATAGTATAAATAAACTGATTTAAAATATTTGCCTTAAATTATTTGATAATCTAGGGGCGGAGGCGCTTTGCCATACGCCCGTAGGATTTGGCTATCATCAATTGCAAGAACCCCAAATATTTTAGCCCTCCCAAGCGAGTGAAACGCTTGAAAGGGCTAAATTTACGACACTACTGGCAATTATTTTACTGCACGTTATTATTTTCTTTCGCTTTTTCCTGTTCTTTCGCTCGCTTTTTGAAAAAACCTTTTAATAAAAAATTATGCTGAACTGCCTCTAAATCATCGTTTAGTTTTGAACTACTCGATTGTAAATTCTGAATCATTCCTTTTAGGGAATTAGCCGTTGCCGAATCATTCAACATCAACCCCACTGGGCTATCATTTCTGTTTAATCGGTCGCTAACCGATCTTAAATTGACCGTAAATTTATTCAAAGAACTGGCGGCATTTTGCAATTGTGTAACCGTCCCCACGATTTTATTATAGGCAACACTGTCGTTGGCAAGCATGTTGATAGAATTCGTTGGCTTTTTAAAATTGCCTGAAAGCCGCTCAAAATCTCCCAATACACTTTTCCCGGACAATTAAGCCGATTTGAAATTATCTACCGTTTCTTGCAGATGGTTAATGGTAGTCGCCAATTTTAGACCTAAAGCTGGGTCATTAACAAGTTTTCCTAAAATGCCATCTCCAGCGTCAATTTTCTTGCTGATCCTTTTAAAACTGGCCGTAATTTCCACTAAATTTTTATTGTTTACTTGTAAAGTTGCCAACATATCATCGGTGCTCATGCCGTTTTCAACTTTCAATAAATCATTTTTTACAACTAGCAGCACCTTTTTATTTCCCCCATAAATAACGACGATTTTATTGCCAATCAAGCCATCTGAGCCAATTTTTGCCAATGCGTTTTTGTGAATGTGCGATTCTGCGTCATTCTCAATACTCATTAATACTTTTACTTGTGAATCGCCGAAAAATTCAATTTTTTTTACCGTTCCAATTTTCACGCCTGAAAACAAAACATTAGCGCCAATTGCCAAGCCACTGACATCATTAAAAATAGCATTCAAGGCAAATGTTTTTACAAATGCTTTTTTCTGCCCACCCAATGTATAAATGGTTACCACAAGAATTGCTAAGCCAAGGATGATAAAAATTCCAACAATTACTGGTCGATTATTTTTCATTTGTTATATTATTTTCGGTAAAGTTATAATCGTAAAAAGCCTTGATATAGGCTTCATCTGAACTGAAAACTTCGTTAAAACTACCGATTTTTAGAAATTTCCCTTCGGATAGAACTGCCACTTTATTCCCCGTTGTTTTGGCACAAGTCAGGTCATGAGTAATAATAATTGAACTGGTTTTGTAATCTTGCTGAACTTTCAAAATCAAGTTGTTTACCTCGATGCACGTGATTGGGTCTAGCCCAGAGGTAGGTTCGTCATAGAGCATAATTTCGGGTTTTAGGATCAACGTCCGGGCAATGCCAATCCGTTTTTTCTGTCCTCCCGACAATTCAGAGGGCATTTGGTTAATTGTTTGGGGTAAGCCAACGTCATTCAGAACAGAATCGATAGCGTCATTTACTTCTTTATCGTTTAATTCTCGTCGGTTTCTTACCAAGGGAAATTTAAGATTTTCTCGCACGCTCATACTATCATACAGAGCACTACTTTGAAAAGAAAAACCAATTTTAAGGCGCAATGCTTGCAAGTCTTCCTCGTTCAATTTATCAACTTCTTGACCAAGCACTTTTACTAAACCACCATCAGGCTTTAGAAGACCCGAAATGATTTTTATCAAAACGGATTTTCCACTTCCAGACCGCCCCAAAATGGCAATATTTTCTCCTGCTTTCATTTCCAGATTAACCCCATCAAGTACATGGACCTGTCCGAAAGACTTTTTCAACTCTTTAAGAGAAATTACCATTTCTCGCTTGTCAATTTGCACGTTTTCTTTGTTCATTAAACACAATTTACATTATCTATTTGCTTAAACTGCAATGACTTTTAATCAATTGAATTGCTTAAAAACAATAGCTTAAAGCTATCCTATTTACTTAAAATTATTAAGCACTTGAACAATCAATAACTCTTCAACAAAAATCAAAAACATAGAAAATACCACGGCAAGATTCGCTGCCCTTCCAACGCCTTGTGTGCCATTCTGAGCGTAATAGCCTTGATAGCAGCCCGCAACGCCAATCGTAAAACCATAACAAAGTGCTTTGAAAAGTGATGAAAATATATCTTTAAATTCAATTGATTTAAAGGCGCTAATAAAAAAGCTCGTAAAGCTGGTCAATTCGTTTGAATGAACATTTAGATATGCCCCCATCATTCCCACCAAAGCCGTATACAAAACCAGGACAGGCATCATAAACGTGATGGCTAAAATGCGACTTACGACCAAGAACTTGAAAGGATTTGTGGCAGATACCTCCATGGCATCGATCTGTTCTGTCACTTTCATAGAACCCAATTCTGCCCCAATGTTTGAACCTACTTTTCCCGCCGCAATCAAAGCGGTGATGAGCGGTGCCATTGTTTTGATAATGGCAATTGAAACCAGAGAAGGCAGCCACGAAGCTGCCCCAAATGCCGATAAAGAGGGGCGTGACTGTTTTGTAAAAACGGTTCCAGTAATAAAACCCGTTACTGAAACTAATAATAATGTTTTATAGCCAACTGCATAGCACTGGTTAATGATCTCTCTCCATTCGAAGGGTGTTGAGAATGATTCTTTAAAAAATCGGATGATAAAACTGTATAAATCATACAAATCCTCAAAAAAACCGTCGATACCTTTTGAAATTAAATACTTTTTTGTGGCAGTAATTTCTGATTTTTTAGCGGTTGGTTCCATGTTATTTTTATGCATTAATTTTTTCAAAATCTGTGGTATCGGCTTGTATACACCACAACAATTCCTTGATAAATACCTTGGCTAATTTATCCGTAGCAACTTGATCTTTCGGTACGCCTTTTTCATCGTAGTTTTCAGCCACTTTTGGCACTGAAAACATCTCGGTAATCGTCCAAGCTTTCATTTTCCAGAGCGTAAATTGCAAAGAAATTAACGCTTGATTTCCAGCAAACAATCCATCCGATACCGTTACAATCCCCGTTGGTTTATGCCGCCATTCCTCATACAACACATCCATCGCATTTTTCAAACTGGCAGGATACCCTCCATTATATTCAGGCGTGACGATAATAACACCGTGGGCAGAATCAATTTTCTTGGCAAATTCAAGCGTTTGGGCATCAGGATTTTTCTGGATCTTCAATTTTTCATCAAAAAGAGGAAAACGATAGGCTCTTAAATCAATAATTTCAGTGGATGCTATCTGGTTATTGACTAAATATTTATCAAAATATAGAGCAACACGATGACTCTTACGATCGGGCCTAATACTAGCAGAAATAATGGCGATATGGGACATAATTAAGATTTGTTTAGCAAAATTATTGAAAGCGGATTTCTTAAAGCAAATTTTGTTTTTTTTCGGTTGGGAAGTATTACATGATAATCCAAAAGAATTATATCATTCACACATTTGAAGAAGATTAGAAAATGTGCAGGAAGTCAAAATATTCATATTTGTGTACAAAAACCCAAAACAGTAAAAGTCCTATTTTCGCTCAAGGTGGCTCTCAAAATCTTGAAAGCTTTGGTCATTTGATTTTCGATGTTTTTTTCTGAAGTACTCATTTTTTCAGGAATTTCACGTTGAGAAAGTCCAATTCTTTTAAGAAAAAAACTTCTCTTCAGCGTTCTGGAAGAAATTTCAAGGCATTGTGCTAAGCTTCATTCAATTCATCGAAAGCAACGGCTTGCGCCGTGAAGTTATCATCATCCGCATCAGGGTTAAGACCATTGGAATACTTTTCAAAGAGATTATTTTTCTTGTATCGAGCGATAACAAGGTATTTTACGGAAGAAAAAAGGTAGAATTAAATCGTACTAGAAATGCACAAAACGGCTCGACGTTCTCGTAAGGAATTAAAAATTCTGGTAAAAGCGCTTCTGTCAATGCTCTATTTTGCAACCTTTTATAAACGGCACCGTAGCGTTTGGAGAAGTATTTTTGATACAAAAAATCAAAAGACCGAACATCATCCTAGGCGAGATGTTCGAGAATCTGGAAATCGGTATCAAAAGTGGCGTTAAACCTTTTTACACAAATTAAATACAATTTATTAGTATTATATTCATACCTTGAGGGTATTGTCAGAAAAAGCTAAAAAATTTGTTCACGGCTTTGAGAAGGATTACTTTTAAAGTATGCTCAAAATCTTTTAGATTTTGAGCATACTTTAAAAGTAATTAAATTTCATATCATATTGATAATCAATAAATTAATCAAAATTAAGATCTTGCTTACTGAATAAATTCTTGCGATTTCTAAATAATTATGCAATTTTTGTATATGTATCTTTGTTTGTAAAATACAAATACCCATATAATTTTAATTACCTTAACAGCACTATTAACCGTATAAAATAAGCATGGCAGAGCATACCAAGTGCCTCATTATAGGCTCAGGACCCGCAGGTTACACCGCAGCAATTTATGCCTCAAGGGCAGGTTTAAATCCAATTATGTACCAAGGGCCACAACCCGGAGGCCAATTAACGATAACTAATGATGTAGAAAATTTTCCTGGCTATGCTGACGGAATTCAAGGGCCGGAAATGATGCAAGACCTTGAAAAACAGGCTCGTAGATTTGGAACGGATGTTCGATACGGCATGGCGACTTCAGTAGATTTTCATTCTACACCCAAGAAAATTTTCATTGACGACTCGCACGAAATCCACGCCGAGTCCGTTATTATTGCCACGGGCGCTTCGGCAAAATGGCTTGGACTACCTTCCGAAGAAAAATATAATGGCCGTGGTGTTTCAGCCTGTGCCGTCTGTGACGGATTCTTCTTTCGTAATCAAGAAGTAGCGATTGTTGGTGGTGGCGATACCGCCGCTGAAGAAGCAACTTATTTGGCGAATTTGTGCTCGAAAGTACACATGATAGTTCGTCGTGATGAATTACGTGCTTCACAGATTATGCAAAAGCGTGTAACTTCAAATCCTAAAATTCAGATGCACTGGAATTCTCAGACTGAAGAAATTTTTGGAGATGACAGCGGCGTGACTGGCGTAATGATAAAAAACCACATTACTAATATTGAAACGGTTTTACCAATTACAGGTTTCTTTGTGGCGATTGGCCACAAACCTAACACGGGTATTTTTAAAGAATTTTTAGACATGGATGAAGCTGGTTATCTGATTACTGAAAAAGGTTCAAGTCGTACTAACATTGAAGGTGTTTTTGCCTCTGGGGACGCACAAGACCACATTTATCGTCAAGCTGTTACGGCAGCAGGTACGGGTTGTATGGCAGCTTTAGATGCGGAAAGGTGGTTGGCGGAACAGGAGGATTAACGACAAGATTTATGAAAAAGATGAAAAGCATATTACTTTTTACATTTTGCGTGGGCACGTTTTCAGTTTTTGCGCAGGAGTCTGGGAGTTTCAAAAAAAATCCTAAGATTAATATTAAGAACAATACGGGTCTGTACAAAGAAAAGGAGAGAAAAGACGAAATATTGGATGAGTTACCAAAACTTAAATTCAATAACGCTTACGAAACAGAAACGACGATCGAAGCTCCAGCGGCGGTTGCGGCCTCTAATAAATATGTGCCTACAAAAGCATTAAATCCTTCCGTAAGTAGTTTCGACACTACTTCAATTGATGAACGAGAACCACTCATCATTGAAATTGAAGAAGAAACTCGTCCTGAAGGGAGTGACGATTTTGTGTCGGTAGCAACGTATTATTCCATTTGGGATGCTACAAATATTGACCCTTACGGAATCGAACCCAAAGATTTTGATGATGTGATTGATGTTGAATTGTATAGCAAAGCCCAAGGACGTTTCTGGTCAGTACCCAATAATTCACCAAAATTAACTTCTAATTTTGGGCCACGATGGGGAAGACTGCACGCAGGCGTTGATATTGATTTAGAAACTGGCGACCCTGTCTATTCAGCTTTTGATGGTATCGTTCGGGTTTCTGGATATAACAACGGTGGCTACGGTAATTTTATGGTTGTTCGCCACTATAACGGAATCGAAACTTTATATGGTCATCTCTCTCGTAAAAACCTTGAGTCAGGTGCCTATGTGAAAGCAGGCGACCAAATAGGCTTGGGGGGTAGTACTGGAAGAAGTACGGGTTCGCATTTGCACTTTGAGACTCGTTATGAAGGAAATCCTTTTAATCCTACGTACGTTTTTAACTTTTCAGGCACTGGGTCAGAACCTGTTGGAGACCATTTATTAATTTCTGCTAGGGTTTTTGATACCTATGGTTTGGCGTTACGAAACGAGTACGGAGATGCCGGTAATAAAGTAATGACTCGCAGAACTGCTTGGACAACGGCTCATTATGGCGATACACTTTATTCTATTGCAAATCGTGCCGGAATTTCAGTGGAGAGATTAGCTAAAATGAATGGCATGAGAAATTCTTCGAATTTAAGAGCAGGAAGACGTTTAAGAATTCAATAATTATTAAAGATAAAGTTTATGGAAAAATGGGTGAGTGAGATCTAATAGTCTTGATCACTCATTTTTTTATTGTTACTATTCTCGCTAATTTATGTTCTTAACTTTTTTTGCATAAAATTAATATGATGAACCTTCAAAATTAAACCTGAAAAAATACTTATGAAATTAGATATACTGGTAATGGCTGCGCATCCAGACGATGCCGAGTTGGGCTGTTCAGGAACCATTTGCTCACACATTGCCCAAGGCAAAAAAGTAGGAATTGTCGACTTTACTCGTGGCGAATTAGGCACACGTGGAACACCCGAGATGCGGTTGGCAGAATCTGCCGAAGCCACAAAAATTATGGGAATCCATGCCCGTGAAAATTTAGGTTTTAGAGATGGCTTCTTCGTAAATAATGAAGAACATTTGATGAAATTGATTCGTCTTATAAGACGTTACCAGCCCGAAATGGTATTGGCAAATGCTTACCATGACCGTCATCCAGATCATATAAAAGGTTCTGAACTAGCCGTGGATGCGTGTTTTAAATCGGGTTTGAGGATGGTTGAAACCTTTGAAGATAATGGAGAGCCACAACAGGCATGGCGACCTAAAAATATTTATCATTATATCCAAGACCGCTATCTTATTCCGGATTTTATCGTCGACATTTCTGATTTTTGGGAACAAAAAGAAGCATCAATCAGAGCGTTTAAAAGTCAGTTTTACGACCCAAGTTCGGTTGAACCAGAATCTTATTTGACTTCGCCCGCTTTCTTGAAATTTTTGGAAGCTCGTAATCGTGAAATGGGTCACGCCATTGGCGTAGAATTCGGCGAAGGTTTTACGAGCTACAAGAAAATAGGGGTTAAAGATTTGGAAAGTTTGATTTAAAAAGAGATAATTTTCAATGCTCAATGTTCAAATAATTCCGAAGTTATATTTATCGGTTATGCACTTGAAAATTGAGGGTTGAAATTGAAAATTATCATTAATTTAGCTAAGGCGATAGTCTCTCAATCTTCCAATCTCCTTTTTCCAACAAAGTATAAGCAAAGCGGTCGTGCAAACGTGATGGGCGACCTTGCCAAAATTCAATATAATTTGGAACGAGTCGGAAACCACCCCAATGCGGTGGCCGTGGAATTGGTTGGTCGCCAAATTTTTCGATTAAATATTTTTCTCTTTCTTCCAAAATTTCACGTTCTCCAATTACCATACTTTGGTTTGAGACCCAAGCGCCAATTTGACTTCCTCTCGGGCGACTATTAAAATAGGCATCTGATTCCTCCGCCGATACTTTTTCTATTAATCCCTCAATTCTCACTTGACGCTCCAATTCAGCCCAAAAAAAAGTGAGACAAGCATTAGGATTTTCCGCTAATTCTGTTCCTTTACGACTCAAATAATTGGTATAAAATATAAAGCCATTGTCCAAACCTTTCAACAAAACGATTCTACCGGAAGCTTTGCCCTCAGTGGAAACTGTCGAAAGCAAAAGGGCATTTGGTTCAAGTAATTGGCCTGCTACGGCTTCATCAAACCACTCTTGAAATTGTTCGATGGGCGTATTCGCAACGTCTTTTACGTCTAAACTGCCTTTGGTATAATTCTCACGAAGAGCGGCTATTTCTGTTTGTGTCATTTTGTTTTTTGTATGTTAGCGTAAAACTACTGCTTTTGGCATTCTTAAAACCTAACAAATATCATTTAATTCCCTTTCAACATTTTAACAAAGTCATCTTCGTATTGTTTCAAAGCCTTCAATAAAACTTGAAGTTCAGCGTATTCTGATGTGCCTTTTTTAGCATTGAAAATAGCATCTGCTCGGTCGGATGCTTTTTCATATTCTGATTCGTTTTTTATCTCTTTCATGAAATGTATTTTTTGGAGTTACAAAAATACAAAAGCCCACGGATTATTTTATTCGTGGGCTTTTGCTTATTCTTTAAAAATAATTTCTATAACAACTCAAAAACCCGCTCCATACTCACCGCAAACCCAATTTTCTCACGGAGCTCTGAAATCGGTAAACGTTCCTGCTCCATCGAATCACGGTGGCGAATGGTTACCGTTTCGTCTTCCATGGTTTGATAATCTACCGCAATACAGTAAGGCGTTCCAATCAAATCTTGACGAGTATAACGCTTT
>Ga0114959_10000995_pt1 | contig 25892 bp, 22 predicted proteins | sample C_130625_EF_Meta_FD_87317 | JGI IMG/M metagenome (GOLD analysis project Ga0114959, IMG submission 87317) | Freshwater microbial communities from Lake Croche, Canada to study carbon cycling - C_130625_EF_MetaG | ecosystem: Environmental > Aquatic > Freshwater > Lake | place: Lake Croche, Canada... | reverse complement strand
TTTGGGCCGGTCATCAAGGTTCTGCCCAAGGCCAACATTTGCTGTTCGCCTCCGCTCATTTGGGCGGCGACGCGGTCCAGCATGCCCGCCAATGCAGGGAATAAATTCAAGACCGCTGCCAAATCAAGCGCTGACTTAGCCGGCGGGCCAGGGGCCACAATCATCAGGTTCTCGCGCACTGTCAAGCCGGTGAACAAGCGACGGTCTTCCGGCACATAGCCGACACCGGCCTGTGCACGCTGGTGAGGTGGCCAATGGGTCATGGGGCAACCTTGCCAAGTCACTTGCCCCTGCATCTCGGGCAGCAGGCCCATGATCGCTTTGAGCAAGCTGGATTTGCCCGCCCCATTAAGACCTTGCAACACCACCAATTCCCCGGATCGAACAACCAAGGAGACATCAAACAAGGCTTGAACCTGTCCATAGGCTGCGCTCAAAGCGTGGACTTCAAGCATGGTGAACCCCTGCGAAAGGGGGCACTTGAAAATGCTGACCCAAGTAGCGTTGCCGCACCAAGGCGTTTTGGGCAATTGACTCGGGCGTGCCCTGCGCGGCCAACTCACCATCGATCAGCACCAACACCCGGTCGGCCACACCAAACACAGCGTCCATGTTGTGCTCGGTGTAAAGCACCGTGACTTGCTGGGTAAGAGAAGCCATGACCGAGCGGACCAGGGCCATCATGGCGCCTCTTTCTTGCGCACCCAAACCTGCAGCCGGTTCATCCAGCAACAACAGACCGGGTTGATGCGGCGGCAATCCGGCCAAGGCCATCGCCAACTCCAAACGTTTTTTGGCGCCGTAAGGCAATTGCCCCGCCAAAAGATGCGCGCTGTTTTTGAGCCCCACGCTGTCGGCCAAACCGGCGGCTGGCAATTTGGCCACAGGGTCCAAGCGGCGCAGCCCCGCCCGATGGGTTTGCGCCAGCGCAGAATTTGAACCCCGCCAGACCAACTGGATATTTTGCAAAACAGTCAGGGCATCAAAAGTTTGTGCCACTTGAAATGTGCGCGCCACACCGCGTTGCAAACGCTGTGTGGCCGTTAAACCATCGAGTGACTCGCCATGCCAACGCACATGCCCTTGGGTGGGCCATTGTTGCCCCGCCAAACAAGCAAAGCAGGTCGATTTGCCAGCACCGTTCGGCCCAATCAAGGCCACGCACTCACCAGCCGCCACTTCAAAGCTGATGCCTTTAAGCGCCTGTACTCCCGCATAATTTTTGAACAAATTATCGACTTGCAATGCACTCATGATTTGACGCTGCCTGCCTGCACTGGACGACGCGAAGTCCATTGCCAGCCCAAGACACCTTGGGGTGACAGGACCATCAACAGCATGATCAAAACGCCCAATACGCCGTGCCAGTAAGCCAACTGGCGCCCCAATTCGGCGCCCGCCCAGGTGAGCAACACGCTTCCCACAGCCGCGCCCCACAAGTGGTGCAGACCGCCCAATAAAATCACCAACAAGGCGTCCACGGATGTCGAGACCGATGCCACAGAAGGAAAAACAGCACCCTTGGCTGCGGCCCACAACCCGCCTGCCAAACCTGCTGTGCAGGCACTCAGCACAAACATATGGTAACGCCAGAGCTCCAAAGGCAAGCCACTGGCCTGCGCGCGCTGGGGCGCGTCGCGCCCCGCTTGCAAACCCATGCCCCAGACCGATTGCGACAGGGCCGACAAACCGTTGATGGCCAAAAGGCACAAGAGCACCAAGCCCCAACCCAAGGCGTTGCGTTGGTTCGGGGCGACCAGATGCAATCCGATCAGGCCATTGTCTCCACCTGTCAATGCCACCCATTGGGTCAATCCGGCCCACACCGTTTGAGCCAGCGCCAAAGACAACATGGCCAGATAGACACCTCGGCTGCGCAGGACCAAAGCACCAAACAGACTGGCCACCGCGCCTGCACAAAAGACGCCAGCAGCCAGGGCGGGAAATAAGGACCAGCCCCATTTCAAGTGCGTCAGGGCAGCGCCATAAGCGCCCAAGCCCAAATACGCTGCATGACCGAAACTCACCAGCCCGCCCAAGGCCATCATCAACTGCAAACTCAAACCAAAAAGGAACAATATCAGGGTGTCCTCAGCCAAGGATTGGCCATAGTCTCCCGTGCCCTGAGCGATCCACCACAAGGCCAATATCAGCAGACCCAGCACCAGGTGGGCTGTGCGCGAAGTCGGCCAGCGTCTGAAAACCTGAATGGCTTCACGCACAGGGGCCGCAGTGCTGTGCCCACGCAAACCTTCAGGGCGCCAAATCAAGACTGCCGCCATGGTCAGGAACACCAACACCAGTGTGGCCTGGGGCCAAAAACTCAGGCCCAGCGCATGCACCAAACCAATCAAAACAGCTGCGCCAAAAGCACCGCTGACGCTGCCAAGGCCTCCGGTGACCACCACCACAAAAGTCTCCACCACCACGTTCATGTCCATTTGCAAATTCGCAGGTTCTCGCGGCAGTTGCAGCGCCCCTGCCAAACCGGCCAAACCGCAACCCAAGATGACCACACCCAGCATCAAAGGCGCAGGGTTCACGCCCATCGCGCCCAAAATTTCAGGGTCTTGTGTGGCGGCTCGCACGCGCCTGCCCCACAGGGTTCGGGTCAACAGCAAGTGCAAGAGCCACCAGACCACAGGCCCCAATACCATGGTCACGCATTGCCACAGCGGAAAGAATTCCCCGCCAATCTCCACAGACCCTTTGAGGCCAGGGAATCGCGGCGCAAAAACCTCCGCAGGTCCCAAGGCAAAACGCATGGCATCGTGCATGGCCAATGTCAGGCCAAAGGTGGCCACCAATTGGTAAATTTCGGGCGCACTGCGCATGCGCCGAAGCAGCAGCAACTCGGCTACAGCGCCTGCCAGCGCGGCCAAGACCGCCCCCAAAAGAATGGCCAGCGCATACAAGGCCGGGCTTTGGGACCAAGCGGGAAACCAATCAGTGACCCAATGCGCGCTGAACAAAGCCCCCAACATGAAAAAGCTGCCATGTGCAAAATTCACCATCCGAGTCACGCCAAAGATCAGCGTGAGTCCTGAGGCCATCAAGAACAAGGTGGTTGCGTAACTCAACCCATTCAAAATTTGAATGACAAACAAGCTCATCCGAAGCGTCCGCAGCAGGGTTGAGTCAGCACCCGATGACCCGCATCATTCCACCCAATGAGTGAAGGACTCGGCATCTACACGGGTGGTTTGGTAGGTATTGACCAAGGCAGATTCATCGGCATAACCCAAGGACATCCCGCAGACGAGCATGTCGTTTTCACCTGCACCGATGTGCGGCAAGATGATTTTGCTGAAGCTATTCCATGCCGCCTGCGGGCAGGTATGCAAGCCGCGAGCGCGAGCGGCAACCATGATGTTCTGCAAAAACATGCCGCAGTCCAGCAAACTGCCCCGCCCCATGACGCGATCGATGGTGAACATCAAACCTACGGGTGCGTCAAAGAATTTGAAGTTGCGCTGGTGCTGTGCGTGCATTTTTTCGCGGTCACCCTTGCCGATGCCCAGCACACCGTACAAGCCAAAACCACATTCGCGGCGGCGGTCAATATAAGGGCTGACCCATTGGGTGGGGTAGTAGTCGTAGGCCTCGGCATACTCTTTGGACAACGCAGGATTGGCCGCCATGGCGTCATGCGCCGCGCAGACTTTGCTGACTAAGGCGTCTCGGCTCGCACCTTGCAGAACATACACATTCCAAGGCTGGGTGTTGGTGCCACTCGGCGCACGGGCAGCCACCCGCAACAGATCTTCCAGTACCTCACGCGCCACCGCGCGAGCCTCAAAGGCGCGGGCTGAAAAGCGGCTCACTATGGCGGCATCTACGCTGGCAGGGTCTTGAATGCGGGTGCTGACTTGCGCCATATGAATTTGAGCTCTATTCATTTGAGTTGGTCCAAAACAGATTGAAATTCGGGGGCCAAAGGCAGGGGGCGGCGGGTGAGCCGGTCCACGTAAACGTGAACAAAATGGCCTCTCGCGGCGGTCAAGGGCTCTCCCTGGGCAAACAAGCCCACCTCATACCGCACACTGGAGATGCCTTGATGGGCCACTCGAATGCCAGCCTCTATGGTTTGCGGAAAAGCCAAGGGCGCAAAATAATTGCATTGGGTTTCGACCACCAAACCGATCGCGGCTCCGTTGTGTATGTCCAGCACGCCATGCTCAATCAAGTGGGCGTTTACGGCGGTATCGAACCAACTGTAATAAACCACGTTGTTCACATGGCCGTAAGCATCGTTGTCCATCCAGCGGGTGGTGATAGTGCGGAAAACGGGATAAACCGTTCTAGGCAAAGCTTGGGGTTTGGTCGCAGTCATAGAGTGAGATTTTGCCAGCGTTCCCAATACGCTAGCGCCACCGCCAAGGTGTTGACTTGCACTTGCACGGTGGTCTCAATGTCTCTGCCGTAACCGCCAGCCATACACATGGCCAAAGGTATACGCCGCTGAAAAGCCCAATCTATGACCGCACGGTCCCGGGCCATCAAGCCGTCGTAGCTGAGTTTGAGCCGGCCCAAGCGGTCGCCCTCATGCGGATCGGCCCCCGCCAGGTAAATCACCAGTTCGCTGTCAAAGCGATGCCCCAGGGTTTCCAAGGCCTGGTGCAAGGCGGCCAGATAAGCGTCATCGTTGGTGCCATCGGGCAAATCCACATCCAGATCACTTTGGACTTTGCGAAAAGGAAAATTCTTTTCACCATGCATCGACAAGGTGAAGACGCTCGTGTCGTTGGCAAAAATTTCGGCTGTTCCATTGCCCTGGTGAACATCCAGATCGATCACGGCCACAGGCATCACCCGTTTGGTCTGCCGAAATCGCTCAGCCTGCATCAACCGGGCTGTCACCGCCGCATCGTTGAATACACAAAATCCACCGCCTTTGTCCGCACAGGCATGGTGGGTCCCACCCGCCAAGTTGGTCGCAATGCCCTGTGTCAGTGCAGCGCGGGCAGCCGCGACCGTGGCACCGACGGAGCGGCGCGAGCGCTCAACCATCGCCTCGCTCCAGGGGAACCCAATCTCGCGCTGCAATTGCGCCGTCAATGTTCCCGTGCAAACGGCTTGGATGTAAGTGGGAGAATGGGCCAGGGCCAACTCACCATCGGTCGCAGCTGGCGCTTGTGTCATCTGCAAGCCTGTCAATTCATGGCTTAAGCGATCTCGCAAGCGGCTGTACTTGCCCATTGGAAAGCGATGGCCTTGCGGAAGAGGCAGCACAAAATGGTCCGCGTAAAAAGCATGCATCAGCCATTGTGGCCGCGAATTTAGAAAGCCGCCTCTAAATTGCTGCATTGCAACAAAAAACCCTTGTTTTCCGTTCTGATTTCCGTAAAATCCTGTGCATGCTGCACTGCAACATTGACAGTGGACTCAAGACCCACACAGCGCAGATTTTTCAACTTTTTTTAATTTTTGGAGATTTTCATGATGACCGCAGAACAATTGATGGCTTCACACAAAGCCAATTTGGAAACTTTGTTTGGTTTGACCAGCAAAGCCTTTGAAGGGGTTGAAAAATTGGTCGAATTGAACCTGACTGCAGCCAAAGCTGCTTTGACAGATTCTGCACACACCACCCAAGCCAGCCTGAGCGTGAAAGATGCCCAAGAGTTGATGTCTTTGCAAGCCTCTTTTTTCCAGCCTTTGGCAGAAAAGACCGCCGCATACAGCCGTCACCTGTACGACATTTCGACGGGCACAACCAGCGAATTTGCCAAAGCTTTTGAGGCCCAAACCGCCGATGCGCAAAAACAATTTTCCAGCCTGATCGAAGGCAGCTTGGCCAACGCACCCACAGGCACAGAACCCGCTGTGGCGATGATGAAAAATGCTGTTTCTGCTGCCAGTACCGCTTTTGAATCCGTCCAAAAAGCCGTCAAGCAAGCAACAGCCATGGCCGAGACCAACTTCAATGCGGTCACCAGCCCAGCAAATGCCACCAAAGCACCTGCCAAAAAGCGTTAATTTGGATTTTCAATGGTCTCCTCGTATCGCTAGAGATCACCAGCTGATCCAGTGGTTCGCGAAGGGCTGATCGCAAGATCAGCCTTTTTTTTTCACAACGCCAACGTTTGAAAGCTCAGTGGCCTTGTTCGAATTGGAACAACATCTCCCGCAACCGCGGGACGAGTTTTTGCATCGCGCTGTAGCCCGCTTCGATCGAACGCCTGCGGGAGGTGAAGTCGGCACTCTTGACGCCAGTCAGTGGGGGGCGAACCACCAAGTTGGCCTCCTTGAGCCCATAGGCATTGATGCTTTTGCCCATGATGTTGAATGTTTGCATCAAAATTTGAAAAGTATCCCCAGCAGGATTGCCTTCGGGGTCAGTCGAAATATCCACCGCGATCACAAAATTGGCACCCATCTCACGCGCTTGTTTGACGGGCACTGGAGAGACCAAACCACCATCCACATACTCACGGCTGCCCACTTTGACGGGCTGAAACACGCCTGGTACGGCACTGGAAGCCCGCACCGCCGTGCCGGTGCTGCCGCGGCGAAATAACATGGCTTCTCCGCTTTGCAGGTCGGTCGCCACAATCCCCAGCGGCATTTTCATGTTCTCAATGACCTGACCGCCAACCTGCGTATTCACATAGCGGGCCAGCGCCTCACCGCGCAACGCACCCCGGTTCAAGATCGGAATCATCCAGTCGGTGATCTCGGCCTCTTCCATGCTGTCCGCTATTTTTTTGAGCTGCACACTGTTCTTGCCGCTCGCGTACAAAGCCGCGACCAAACTGCCGGCGGATGTACCGGCCACCAATTCAGGATAAATACCGGCCTCTTCCAAAGCCTGAATCACACCCACATGCGCAAACCCCCGGGCCGCGCCACCACCCAGAGCCAAGCCAATATGGGGGACTCTTTTCTCAGTCAGTGCGGGCAGTGCAGGTTGAGAGGGAGTGGATGTGGGCGGCAATGACACGCTGGCGCAGCCCACAAGGACAGCGACGACGGTGCCAAGCAAAGACACTCTGAGCCAAGGTAACAGGGACGACAAGTGAATAATTTTCATGGGCGCCTTAATGTGTGTGCGGCCGATCATAGATCAGCCTGTCAACCCTGTGAATTACTCACCGCAATCGGCTTTATCGCAATGCCCGCACTGGCCCGCACGGGCTTTGCGACCATGCCAACGCTGCCACAGAAATGCACAAGCCCAAGCCAAAATAACGGCGACCGCAACCCCATCGAGCCAAGGCATTCAAGCGCTCCAGTGCACGACGGTGCGGTAGGTCAACCATGAAGCGGCATAGGCCATGCCAAACAAATAGACCGCCATCAGGGCCGGTGCTCGCCAACCGCCCAACTCGCGGCGCACCGTGGCCAAGGTGGCCATGCATTGGGGGGCAAACACGTACCACACTAACAGCGACAAACCCGTAGCCAAAGACCATTGCGCGGCTATCACAGGAGCCAGTGCCGTTCCTACTGAGCTCGTGGTGTCAGACAAGGCGTACACAGTGCCCAAGGCGCTGACCGCCACTTCACGGGCAGCCAGTCCGGGGATCAATGCCACGGCAATTTGCCAGTTGAAACCAATCGGCTCAAACACCACGGCCAACACTTTGCCCAAGCGCCCAGCCAAGCTGTACTCGATGGGCGCACCAGCAAAGCCAACCGGCGCTACAGGAAAGCTCGACAAAAACCACAAAACAACCGTCAGCGCCAAAATGATGCCACCCACATTGCGCAAAAAGATGAGCGCGCGCTGCCACAAGCCCAGCGCCACATCGACCGGCCTGGGCCAGTGGTAGTCTGGCAACTCCATCATCAATTGGGCCGCAGGACCCACGCCGCGCCACAGCTTGATGACAGTGGCCACCAGGATGGCCGACACAATCCCCAACATGTACAAACCAAACAACACCAGACCTTGAAGTTGAAAGCCAGGCCCCACAGCAATGGCAGGAATGAAAGCACCGATCAGCAGCGCATAAACAGGCAGGCGGGCCGAACACGTCATCAGGGGCGCGATCATGATAGTGACCCAGCGGTCGCGCCGGTCGGCAATGCTGCGGGTGGCCATAATGCCCGGTATGGCGCAGGCAAAACTGGACAACAAGGGAATAAAAGAGCGTCCGGACAATCCAATGCTGCCCATCATGCGGTCAAGCAGCAAGGCAGCACGAGGCAAATAGCCTGACTCTTCCAAGACCAAAATGAAGAAAAAGAGAATCAAAATTTGCGGCAAAAACACCAAAACACTGCCAACACCCGCCAGGACTCCGTCAATCAACAAACTTTGAAGCAGGCCGGCAGGCATGGACTGTGCCAACAGCTCGGACAACCAAGCCACAGCGGCCTTCACCGCATCCATAGGGGCTTGCGCGCCTGCAAACACCGCTTGAAAAATCAAGAAAAGACAGCTCACCAAAATCAAACTGCCCCAGACCGGGTGCAATAAAACGGCATCGAATTTCAGGGACCAGTCATCGACCGGTTCGTCTTGCTCCAATCCCGCAGCCAGCATCCAGTGCTGCGATTGCATATCGTCACTCTCGGGCTCAACGGGGGCGGTCTGGGCGACCCAAACCAGCGGATCATCCAACACGGCGCGCAGGGGGTCAGCACCTTGAGCATTCACCGCCACGGTAGCCACCAAGGGCAATCCCAAAACCTGCTCCAAGCGCTTGACGTCTATTTGCAAACCGTTTGCTCGGGCACTGTCGACGCGATTGAGCACCACCACGAGAGGCAAACCCAAACCCCGCAACGACGACAACAGTCGCAAGCTGCGGCGCAGTCGGGTGGCATCCAGAACGGCCACAACCAAATCCGGCGCAGGCTCTTGCAAGCTCTCCCCTCGAACCACTTGACAGGCGACGGCTTCGTCTGCGGCACCGGGGTTCAAACTGTAGGTTCCTGGCAAGTCCAGCAGCGTGATGCTTTTGCCTTGTGCGGTTTTCATGAGGCCGCTCTTGAGCTCTACCGTAACGCCCGCGTAGTTGGCCACTTTCTGTTGACTGCCGGTCAACCGATTAAAAAGCGAAGATTTGCCGCAGTTCGGATTGCCCACCAAGGCCACCCGGCGTTGCCCCAAACGTGTCAAGTGAATGACTTGGGTGCTCATGCCACCAGCTCGATGCAGGCGGCTTCACTGTCGCGCAACGCAAAAGTCGCATTGCCGACCTGCACCACCAAGGCCCCGCCCTTCCACCATGAGCGTCGCAACACGCAGACACGTTCGTTGGGCACAAAGCCCAGGTCAGCCAGCCGTTGGAGCCGTTCATCCAAGCCTTCAGATGCAGGCGCGCCATCCGTCCTCAAACTGCGTATGCGCCGCCAAACCTTCGGCTTTGATTCATTCAAGGTGGGGGATGACACAAGCTCTCCAAATGCGAATGGTTCTCATCATAAGGCATTCGCACCCACTCAACCCTTACCTGATAATTGACCTTTAGGTCAACGACAACCCGAGGAGAGAAAGATGGAGATTCAAGGCAAGGTGTTCATCGTGACTGGTGGCGCTTCGGGCCTGGGTGAAGGCACGGCACGCATGTTGGCAGCTCACGGCGGCCATGTGGTGATCGCTGACATGCAAGTCGACAAAGGCCAAGCCATCGCCAAAGAGCTGGGTGGCGCTTTTGTGGCCTGCGATGTCAGTCAAGAGGCTGACGGCCAAGCCGTGGTCGCCCAAGCCGTCTCCATGGGCAAACTCATGGGCTTGGTCAACTGCGCTGGCATTGCCCCCGCCGAAAAAACGGTAGGTAAGAACGGCGCGCACAACCTGGGCGTTTTCACCCAAACCATCCTGGTCAATCTGGTCGGCAGCTTCAACATGATCCGACTGGCAGCCGACGCGATGTGCCAAAACGAACCCGAAGCCACTGGCGAGCGTGGGGTGCTGATCAGCACCGCCAGCGTAGCGGCTTATGACGGCCAAATGGGTCAAGCGGCTTATGCCGCATCCAAAGGCGGCGTGGTCGGTATGACCCTGCCGATTGCACGCGATCTCGCGCGCAACGGGATCCGCAACATGACCATCGCGCCGGGCATTTTTGGCACCCCTATGGTCTTTGGCATGCCGCAAGCGGTGCAAAACGCCCTGGGTGCCAGCGTGCCCTTTCCCAGCCGTTTGGGCACACCGCAGGATTACGCCAAACTGGCCAAGCACATCTTTGAAAATGACATGCTCAACGGCGAAGTCATACGCCTGGATGGCGCGATCCGACTGGCCCCAAAATGAGCAGGCATTGACCGCTGGCATGATGCGAATCGTGAACCTCCGGAGCCATTTGGGCGTTTGGGGCCGGATAGGCCTGTCAGGCCTGACCCTGCTCACTGCTTGTGCTCCGGTGGTGCCAACGCGCTTGCCGGTTCAACCCGAATTGGCCAGCGAAATGACCGTCAAACCAGGCTGGGCCTATGCCCGCCAAGCGGTCGCTGCGGCCAACCCTTTGGCCACCCACGCTGGGCACCAGATTTTGCGTGCGGGCGGATCGGCCGTCGACGCCGCCATTGCGGTTCAGATGGTCCTGGGGCTGGTCGAGCCTCAATCGAGTGGCATCGGAGGCGGTGCCTTTTTGATGTACTTTGACGGTCAGAAAGTCACCGCGCACGACGGGCGCGAAACCGCCCCCGCAAGCGCCAAACCGTCGCTGTTTTTAAAGGCCAACGGTCAACCCTTGGCTTACGAGGATGCCATGCTCAGTGGACGATCGGTCGGCGTACCGGGGGCAGTGCGCATGCTCGAATCTGCTCACAGACAACACGGCGTTTTGCCATGGGCCATGCTTTTTGAACAGGCCATTGCGTTGGCCGAGCAAGGGTTTCAAGTCAGCCCGCGACTGCACAGCTTGCTGCAAGCCGACCCGCATTTGAGAACAGACCCGCTGGCCTTGCGCTTTTTCTATGATGCGCAAGGACAAGCTTGGCCTGCTGGCCACGTCTTACGCAACCCGGAATATGCGCATGTCCTCAGGCGGATCGCGACGCAAGGCAGCCGCGCCCTGCTTGAAGGACCGGTGGCGCAAGCCATCGTTGCGCGCACCGCATTGCCGCCCAACCCGGGTAGCCTGAGCTTGCAAGATCTGAGCAGTTACCAAAGCCGGGACCGGCAAGCTTTGTGCTTTGACCACACGGCCCTGGCGCGAACCTACCAACTGTGCGGCTTTCCGCCGCCCTCGTCCGGTCATATTGCGATTGGGCAGATTCTGGGCTTGCTGGGCCACACCACCGCGCAAGCCAGTGAATACGCCAATGGTTTGCCCTCCTCCGACTATGTGCACCGTTACACACAAGCTTCCCAATTGGCCTTTGCGGATCGGGCGCAGTTTGTAGCCGATCCTGACTTTGTACAGGCACCCGACGGTGACTGGCGCAGCCTGCTGGCACCTGGCTATTTAAGCGAGCGCAGTCAACTGATCGGAATTCAATCCATGCGCAAGGCGCAAGCCGGGCAGCCGGGAGGCGTCAAGTCGTCCTTCGCACCGATGCCGACACAACCCGAACAAGGCACCAGCCACATCAGCGTGGCGGATGCCCAAGGCCGCGTTGTGGCCATGACGACCACCATTGAAGCCGCCTTTGGCTCACGCCGCATGGTCACCACCGACGCCTCGCGCCCCGGCGGGTTTTTACTGAACAACCAATTAACCGACTTCAGCTTTATGCCAGCCGATGCGCAAGGTCAACCGATAGCCAACCGCGTCGAGCCTGGCAAACGGCCCCGTTCCGCCATGTCACCCACGCTGGTCTTTGACAAAACCACTGGCCAAGTGCTGATGACGGGAGGCAGTCCCGGCGGTGCGCTCATTATTCATTTCACGGCCAAGTTATTGGTGGGCACTTTGCATTGGCAACTCAACACACAAGAAGCCATCAATTTGCCCAACTTTGGCACCTTGAATGGTCCTACCTTGATGGAAACCAAGCGTTTTCCAGCGCGCACTTTGCAAACCCTGAAAGCACGCGGACACGACGTGATGGAAATTGATATGACGAGTGGTTTGCAGGCGATTGAAAAAACACCGCAAGGCTGGTTTGGCGGCGCAGACCCGCGCCGCGAAGGCATTGTGCTCGGCGATTAAGGCAGCAAGCGGTCGCGGTGAGAAATCTCAACCACCACCGCCCGTGCCGCCAAGGCATCGACCCACAACTGAGCCTGCAGCCTGTTGGCTTCATCGAGATTGGCATCCCATTCGTCCAGCAAATACACGGCGCATTGGGTCCGCTGCACAATCTCTTGCAATGACAGCATTTGCCGCTCTCCCGCCGAAAAGCCCGTGGTGTCAGCCCCATCCCCTGGCGCATCGTTTTGAACCGCCAGGTCTTGGCCCGAAAAATGGAACATCAACCGGTCACTGGTCGGCCAAAAAAAAGAGCGGGCGCCCAATGTCTGCTTGAGCGCTGCGAGCAAGGTCGATTTACCGGCACCATTGGATCCACGCACTGTGACACGGCCCTTGACCATGCCAGACAGATGATCCGCCAATTCAGGTACTGACTGAAACAACAACCGGCGGCCATCCTGATGCAGCTGCAAGAGTGAAGGATTGATGCGCGACTCGAACGAAGGGTCGGCTTGAGGCTGCATCGCATTGCAGGCGCCACCCATGCGAGTCCAGATGGCGAGCAAATCATTCCATCCAGCCGCCAAGCTGTGCACATCGCAGGACAACTCGATCTGACGCGGCAAAGTGGCCGCCAAAGCAATCAGCAAAGCGGTGTCTTGCGCGCCCTGAGACACCACCAAGGCCAAATAGCCAAACACCACCGTCAAGGCGATGATGCCGCCCAAGGCAGCCAAGCCCTCTCGCGCCAGGATGCTGCTGATTGTGGCGCTTAAAGCCTCCCGTAACCGGCGCTTGAAACCTGCATGCCACAAACTGAAGTTGTATCGATTGCCACTGAACACATGGTCCCAAGCCATGTAAGTGTGCGCCGTCATGCGGTTGGTCGTGCTTTGCTGGCGCAAATAGACCTCGGCCACTGGTTTGCGAAATTGCCATTGCAAGAGCATCAAAAGGGCAAACACCCCGCCATACACCGCAGGCAAACCGGCATCCACAGCAAAACCCAAAACTGCCGCATTGAATACCAGCCCAAACAGCAGCTTCAAGTCGGCTTCTAATGCGTAAATCAATTCAAAAAAGATGTGAAAACTCTCGTTGGTCAGAAATGGCTCTACCTCTTCGCGGCGAACTTTATCTTTTAAAAGTGCGGTTTGCGCGCGATTTTCACGGGTAAATTGCAGGATATAGCGTCCGAAAGCGCCAAAACCAGTACGCTCTGCGAAGACCCAACTGCAAGCGCCGACGCCGTAGGCTGCAGACTGGGTCAAAACAATCCAAAGAAAATCAGAGACCACAAACGCAGCTTTTGCCAAGTCATGTCCCGCCTGAATGATCAGCGCCGTTGTCGCAGCCGACAAGGCCGCCTCAAGCACCAGCAAGGCCAACATGCCTCCAAAAGGGGGGCACAACAGTAAACGGACAAATACCATTTGTGGGGGACTGCGAAATTTAATCTTGAAAAAAAGATATCTTATTTTTAATTTTAAATATAAATAAATAACAAATTCTCACAAAAATAGAGTACCCGGCAACATTTTGAATCTCGTCTGCGTTACAGTGAAACCTGACATTCATTGGAACATGCTTCCAAGAGTCGAAAGGCACGAATCGACTTGGCAACAAAACGGTTTTGCATCCCACCCACTGTTAACTTCAGGAGACCTCAAATGAAAAAAAAGAAAAGCAAAAAACCTGCAAAGAAATAATTCTTTGATGAAAAAAAACCCGTCAGCGCCAACCTGACGGGTTTTTTTATGGGGCTACGCGCAGTGCCGTGCGCTCAATAAGCCTGTCCCAACTGGCTCAGGATGTGGGGATTTTCAAGGGTGCTGGTGTCTTGGGTGATCTCTTCGCCCTTGGCCAGCGAGCGCAGCAAGCGGCGCATGATTTTGCCCGAGCGGGTCTTGGGCAGGTTCTCGCCAAAACGAATGTCTTTGGGCTTGGCAATCGGGCCAATCTCTTTGGCGATGTGGTCACGCAGTTGCTTGGCAATCGCCTTGCCTTCTTCGGTATTGGGCAAAGAACGCTTGAGCACCACAAAAGCGCAAATGGCTTCGCCGGTGGTGTCGTCGGGACGGCCCACCACCGCGGCTTCGGCCACCAGCTCGGTGCAGCTGACCAGGGCCGACTCGATTTCCATGGTGCCCATGCGGTGGCCAGACACGTTGAGCACGTCGTCGATGCGGCCGGTGATGGTGAAATAACCGGTCTTCTCGTCGCGGATCGCGCCGTCGCCAGCCAGGTAGTACTTGCCCTTGAAATCGTCGGGGTAGTAGCTTTTCTTAAAGCGCTCGGGGTCACCCCAGATGGTGCGGATCATGGAAGGCCATGGGCGCTTGACCACCAAAATACCGCCCTGTCCATTGGGCATGTCTTTGCCGGTCTCGTCCACGATGGCCGCCTCAATGCCTGGGAAAGGCAGCGTGCAAGAGCCGGGCACCATGGGGGTGGCGCCAGGCAAGGGCGTGATCATGTGACCACCGGTTTCGGTTTGCCAGAAAGTGTCGACGATGGGGCAATTGCCGCCGCCCACATGCTGGTGGTACCACTCCCAAGCGGCCGGGTTGATCGGCTCGCCCACCGAGCCCAGTAAGCGCAGGCTACTCAAGTCATAACTCTTGGGGTGCACGGCATCATTAGCTTCCGCAGCCTTGATGAGCGAGCGGATGGCGGTGGGCGCGGTGTAAAAGATCGAGACCTTATGGTCCTGGATCATTTTCCAGAAGCGGCCAGCATCAGGGTAAGTGGGCACGCCCTCGAAGACGATCTCGGTGCCGCCCAGGGCCAAGGGGCCATAAGTGATGTACGTGTGGCCAGTGACCCAGCCGATGTCGGCAGTGCACCAGAAAACGTCGTCTTGTTTTAAGTCGAAGGTCCATTGGGTGGTCAGCGCTGCGTGCAACAAATAGCCGCCCGTGCTGTGTTGCACGCCTTTGGGCTTGCCGGTGGAGCCGGAGGTGTAAAGCAAGAACAGCGGGTGCTCGGCACCCACCCACTCGGGCTCGCAAGTGGTGGCTTGCTGGTCAGCCAGCTCGGCCATCCACTGGTCACGGCCAGCGGTCATGGCGATGTCAGCGCCCGAGCGCTTGACGACCAGCACGTTTTTGATGGAAACGCAGCCACCCAGGTTGATGGCTTCGTCTACGATGGATTTGAGAGGCAAAAGCTTGCCGCCTCGTACCTGGTTGTCGGCGGTGATGACGGCCACAGCGCCCGTATCTTCGATGCGGTCACGCAGCGATTGGGCGGAAAAGCCCCCGAACACCACCGAGTGGGTGGCGCCAATGCGGGCACAGGCTTGCATGGCGGCCACGCCGTCAATGGACATGGAGATGTAGATGACCACGCGGTCACCTTTTTGAATGCCCAAGCTCTTGAGTGCATTGGCATATTGGCAAGTCTTGGCCAGCAACTGGCTGTAGGTGATCTGGCTCACTTCGCCGCCATCGGCTTCAAAAACGATAGCGGTCTTATCGCCCAAACCTTTTTCGACGTTGCGGTCCAGGCAGTTGTAAGAGGCGTTCAGGGTGCCATCTTCAAACCACTTGAAGAAAGGTGCATTGGATTCGTCCAATACCTGGGTGAAAGGAGTTTTCCAAGTAATGAACTCTTTGGCCAGACGGGCCCAGAAGCTTGGGTAATCGGTTTGGGCTTCTTGACACAACGCGTCGTAAGCGGCCATGCCTGAGACATGGGCACTGCGCACAAAGGCAGGACTGGGGTTGTATGTGGCACTCATTGAATGTGTCTCCTGAATAAGCTGAAACTGAAATGGGTTTAATGTCAGGCTTGGCTCTTACAAAGCACTGACTGACTTCATTCTTTCAATCGAGCAAGCTGACAAGCCTCTAAAATCGGGACAGTTTGTTGTCATCGGCCTGATCCTTTAAAAAGCCTATCCATGCCCACTTTGCCCCAGCCCAAAGGAAAGCCAAGCGCCCTGCGCCCCCTGCCCCAACTGATTTTTGCCAGTCGCTGGTTGCAACTGCCCCTTTACTTGGGACTCATTGCCGCTCAAGCAGTTTATGTGTATCACTTCTGGGTGGAATTGGTGCATTTGTTGGAAGCGGCGTTTGGCAACCCCAACGCATTGCAGGCCCTGATCCTTGGCATTGGTTACAAAACGGACAATAACATCACCCAGCTCAATGAAACCATCATCATGCTGGTGGTGTTGGCCCTGATTGACGTGGTCATGATCTCCAACCTGCTCATCATGGTCATTGTGGGCGGTTACGAGACCTTTGTTTCGCGCATGAATCTGGAACATCACCCTGACCAACCCGAATGGCTGGACCATGTGAATGCCTCTGTACTCAAAGTCAAGCTGGGTACGGCAATCATTGGCATCAGCTCGATCCATTTGCTCAAGACTTTCATCAATGCGGCCAATTACGATGAAAAAGTACTGATTTGGCAAACTGTCATCCACATTACATTTTTGCTCAGTGCCATGGCCATTGCCTTCACGGACAGGTTAATGTCTCACCATAAACACGCCGACGAGCAATGAATTGCCCTTGTTGAATTCTTTCAAACTCAAACGACCTATGAACACACTCATCCGACAAGAAGACCTGATTGAATCGGTCGCCGCATCGCTGCAATACATCAGCTACTACCACCCGGCGGACTTTATTTCGCATCTGGCCTCAGCCTATGCACGTGAACAAAGCCCTGCAGCCAAAGACGCGATTGCCCAAATTTTGACGAACAGCAAAATGAGCGCCATTGGCCACCGCCCGATCTGTCAGGACACCGGCATCGTGAACGTCTTCCTGAAAGTCGGCATGGATGTTCGGCTCGAAGGCTTCTCAGGCAGCCTCGAAGATGCCATCAACGAAGGTGTGCGACGTGGCTACAACTATGCTGACAACATGCTGCGCGCCTCGGTGGTCGATGACCCCCAGTTCGCTCGAAAAAACACCAAAGACAATACGCCCGCCGTGATCTTCACCCAGATCGTGCCGGGCAACAAACTCGATGTCACCGTGGCAGCCAAAGGCGGTGGCAGCGAAAACAAATCCAAAATGGTCATGCTCAACCCTGGTGACAGCGTGGTCGACTGGGTGCTCAAAACCGTGCCCACCATGGGCGCAGGATGGTGCCCGCCCGGCATGCTCGGCATCGGCATTGGCGGCACCGCAGAAAAAGCCGTGCTCATGGCCAAAGAAAGCCTGATGGACGACTTGGACATGTACCAGTTGCTCGAAAAATCCAGCCAAGGTGCCAGGCTGACACAAGTCGAAGCATTGCGTCTGGAGCTTTACCACAAGGTCAACGCCTTGGGTATTGGCGCACAGGGCTTGGGCGGCTTGACCACCGTGCTCGACGTCAAAATCAAGATGTGTGCCACACACGCTGCGAGCAAGCCGGTGGCCATGATCCCGAACTGCGCGGCGACACGCCACGCCCACTTTGTGATGGACGGCTCTGGCCCCGTCTACCTGGATGTGCCGTCTTTGGATTTGTGGCCTGACGTCAACTGGACGCCTGACACCCAAAAAAGCAAGCGCGTCAATCTGAACGGCCTGACCAAAGAAGAAGTGGCGAGCTGGAAACCTGGTCAAACCCTGTTGCTCAACGGCAAGATGCTGACGGGCCGAGACGCGGCCCACAAACGCATTCAAGACATGCTGGCCAAAGGCCAACAGTTACCAGTGGACTTCACCAACCGCGTGATTTACTACGTCGGCCCGGTGGACCCGGTGGGCGACGAGGCCGTGGGACCTGCCGGTCCGACTACCTCCACCCGCATGGACAGCTTTACCGAGATGATGTTGGCGCAAACCGGCCTGATAGCGATGATCGGCAAAGCTGAGCGCGGCCCAACGGCCATTGAAGCCATTCAAAAACACAAGTCGGCCTATCTCATGGCGGTGGGCGGTGCGGCTTACCTGGTCTCCAAGGCCATCAAGCATGCCACGGTGGTGGGTTTTGAAGACCTGGGGATGGAAGCGATTTACGAGTTCGATGTGGTTGACATGCCCGTGACCGTGGCCGTGGATTCTGGTGGCACCAGCGCCCACATCACGGGGCCAGCCGAATGGCAAAAACGTATTGCCACGGGTGAGTTCAAAGGCATTGCGGTCACCTCGGCTTGACACTTCGACTTATCAAAACCGTACATGCGTGACTTGGCCTATCAACCCATTGGCGTGTTTGACAGCGGTATTGGCGGTCTGAGCGTGTTGCAGGCCTTGATGGCTGAACTACCGCATGAGCGCTTCGTCTATGTTGCCGACAGCGGCCACGCGCCCTATGGTGAGCGCGGGGACTCTTTTGTCTCTGAACGCACCCACGCCATTGCCGACTATCTGGTTGCGCATTACCACATCAAAGCCTTGGTGATCGCATGCAACACGGCCACGGCCGCGGCCATTGAAGAAGCGCGTGTTCGGAATCCGCAGATGCCCTTGATTGGCGTGGAGCCGGCCCTCAAACCCGCCGTGGCCATCAGCCACACCGGGCGCATTGGGGTGATGGGCACAAGTGGCACATTGGCCAGCGCCAAGTTCGCCAAATTGCTGGACAGCCTGAAAGGCCAAGCCGAATTTGTGATCCAACCTTGCAAAGGCTTGGCCCACGCCATTGAATGGCGCACCAGCCACTCACCCGCAAACACGACCCAAAAGGCCGAAGTTCAGCGACTGTGTGAGACCTACACCCAAGCCATGGGGCCCTTCGGTTTGGGCTCTGGGCAAATAGACAGTTTGGTTTTAGGTTGCACACATTACGTCTTTGCCATAGACGAATTGCGCGCAATTGTGGGTCCAGGTGTTCACTTTCTATCCACTGGCGAGCCCGTAGCCAGGCAAACCCGACGTCTGCTTGAAATGCAAGACCTGCTGGCGACCACAGATCTAACCGATGCTAAGCCCTTGACGCATTTGCTGACCACCGGCGCGTTGATTGATTTGCAAAACGCTGCCCTGCGGTGGTTGGATGTGCCCGCCAGATACTGCAGTCAGGCTGAGGGTTTGGGTTAAGAATGACTTTAAGGCTTGGGGCTTGGCGCCCATAAACGCGCACCCGTCAGCTCCAAATGCGTGAGGTAGACACGCAAATCAAACTCCAGCTGGTGGTAAGCCGGCTCCATGTGCGCACACAGCTGGTAGAAAGCGCGATCGTGGTCACGGATACGCAGGTGCGCCAATTCGTGGACCGAGATCATGCGTAAGAATTCGATTGGCGTGTCTTTGAAAACCGCCGCCAGTTTGATTTCTCTTTTGGATTTGAGCTTACTTCCCTGCACCCTGGAAATGGTCGAATGCAAGCCCAGTGCGTTTTGAATCACATGAATTTTGCTGTCAAAAGCTACTTTGCTGACCGCATCGGCATTGCGCATGAATTCGTTTTTGAGTTCAGTCACATAGTTGTAAAGCGCGCCGTCTGTGCGAATGCCATGCGATTGCGGGTATTTCTTGAGCAACCAGTCAGACAAACGATCTTGCGTGATCAGTGCCTGAACCTGACTTTGTACCGATTCTGGATAACCCTTCAGCAAGGGCAAAGCAGTCTCAGCCACCTGACCCTCAGCGCAGCGGTGACGCGGCCAAAGCTGCTTGGCGTCCACGCTGCATATCGATGGGGATCAAAAGCAACAAACCCAGCGCAAACAACAAGGCGGTCGAACCAATGGCCAAACGCTGATTGCCGTCGGTCAACCAAGTGATCAAGCCATAGCTGAGCGGGCCCACAATACTGGCCAAGCGAATCGCAAAGGTCCACAAGCCAAAATACTGCCCCAAACGATCGGAGGGGGCCAACAAACCCGCCATGGCGCGACCCGCCGACTGACTCGAGCCCATGCAAATACCCGCAATGGCCGCCGCCCACCAAAATTGCCCTTTGGTGGTGGACAAAGCTGCAATCACACAAGTCAATATCCAGCCGAACAAGGTGAGACCCAAAGCCAATTTATGGCCAATACGGTCTTGCATATAGCCAAAACCAAATGCCCCCGCAAAAGCCGCAATGTTCAGCACAAAAATCAACACCATCGTCTCTTGTTTTTCAAAACCAATCACCTGCTCGGCATAAATAGCCGCCAAGGTGATAGCCACCGCCACCCCACCTTGGTAAGCCACAGAACAGGCCAGCAATTGCGTGAAATCCTTGAACTGACGCGCTTCTTGCAATGTTTGCCAAAGTTGGCGCATCTGTCCAGACAAACCTGCATGGTGCGGCCTGTCTGGTTGCGGTTGAGCATGCTCCTTGAGCAAGGCAAAAGTCACCAAAGCCGCCAATCCATAGAGACTGGCGGTGATCAACATCGTTACCGGCACAAATTGGGCGGCAGGGATATTTTGACTTTGCGCCCACAGGACATACCCCAAACAAATGCCCAAGGCGAGCATGCCACCGATGTAACCCAGAGACCACCCCCAGCCGCTCACGCGCCCCATGGCTTCGGGTTTGGCCAACTCCGGTAAAAAAGACGCCGTGAGGGACTCACCATAAGAGAAAAAGGTATTGGACACCACGATCAAAATCACCGCCAAACCCACTTGACCCGTCCCTGCCCAAGCCAAAGCCGCTGTGCTGATGACGCACAAGACCGTAACCCAAGAGAGCAACTTCTTCTTAGCCGCATACCGGTCTGCCCACGCACCCAAGCCAGGCATGGTCAGCATGACGATGGCATAAGATACGCTCAAGGACGACGTCCAAGCCAGCGTGGCCCACGCTGCACCACCCGCAATACCGCCCACAAAATAAGCAGCAAACACTGCAGTGATGACCACCGTGGTGTAACCAGAATTGGCGAAGTCGTACATGGCCCAGCCAAAAACCTCTCTCTTGCGAACCCCAGGATTCAAGGCATCAGCAGAAAACAAGGCCATGCGGTAAATGCTTTTAGATCAGTGCAAATGGCGCGGGCGGCGACCGCCGTGCCCCTGGGGGCCTGAGCCGCCCATCCCGCCCCGTGGCGGCTTGCCCAGCTCCAAGGAGCTCACCAGGTCTTCAAAACGCTGGCCGAAAAGCTTGTCAATTTCGGCCACCACGCCACCCAGTTCTGCGCCATCGAAATGACGCTCCATCAAACTGACCACGTCTTGAACCAACAAATCACGCTGGGCTTGCATGATGGAGGCCGGGTCGGGGCCGACGAATAAAATTAAAAAGTCATCCCGGGACTCGTTGCCGCGCTCCTCATCGTCTTCATCGTACTCCGTATCGTAAAAAGTGACTTCAATTTGCGCGCCCGCAGCCGACACCTCGTTGATGTTCATGCACATGTCGTCTAGCACTTGGCGAAATTCTTCGCCGCCGCGAAGTGTCCAGCACAACTGCAAACGGTGCTCTGCAGGTTCGAAAACGATACCAGGCTCTTCTTCGTAAAGGCTTTTCGCACCGTCCATCAAAGACCGGGCACCTGCGTATTTCCAAAGCGGTTTCAGTGCCTCTTGAAGAGTGGGCATATCTACCTCACTGCGCAGCAAAACATCACCATGCACATGAATTTCGAAAGGGGTGTTGTAAGAGCTCATGGTGTCTTCATTCGGTGGTGCCTGAGCCGGAATCAAACCGCCCAACAGTCTCTTGAAAGTCGGACGCGCATGTTTCAAAATTCGGCACCCAGCGATTTTTGCAACGTCAAGGTGTGTAAAAAAACAAAATCTTCAGATTCATTATTACACTAAATACCCTCGAGTCTTGACCTTGTCGCTCCCCCTAAATTGCCTCTCAGGCTCACCGTGCTTCTTGGTTGACAACCAATTTCAAGTTACGCGAACCCACGGCCACATTCTCCAGCAAACCTGTCCAGTCCCCCGGGCGTGTCATGGCATCGCCAGATTTAGAGATGCGCACCTTCAACATCACATTGGTTTGAGAAGAAAGTTTGTTTGCAGGATTCATGGCCGTACTGTCGTCCAAGACAAAGTCAAAAGGCAATTGGTCAGCCGTCTTGCGCACAATGGCCAAGGGCATCCTCTGCCCATCGGTTGGCGTGGCGTAGACAAAGACAATATCCGTGGGCGCCACCTGTGCTTTGACACTCGGATCAATTGACACCCGACCACTGAGCACAGCTGGCGACACAGTCGCAGCCGCTGTCGCTGGCGTTTTAGAAACCACCGCAGGTTCTCCCGCTTTTTCACGCGCCGAGCTTAAGGCTATGTCCAAGGCCTTCAACTCTTCATCGTTTTCTTTCAATTGGCTGCGCGCCTGTTGCCAGTATTGAACGGCTTGCTTGTAATCCCCTTCTGCATACGATGCGCTACCGGCCAATCCCAAACCATTGAAATGGCGAGGATTTTTGGCCAAAACCGCGCGAATCACGGCCCAGGGCTCACCCGAGAAATCGCCGCCGCGCAGCAGTGCCAGAATTTCCGAATGCTCCAGGGCAATTTCATCGTCAGCCTTTAACGCCAGGGCTTTTTGGTACGCGGGAAGCGCTTTGTCAAACTGATTCAATGCGCGGTAGGTGCGCCCCAGCATGACCCACCGCTCGGGATCGTTCGAATCGGTTTGAAGCTTTTGCGCCAAACTGTCCGCCATGGCTTGCAGATCAGGCTGCTGTTGAGCTTGGGCCGCATTCATTTGCGGATCCAGTCCCTGAGGTTGGCCGAGCCACAGATAACTGGACATGGCAGCCACAGGCAACAAAACCGCCAAGACCACCGCGCTGACCACAGCGCGAGGTGATGGAGCGGCAACACCAGCATCGGCTTGCGCCGTGTCCTCCAGCATACGGCCCAACAACTCGGCACGGGTCAGCTCGAACGCTGCGGCGGTAATCACACCTTGTGCATGCTCTTTTTCCAAGTCCAGCAGTTGCTGGCGGTACACCTGGGTGTTAGCTTGGTCATGCTTATGCCCCGACACCGAGCGGCTGCGAAGCAAACTCCAAACCACCACCACCACCACCAAGGCCATCAGGGCCAAAGCACTCAAAATAAATACAAAATTGGAATTCACGCAGACTCTCCGTCTTTCAGCAGCCGCTCTGCTTTTTTCAACTCTTCGTCAGTCCAGCCCGCCTGAGGCAATGTCTTTTGCCGTTGTCGCAAATACATCAGCATGGCCGTCAAGGCCACCAACAACAAAACAAAAGGGCCAAACCACAACGCCCAAGTCATGGGCTTGACCGCAGGACGGTACAACACAAAATCGCCATAGCGTGAGATCAAAAAGGCTTTGATTTCGTCATCGGTTTTGTTTTGGCGAATCAAACTGCGCACTTCTTCCCGCAGGTCCGCGGCCAATTCAGCATGCGACGAAGCGAGCGATTCGTTTTGGCACACCATGCAACGCAGCTCTTCTGAAATATGCACCATCCGGGCCTCGACCACGGGGTCCTGGGCATTGGGTGCAGCCTCCATCGCCATCAAGGGAAAAGTCAAGCTGGTCCAAAGCAAGGCAGCGAGCACGAATGGCCGGCAGAAAAGATCACAACATCGCGACATAGGGAAATCAGGTTTTTTGCAGATCAGTGACCAGAGGCAAGATTTTTTTCGACAAAATCTCGGGCGTGATGGCCCCCACCAGCTTGTAACGAATCACCCCTTGCTTATCGATCACATAGGTTTCGGGGACGCCGTACACGCCGTAGTCAATGCCTACCCGGCCATCCAGATCCAAGGCGGTGAGCACATAGGGATTACCTCGCGTGCGCAGCCATTTTTCACTGCGCTGTCTGGCCAAGAGGCGCTTTTCCTCTGGGCTCATCTTGGCACCCGGTGGTTCGTCTTGGGCTTGAACCTCTTTGTAGCTCAAGCCCACGATGGGCAAACTGTGCTGCTTAGAGAATTCAACCAATAGCGGATGCTCTTCTCGGCAAGCCACGCACCAAGTGGCCCAAACGTTCAGCATCCAGACTTGACCTAGCATCTCTTGGGGCTCAAAAGTTTGATCGTTTGGCGCCAAAGTAAACAGCTTGAAGGCTGGAGCCGCTTGACCCACAAGCGGCGATGGAATCTCTTTGGGATCGCGCTGCAAACCCAAGGCCAAAAAAATGACCAAACTCAAAAAAAAGGCCAATGGGATCAAAAACTTTTTCATGCCAAATTTTCCATCATTGGACATCAGGTTGGGGCGGCACGCGTGGCGCTGTGGCGGTACCGCTTGTCTAAAGCCGCGATCAAGCCACCTAAAACCATCAGCAGCGCGCCAGCCCACAGCCACGAAATAAAGGGTTTGTCATAGACATGCAAATTCCAGCGAGGCGCGCCAGTTTGGGGGTGAGGCTCCACCGAATCGCCCAGAGAAGCGTACAAATCACGCATCCAACCCGAATCGATAGCCGCTTCAGTCATGGGCATGGCCGTGGAGAAATAACGCCTTTTTTCTGGCGTCAGTTCAGCCACGATGCGCTGGTCTTTTTTCACTTGCAGCGTGGCTCGCAAGGCTTTGTAATTGGGACCGTCCACATTTTCAATGCGCTTCAACTCCAAGGTAAAGTCTCTGAGCGTGACCGTCTCGCCAATGCCGATGCGCACATCTCTTTCAAGTTCATAGCCTTTGACCATGGTGATGCCCACCACCAGTACCGCCATGCCCAAATGCGCTGTATGCATGCCCCAATACGACAAGGGAATACGCCCGGATTGGCGTAAGCGCCCAAGCGCATGTTTAGCCGATCCGAGAACGATCCAAGCGGACAAGAACAACCCGAGTGATGTGCGCCAGAGCCATTCCCCCTGTCCAATCTGTTGCAAAATGGCAGGCACACCGCAGGCCAGCAGCAAAGATCCCAAGGCCACCCAACGCAGACGAAGGACCAAAGAGTTGATCTGCGCTTCTTTCCAAGAAGCCGCGACACCGGGCACCATCAGGAACAGAACCGGCGCCAGCAAGGGCACAAACACAGCGTTGAAATACGGAGCTCCCACCGATAATTTTCCCATATTCAAGGCATCAATGATCAAAGGGTAAATGGTGCCCAAAAGGACGGCACCCGTGGCCACAACCAGTAAAACACTGTTGGCCAATAAAAACGACTCGCGCGAAATCAAACCCATCCGCCCCCCCACGCTGACCTTGGGCGCGCGCCAGGCAAACAGCGTCAGTGAACTGCCCACCACCACGGCCAGGAATATCAACACAAACACACCTCGACGGGGGTCAGAGGCAAAAGCATGCACTGAAGTCAAGACACCTGAACGCACCAAGAATGTGCCGAGCAAAGACAAAGAAAAGGCACCAATGGCCAGCAACACCGTCCAGGCTTTGAAGCCGCCGCGCTTTTCTGTCGCCATCAAGGCATGAATCAATGCGGTGCCAAACAACCAGGGCATGAGCGACGCGTTTTCAACTGGATCCCAGAACCACCACCCTCCCCAACCCAACTCGCTGTAAGCCCACCAAGAACCCAATCCGATACCAAAAGTCATGAATACCCATGCCACCAGGGTCCAGGGGCGGGACCACCTGGCCCAGGCCGCATCCAAACGCCCCGATAACAAGGCGGCAATCGCAAAAGCAAATGCCACCGAAAATCCCACGTACCCCATGTACAGCATGGGAGGGTGAATGATCAAGCCCACGTCTTGCAGCAAAGGGTTCAGATCCCGCCCATCGACCGCAGCCGGCAATAAACGGTCGAAAGGATTGGAGGTGGTCAGTATGAAAGCCAAAAAGCCAGTGGAAATCAATCCCAAAACACCCAGCACTCTTGCCGACATGGCCAGCGGCAAGGTGCGCGAAAAAACTGCCACCGCAATCGACCATAAGGCGAGCAGAAAGGCCCATAAGAGCAAAGAGCCTTCATGCCCGCCCCAGACTGCGGCCATACGGTAACCCGTGGGCAGCAGCGAGTTGGAGTGCTGACTGACGTAAAGCACCGAAAAGTCATTGACTGCGAAGGACCACAGCAAGGCCAGGAAGGCCAACAGCACCAAGCCAAAGTGC